>Ga0209816_1000790_pt1 | contig 24264 bp, 31 predicted proteins | sample CoawatmetaG01DNA_FD_187509 | JGI IMG/M metagenome (GOLD analysis project Ga0209816, IMG submission 187509) | Marine microbial communities from the West Antarctic Peninsula - Coastal water metaG017-DNA (SPAdes) (version 2) | ecosystem: Environmental > Aquatic > Marine > Coastal ...
CAACTCTGTTATGATCTTATTGTTCAACGTCCATTCATTCACGGGCCTTTGCTTCCTTGCGTTTCTCTGCCCAAGTCTTGGGTCTTTTGCGTTCATCAAACTTAGGATTAATCCACAAGTATTGTCCTCTTACTCCGCTAGCCTTTTGTTTAGCTGAGATGTAACCATCATCTAATGCGAAAGCATTAAGGTACAGTCCATACAGTACAATCCAACCGATGTATGTTTTATCTTCTGCATTCCATCCCACTGCTCCATAACAGCCCGGTTCTACTTGTATTGGTTTCATTGTTGCCGCACGGGCCCCTGTGTTTTCGTGGAACTTGCCCTGTTGTGGAGTTACTCCCAGTAGGTTCTTTACATGCTTACGCATACCGGTAAACACTAGTCTTGCCGCATCTTTACTGTCTGCTGTGTAGCGTAGGAAGTTGGTTAAATTGCTCTTGGGTTGCATAGGAGCAATAAACTCTGCATTAGTACCATCATCTAGGTTTAGTCTAATTTTAAGTTTGCGTTGACCACCTTCATTGTTGAACAGTTGCACAATCGCACGTTTGACGTTGTGTGGTCCAAGCGGTGATTCCTCCTCAGAAATTTCGCTTTCCATAACCACCTTTCTTTCTCTTGAGTCAAGACGCTCTTGAGCAAGTACACTATCTGTTGACAGAGGCGAAGCCTGGCCAAGAGAGACCAGAGACGGAGTCGTTGCAATATGTTCTTCTTTGTTATTCTTTTGTTCTTCTATGTTATAATACTCTACGCCATTTTGTCGTATCGCTACGTCTTTTGCAATTAGTTCCATTATTGCTGTACTCATAGCAACACCTTCTTTGCACTATTCAGTACATTTGTTAGTTGCTTGTTGTTGAGGTCTTTGCCATCAGTGTATGTTTTAATTGCTGTGCGGAACTGTTGCTTTTGTATTGGTGTTAGAAACTGTTGTTGTTTCAGACAATTGTGACTTAGTAAAGCCGCTTGAGTTGTTTGTTGATTTGCCATTTGTTTTTCTCCGTTTAATGTTTTACAGTTGACCTTTAACGTCAACTATGCTATTATTATACAATAGTATTTATCAAATGTCAAGTTATTCCGGCAGAAACTGATTTGTCAACCACGTTTGAACCGTGTTATTAATTGACTATGTAAATAGTAGTATGGACAAACAAATACCACAAGAAATAGCAGATAGAATTGAATATAGTACTTCAGCTTGGGATCCTCAAGGTCACGACAAAAAGGTGCAAAGTATTGCTCCGGTATTACACGCTTGTGAAGACTGCGGCCTGGCTTGTGTGGTTGCACGAACTATATTGATTAAGAAGCAAGTAAGCAGAAAGAAACATTGGAAACGCAGTTGTAATATATGTAAGAAGATTGCAATAGATGATGGAATGTACGAGTTTACACAAGCAACTTACGAAGTTGAGTGTCAACGGTATCACGACAGTGGTGTGTTAAAGGCCAATCAAGATCCTAACGCGGCAAAACGTGGACGTCCAATGGGAAGTAAAACTAAATTGAAGTCGTTCATTAATACAGTGGATTAATTAGTTTATTAATAAATACGTTTGTAACAGTTTCATATTTTGTGTTTTCACTGCCATTTTGACACACTCCGACGAAGCTGTTACGGACAAAAAACACATTGATGTTTTTATTACCCGTCCTAGCTACACGCAATGTGAGTGCAGAGGCGGGTATTTTTTTGACTAAGGCATTGCAGTTATGATTGTTGCAACAGCGCCTATTAGAGCTACGACAATGGTGCTTACAGCAACGATCATAGCTTTGACTAACCCTTTGTTACCTTTAATAACCCCAGTGTGTAAATCAATTACTGCGGCTTCAACTTTTTCTAAACGTTCATTCAAGTGAGAATACCTTATTGCACATAAGTCAACATGTGCTTCTAAGTGTTCCCGTTCGTATTCAGTAGTGTCAGGCATTGTTAGGCAGCTCTGTCTATTACTTCAACACGGAAGTTGCGTCTGTCAATTAATCCGTTTGTAGTTGTTACCTTTGCAGTAATAATATAAACCTTGTCTGCTTGTCCAGCACCAAGTTCAATATACGTTTTTTTACTGTCACCTGACTTGCCGTTGCTTACATTTGTTAACGGAGTTGGATCATTACGTCTTGCGGCAACAGTGTATACCACTGTGGAAACAGTGTCTCCTGCCTCAAGCCAGTTAGTCCAATCAAGTGTGTATATTAATTGTGCCTCAGTGTCTTTAGTGGCCCACAGGCCCTGGTTTGTTTCTTCAAATCCAGTTCTTCTTAAATTAGCCATGTTTAACTCCTAAATGTCTGACTTCTGTTTTCATACGTTATTGTATGGGTTCTTGTTTCACTGCTGATGCTGCCGCTTCTATATTCTTTTGGTATTATATAAGTTAAGTCTGCATCAAATACTATTTTACGTCCAGCAGTTACCATAGTTGCTGTACTGCTTAATGCACTCTCGCCGCCAATTAGTTTTGAGACTGTAAACAATGTTGATGATGTGCTTACTAACGCAACGCTTGTTTCTCTAACACGTTTTACATTTGCAACTTGTGTAACTGCTGTTACTAGATCTATTTCGCCTGCTAGGTTAGCTCTAACAGTAGTAGAGAACGACATTGCGCCACTTAAAGCACCTGTAATGTCAATAGTGGCGTTAACACCTATTGCAACGCTACTCGTTGTATCTAAAACAGCGTTAGCGACTTTTCCAGCTAAAACAGCCGCTTCTAGTGTCGTAGTACTACTAAGTGACACATCTGACGTTTTAAGAGCCGCGATTGGAGCAACTACTGTAAACGCACTGTCAAACGGTATTACTGTGCCTGTTGTTACTCTTGCATTTATTGTTAATGTTGCATTTGTGGATATGTCAACAACTATGTCACCAACTTTAACTGCGGCAACTAGTTCTGTTGCAATACTTTCAAACGCTGTACTAAACGGACGTATTCTTGTATGATCAAAGTCTTGTGTAAACGCCGCTGGCATTGTGCTAACGGCATCTGTTGTTACTGCCGCACTAACATCTTGTGTTGTATTACTGCTTAACGCACTTTGTCCGGGACGTATTCTTGTATAATCAAAACCTTGTGTAAACGCACTGCTCAATGGAGCAACAATACCAATAAAGCCGCCTTGTGCGTCTGCTAGTACAGTTACATTAGTACTAAGTGCTATACTAGCATCTGCTATTACATTTGCTGTGAGACTCAATGCTGTTGCTGATGATAAGCCTGCACCCAGCTGTATTGTTTCATTTACTGCGGCTGTTAGTGTTGAAGTAACATCACAAGCAATTAGTGTATCACCTATTTTGCTAATAACGTTAATATTAGATATAATACTATCAAAAGATGCCGCACCAGGATGCACAATACCAGCAACAGTTTCTATAGTTGTACTGCTACTAATTGATGCACTGTGATTAGCAATATAGTTTGGATTAACACTTAATGTTGAAGCGCCTACTTGCAATACAGTAGTGGCAAGTATTGCACTGTCGTCTGCACTAACTGTAAAGCTAGAGCTTAACGCACTGGCTACTTCATGTGTTACTCTTGGAGGACTCCAATTGGTTATATCGTCAACAGTATTGTTTTCAAGATGCAATAATAAAGTTGTGTACTGTGTATTAGTGTATGGGGTTGTTTCAACAGTAAAAGTATTATTGCTATATGTGTAACCTGTAACACCTTTACCAAATCTTACTTCGTCTAAAGAGAACAAAGTATTTGATGAAGCTTCCCAACTAGGATCGCCTAATGTTATACGGGGAGTTGTAAAAGTCCTAATATTTGCACTTGTTGTTATTTCGTTTGTTTTAGTTCCGTCAACAAATACTTTAACACCTGTACCCGGCTTCCAAATAACAGCAACGTGATGCCATGTTTGAAATCCAAGTACGTCAGTGGTTGATAGTGACTGTAAGCTATTGCCACTGGAATCATATATCGTAACAATTAACTTGCTGGAGGTTTGGTTAAGCTGTATACTATAACCAGTAGAAGCAGTGTTGCCGTTATCATCTATAGTTAATAAGTTTGTTAGAGACACCGAACTGTTGTCATATATCCACGCATCAAACGCCCACTCATCAGTATTATCTGGAGCTAACGTTGGTTGATTAACATATTGGATTTTTCTAGTATTAGCACCAGCGTTAGCACGATAACTACCAAACTTCAAATTGTTTGTATTGTAAGTTATTGTGTCTGTATTGGCAACTAACGCACGGGGACCTGTACGCAAGGTGTAGCTAATTGGTATTGCTGTTAGTGCAGATGCACTTGTAAGTTGGGTTGCTGGGAGATTTGTTGTGAATAGTATGGAAAGTGAAGCGGTAGTAACAAGAGTAGAGGCAGTGTTACGTGTTCTATCACTTTGAGCACTTAGGTTAATAATGTTATCAAGTGTAACACTGCCACCCCTAGTGTAAGCACCATCACTGGCCATTGTAAAGTTGGTTGTTAGTGTAATATCACTTGTGCGTGTTGCGCTCACTGTTATACTTGGGCTGAACAAACTATCAATTGCAACCACAGCATTGACCGTCTTAACAACTGTTGTTGCTTGTGTTGTTGCTGATGTTAAGGATGATCCAGCAGTTTGTAATAGACCAATTGTACTTGATGATGTTGCTGTTACAGTTAATGCAACAGCACCTTCGTGTGTAACACCCGCAACAAAGTAGTCCGCGACCATATAATCTTCAGTATAGTAACTACTTGTACTTGCAAGTTTTACTTCTATACTTGCAGTTAATGCACCTGACAACGCAATTTCAGCTTCAGCTATTATACCAAAGTAATCGTCGTCTAAATAACCTGCATCAAAATATATTTGGTCGCTCATATTGGTTCCTTATTCAGCTTCACCTAATGTGATGTAATTATTTAGATCTATGCCTGCGGCAGTTAGTGCTGTATTTAATGCTTCAGTCTTTTCATCCATTGTTGCGGATGAAAGATCACCAACATCAACGTTTTGTACTGTTCCGTCTGGTAATTCAATTGCTAAAATCATTATCTAATCTCCTGTTCCATTATGCGTCGTCATCTGTAAAGGTAGTTGACCCGTCTGCACCGTCACCGTGTATTAGTAACTTAGTATCGTCGTCATTTACAAATGCGGCACTTGGGAGAGTATGCGAACTTGCTGTTGGATCATATCGTGCTATGCTTGATACACGCACCTCATCCATCCAGCCATTGCCACCTTGGTTAAAGCGTATCTGTCCGTCTGCTAGTCCACCAACACCAATTGCTTCCTGGTTTGTTTGTCCAACGTCACCTGATATGCCTGTATTACTTGTTGTTCTTGTTCCATTAAGAAAGAACGCCACGTTGTCTGAAGCGTCTCTTACTAATGCAAAGTGATTCCATGTGTCTGCGGATATTACACCAGTTGCTACACCTACACTCCAGTTACGGATTTTAATTTGTATTTTTGTATCGTGGTTTCTAAACAAGACAAAGAAGTTTGAACTTGCTCCGCCGCCAGCTTTGTTGCCCATCAGTGACGCACTTGCACCACCAGTGTCTTCATCATAGTTGAACCATGCTTCCATAGTGAATGCGCCGGGGAATGTAAAGTCGCCATCTGTACCTGGAGCCGCACTTATGTAGTCGCCTGACCCATCAAACAATATACTGCCACTGCCGTATTTCTTTCTACTTGTGTCAACTTGTGTATCAGCGTTAATTGTTAAAGTAACTCCTCTACCTGCGGCAACTGCGGCTGGTAAAGCCAACGATGTTAATCTACTTGCTCCAAAAGGCATATTATTCTCCTTAAGCTACAAAGCCAGTTGCTATACTTGTCCAGTAAGTTGTTCCGTCATAGAAGATGCTTACGACACTTTTAGTTGTTAATGTTTTTCCACCTGCGGCAAATATATGATTGCCTGTGCCTGTTGCGGCACCGCTTCCTGATACTAGCAGTGTAACACTTTGTCCTGCTGCCGCATCTGAAAATACTGGAAGTGCAAGTCCGCTACTAATAGTTACACTTTGCACGTTGCCATTGGATATTGTAATAGTTGGACTGTCGCTTGATCCAAGTGCATTAATTGTTTCAGCATAATCTTTTAATATTGAATTGGATACAATTTGTCCGTTTGCATCAAGTGCTCCGCCAAGTTGTGGACTTGCATCTTCACTTAATTCTGTTGTACTAGTTGCTGGAGCTGAACTAACCCATTGACTAGAACCAGTGTTATAAGTTAGTACTTGACCATTAGATGGTCCAGCGGCGTTTACATTACTTAAATCATTAAGGGCTTCACCTGTAATATCTTCAAGTTTGTCTGTGTTTAAATTAGTGAAGTTTGCATCACCTTCAGTAAACGTTAACGCACTACCTTTTGTGTTTCTTAATACTATTGTAGACATGCTACTCTCCTTTGCTTAATAGTAAAGAGAGGGTGCGCCTTAAAGCAACACCCTCAATGTTTATATTAGGCTAAGCTAATAGTAAGATTTCCTGCACTCACCTGGAAGGTGTCGCCCGTTTCTATGGTCTTGGAAGTTGTGACCGCGCCATGAAAAAGTACATTCCCGGAAGTTGCGGCATCCATTACTGCAACGTGGGTAATTGTACCCCAGTTACCAGTAGCAGTTGTAAAAGTAACTGTTCCAGTGTTAGCTGAAGAACCTGATCCTGCGGCGTTAAACGCAACAGTTCCGCGAGCGTATGATCCGCCTGAAACTTCACTAGTTAAAGTGCCTGCTTCAAGACCGTCGTCTGCTGTCCATAAACCAATATACAGTGTTCCTGCTGGTGAGTAAGTTGTGTTGCCTAGGACATGGTCCAAGACTTTGTTTTCTAAATAATCTGAGGCTGCTGACATTTTTGTCTCCTAATAAGTTGTCTGCTTTTTAAATTACAAACAACAATTAAGTTGTCTGCTTTCGTTACAAACAACTAGGTTGCTTGTTAACATTAGTATTTAGTCCAATCACAGAAAAAAGCTAATAAAAGCTGGAAAAAGATTTAATACCCGTATAGTGTACTTGCAGTGCCTGTAATTAAGCCTTTGGCTCCAACACCGTTGAAGCTTGTGAGAACATTAAAGGGCGATCCGCCTAATGCCGCACTACTTGCAATATTAACAGTTGTTGCCGCGGCAATTGTACTTGATGCACCTTTTGTAACTGTTAATGTTAATGGAACTGTAACAGTTGCTTCGCCCGCTAGTGCCTTTGGTAACATAGCACTTGCTCTAACAGTTACACCTTCTAATTGATCGTCATCACCGTTGTAAACTGCACACCATACAGTAGGCACACTTATATATTCACAAGTTGTAGTTGCAGTTGGTTCACTTTCAGTGTCTAGTACTGTGACCGAACTTGCTGTATATCCGGCTATTCCGCAATGGTCAGTAGTTGGCATGGTTACGACAAAGTCAAGGTATCTAGTTCCTGTATATATTGTATCGTTTACAGTTGCAACACTAACACTGCCTGCTCCACTTGAAATAGTAATATTACCACTTTGTGTTGCGGCTCCAGTAATTGCATATGGCAATGTTCCGTCTGGTATGCCAGTTGTAACAAGGCTAAATGTAGCAGATTGACCTTCAGTAATCTCAGTTGCACTTCGCGTAATTGCAACAGTCCAGTCTACTTTTGCCCTAATTAAGATGCTAGTTGATACACCACCGCAAGTAAACACTAATGTTTCATCAACAGTGTCAGCATCGTCTACAGTTGCAATTGTAATGTTTGCAGTGCCGCCTGACAATGTAAGGTTGCCTGTTAATGGCACATTAATGTCGTCTGCACTTACACCTGTAATTGTGTAAGGATATATATAATTTGGCGAATTAAAGAAACAACTAGTTACGCAATCTGCTGGATAAGATACTGTTATAGTTGTACTTGCTCCTTCGCATATATCTGTCCCGCTTGCACTATGTTCTAAATCTGGTCTTTTACCTGCACCTTCCATAATTGCTTGTTTGTCTGGATCTGCAAAAGAACCTTCATTAATAATAGCGCCAGTGTCTTCGTCAACTGTAAACAAACTGTTAATAAGACCAAGTGCGGCGTTTGCGGCAAGCAATCTACCTATTTGTCCACCTATGTCAACATCGTCTTGAACAGCCATTTCATCGTTTACAATTTTACTTTTAATGCCTGTTAGCTTTGTTCTTAAATCGTAAGTTAACCCTGTGGTATTGTAAACGTCAGCGTCATATTCTAATGCTGTGATACTGTAGATAATAGTTCCATCCTCAGTATCTTGTTCTTCAATTTGTATTACTCTAAATACCTTATTAGTAAAGTCTAATCCAGCATTTGTAATGTCAATTAAATCACCTGCTTTTAATCCATTGGCTGTAAAGTCAGTTGCAAACTCAACAATCTTATCTGCTCTGTTTTGTTTAAGTTCTTGACTTGCAATTATTTGTGCTTGTATTGGATCATTAATAGTGTTTAATTTAATTGTTAGTTGGTTATCAAGTTCTTCATTGAATCTATCTGCTGTGGGCAAAGTTACAGTTAAGTAATCAACACTATTTCTTAAATCCTTGTGTGGATATTCTAATTGAACACTATTGTACAAGTCGTTCATACTTGTGCCGCCTACAGTAATAGCAGTTATAATATTACTATCAGTAAAACTAAAGACACTAGTACCTGCTTCATTAACAATAACACTCCAATGTCCGGCACTGGGATCCCAAGTAACAAAGCAACCTGAGCTAGTAGCCATTAATTCTATATTGTCAAATACATTGTTGGTTGTATCTATTACACCGTTAATTTCAAATCTATTACTAGTTGTCATTAGCTTTCTTTCCTTATTCGTATTCTGCCTTGGTTAGTATATGTACCGTCATAATAGCCTTCGCCACCAACTGCTTTAGAAGTGCCTATAAATCTAATATCTGCAACGTCTGAATCAAAAGTAAGTGTTCCGGCTTTGTTACCAGTGGCGACCCAAAACAGATCTCTACCCACAAGCACAAGGTTAGCATCATAAGGTCTAATAATACTAGAAGATCCACTAACTGCTTTACTATAATTTAAAGCGCCGTTTGACATGGCGTAACTTCTTAATGTGCCGTCTGCAAAGAGTGATATTAGGTTGTCTCCGTCCATGAAACAGCCTACTACTTCTGTGCCTAAGGTTAGTGTTTGACGCAAAGTACCTGCGGCAGTATTGTATATGTAAATTGTTCCTGTGGGATAACCTGCTGTAACAGCAAAGTATGTATCACTAATTGCAATATTAGTACCAAGCAAATTGCCTGTGGGCTGTGAAGATGGGTTGCTTTGTGTTGTTCCAGTAATATTGTGTTCAAGGGTAATACCAGCTGTGTCGTCTAAACTCCAAACACTTATTTGTCCATTGGATGAACTACCCACCACGTCATGGCCAACGTCTGCTAATATAAGATAATTATCTGTCATACTACTAGCATCACCGTTATAACCTGTGTTATACAACCCCATATCTAAGCTATCGTTAATACCGTACAACGCTCCAGTAACCTGCTTCTTCCATAAATGTAAGTGACTTAATCCGCCTGCGGCAAACACTTCGTGAACTACCACATAGTCACCGCTTGTGTAAGCTGTGCTGTTAATTGATGTTGCCGCACTTTGCTTAGGAAACGCATAGCCCAAATTACCGTTGCTTGTACTATATGCGAAAGCACTGTAATTAAAGTTGACCGAAAGGCCACTTATAACGTATTGTCCAGTTCCGTCTATTCCAATGCTTTTACCAAATTGACTATTTAAAGCTGGGTAAGGATTATCAATGGTTAATAGTAGTTCATTAAACGCATAGTCTTTGGGTTTTGCTACTATAGTAAACGGGTTTGTTAATGTTTGAGTTAATAATCGCTTAGTTGTGTTAGGGGCTGTTGTAAGTGTAAACACACTACCAAGTATTTGTTCAAGTCCTGCTATTAAAGTAGTAACTCCTGACAGTGATGCGCCAGTGTCCCGTGTACGCTTAATTGCAACACTTAAACCAAAGCTAGATGATGCTAATGTTATTGGCTTGTAAATACCAACATTCCACTTAAATTCGTTATTGGCTGTTAAGTCTGTATTGTAAACAATTGATGCACTGTAACTAAACGTTCCGTTATATGATGCTGATACTGTCACAGTTGGTTGTTTAACAGAATTCCAATGTGCTAACGTAGTAATGCCGGACACAGTGTATATTGTTCCACTAAGTGAAACAGTTACGCCCGCAGGTAATGTGCCAAAGTCCAGTACTGCTTGGTCATTGCCTACATTAATTTTGTAACGCACAAGAGCAGTACTGGGATTAATAATTTCAGTTATATTAGCACCAATTAACAGATTAAACACTAATCCTGTTTCTGTAAAAGTATAATCTTTAGTCTTTGGCCTATCAAAGGTAACATTAGTGCCTCTATTATCAGTAAAAGTAATGCTAGATGCACCAACTCCATTAAGATATTCTAAATTGTTCATGACGCATTAATCTCCGCTGTTGGAATGCCAGCACCGTATCGTGTGTTTGTCATATAATCGTTTAACACATCTCCTGGAAGCCGCATACTATTACTAATATTAAACTTAAAGTCCCCAACACTGGATATTTTATTTTTTGGACTGTAATTTATACGGACTAATGCAAATACTAAACTACTCATGTGATCTGTGTTTGCCCAAGTTGGAAACAACGTTTGTGCAACTGTTGTATTGCCTAATGGCTCTGTGTCAAAGCTAACTGGATTTGAACTGCCGTTAACATAAGGATAAACTTCAATTAATCCTGCAAACTTGTCTGTTGTATTGCCTTCGTCATCGTATGCTTTGTCTACAGTGTAACCGTCTGCCGCAAAGTCCAACCTTAATCCATTAAAGTAAACTTCTTTGAAAGCAATTGTACTTGCCGCACCGCTTATTAAGTTGCCGGTCATTTCACTTAGTGTAAAGCATAACCACATTGACGTATTATTAGCTGGCATGTGTGCATCTGTTATAATGCCACTGGTATAAGCATTTCCGTAAACAACTGGTATTGCATTCTTAGGATCTGGATTAATACTTACTTGTACACCTTGGTCTGCGGCTGCCGCTGTGTCTTGTCCTTTTTGTATACTCTTTGCAACTTTACTAAGTGCAAGTCCGTATAAGGCAGTTTTAGCAAGTTGTGATCCTATACTATTACTTTTAAGAAATCCACCAACACCACTTATTACTTTACCTATTGTACTTAAGAAACTCATCGTTTACCTCCAAAGTCAAACGAACTGCCTAATAAGTTTGGTACTCTATCAAAGCTAGTGTCTGAATAGTTTAATACTTTCATACTGCTTGGATTTGTTTTTCTGCCTGCTACTTTATTTTGTAATAATTCTACATTGCTTAAACAATCAATTTGTATTGTGTTAGTTGCTGACTTACCTAAAGGATCGTATTCTTCATCTAGTGTGTAGTTGTTAACACTTCCAATCCATCTACCTTGTGTAGTACCTATTTGCACACCTGCTTCTGTAAAGTATGCACGGTATAGTTTAACAGGACTGCCTTTTATTTTACTGTGTACTATTTCTGCAATGCTTGCATTTGGTATTCCACTAATGCTAATTGTTATTTCATTACCGCTTGCACGAAGTTCACTTGATGTACTACTAACAGCCAACAAATCACCTAAGGGCACATAGTCCTGACCGTTAATTGCAAAAGTTCCACTGTGGTCACTAAAGGTTAATATTTCACTTGTAAAGGAAGCTGACGAAGTTGTTCTATATTGTGCAACATCAATTCTAACAAACAATGCTGTTCTTAAACTTTGATAACTTGTTAAATTAATTGACATCTATTACACCTCTACGAAAACAAAAGGTCCGCTCCAGCTTACTTGGTTATAACCAAATATAGTCCACTCTGGGAATTCAATGCACATTACACTGTAGCTTTCGTCTGAGCCGGGATTAACATTGCCGTAATAATAAGGAAACGTAGCGTATGGTATACTAATAGTTGCCGCTGTAAACTTATCTAATGCTTCTGCAGCCGCAATGTTACTTTTGTAATCACTCCAGCGAGGACCATCTGGTAATTTAACTGTGATAATCTTTTTAACATTGCCTCTGCTTACTGCTCTAGTTGTACCGTCTCTGGCTGTTGTACTTGCAACAACCTTTTTTCTATTAATGCTTAAAGTATTTGCATTGTCCATTATCCATTGGAAACTCATATCTTATCTCCCCTGTGGCACTTTATTACCACCTTTCATTGCTACTGCGTGTATAAAGCCTGGGTCTCTTGCAACCAGCTGTCTGAAGCTTAATGCATCAACGGCGTTAATATTGTATGTTACATTGCCACTATTGCCACCTGTTAATGGTGTAATTGTAGCAGGTCCACTAATAAGTTCCGGTCCAGCTTCTCCGGCAATGCCAAACTTGCCTGCACCTAATGTTCCACCGTTTGCAAAGAAGCCTCCAAAGAAATCACCAATTCCGCCACCTGCACTGCCTCCGCCACTACCAAACGGCATTTTAAATGTGCTTGCAATCAACGATTGTATTTGACTTCTTAACAACGATTCTAATATGTCTGACACTAAACTCTTAAATTCAAACTTACCTGTTTTAGCAAAGCCAACTATTGAATCTTCCATTCCTTTAGTTGCACTAGTAAACACTTCTTCTGCTTTCTTAGCGGCGTTAGTTGCTTCATCTTCATAATCTTCAAACGCTTTCTTCCAACCATGACTAAACGAACGTTGTTCATCGTATGTTGATTTAGCAAGTGCTTGACGCTGTTTAATAACTTCTTCAGTCTTGGCAGTAATTGCGGCAATTTCGCCACTAATATCTGTACCACCTGCTTCTTGTGAAAGACGTTGTAGTTCTTGTATTTGTTTGGTTAAGCTAGTGCGTAGTGTACGATCAATAGTTGCTAGTTGACCTTCAAGTTCATTCATGTTAAGTTTATCAAACTCAAACTGTGCGTCACCTAAGCTATCAGTAAGTGATGTACTAAAGTCTGACACATTGTCAGCTATTGCTTGAGTATTGTCTTTAACAGTCTTTAACGTGGGTACTAACTCTTTCATTGCCGCAATGTAAACTAAGTTACTTTTATCTGCAAACTCTTCATTAAGTTTTTCAATTGCTTGTTCAGTAAACCTTGCTTCTATAACAGTCTTTTGAGCATTGTCAAGAAGTTCAGTATAAAACTCTGACATTAATTGTCCGCCGCCTCGCATCTGTTTGTTAAGTTTTTTCTGATTCTCTGTTAAGTATTCTATTTGCGTGTTCAATGCCAATCTTAACTTCATCTGTTCGTCAAGACTCATATTATTTCTAATTGCTTCACTGTTAAAGTCTTCAAGGGCTTTCTTGGCTTTTTCAAGTGCTTGTGCGTTCTTATCTACAGCACTACCATAACCTGTCTTGGCATATATTTGAGCAAGTTTAATGCTTTCTGCAAACGGAGCAAGTGCTGCCTTTAATGCGTCAGCTCTTGCCTTCTCTGCAGCCGCAGCCTCTTCTGACAGTTTTGTTGCTTCTGCTTGAGTTTCTATTTGACGTTGAAGCTCAGTTCGCATGTTTTTAAGTTGATCAACAGTAATACCGGCTTTATCAGCAATGTCTTCTAAAGTGATTGCATAGCCTGTAGCTTGAACTTGACCCCACAATGTGTCCATGTCAAACGCCGCAATATCGTCTATTAAGCTAAATGCGTGTTCAAAACGTAAGTTTAACTCTTCTAGTTTAGCAATTGGTCCTGCAACGTCTGATCCCATCAATTCATTAAGGCTTAGTTTTTCTAAATCTGTCTGAGTATCACTAAACAACCTTAACGATCTAGTTAAACTAATAACTGACTCTTCGTAAGCTTCAGTTAAGCCAGTTGCTGAACCTATTTTAACTAATGCGGCATCAAAAGCAGTACCTAATTGTGTTTCTAGCTGATCAATAGTTATGACCATGCTCTCAAATGCAGCCGTAAGTGCTGTTGAGTTTTTAAGCATATCAAATAATACTTCAGCAGTTAGTTCGCCTGCTTGTGACATTTCACGTAGCTTGCCAACACCAATGCCTGTTTCATCTGCCATAATAGATAGTGTTGATCCAAGCCCTTCAACTAAACTGTTGAATTCATCACCACGTACTGTGCCTGATGCCATTGCTTGGCCAAACTGTCTAATAACACTAGAGGATGTAGCCGCATCTGCGCCACTAACTGCTAATGCTTGTGATAATTTACCAGTAACTTTAATAACGTCTTCTTGGCTAGCACCCATCTCTTTAGTAGATAAAGTTAGCTTGGCATATAAGTCAACAGTGTCAGCAAACGCCGCTCTGTTTTTAACAGCTTCATTGCGTAGTAGTGCAGTTGTTGCCGCAAGTTCTTGCTCTGAGCTTGTTATTAAGCGTAGTTGGTTCTGATATTTTTGGAATTCTTTGGTACTATTAATAATAGCTTGACCAAACTGTACTACTTCTCGTAATGCCAAAGCGGCTGCAAAGCCAGCGGCAGCTCCTTTTAATCTATTTAGACCTTGTACTGCTTGTGTGGTATCAAGCGTTAATCTATAATTGTCTGTTGCCATGCTACTTTCCCATTATCTGTTTAACACGCTGTCTGATAAAAGCCATTGTTGGTTCTACCATGCCCCTAGGTGCTTGTTTACTGTGACCTTCATTAAGTTTAGTTGCATAGTGATAATTTGCAATAATAACTTTATTCTTTAATACTGTTTTACGTCTTGCATTGCCTGTGCGCCTAGGAGTAACACTCTTAAACTTAAACGCCGCTTGTGCAGGAAGTTTGTCAAGCTCGCTTTGAATTCTTCGCAGTTTGGGATTGATTTTACTGCTTGTTCTAGTTAATTTAAAGCTCATTACTACTCTCCCTTACTCGTTGTTCATTGCGTTTGCTCTACTAACCATATTTAACAAATCTTGCTGTGTGTGTTTAGCAGTACTTTTACCGTCTGCTTCATCTCTTGCTTTCTTGTTACAATACGCTTCGTAACCAACAGCTAATTCTGCTGTCCTAATATCTATTGAGTTTCCATGAGCCAGTACTTGCGAGGGTAGTTTACCGTATCGCTTGGCTATAAAGTCTAATGTTAGCCAAGCCTGAAGTTTGTTATCTACACTTTCGTAGTCTGGCTCATGGAGTTTCCCAAGTTTTCTACCACCTTACTAATAACACGCATTGTTACTGTTGGTGGAAGTGTTGCTCCGTCTGCTAGGATGGGCTTACCCTTTTCGTCCAATACCATAGTTGTTAACACACTTGCTAATTCTGAAACATTGTTCTCTGATACGTTTGCCATCTTCATGTATGTGTCCATGTCTTGACGATCATATATCCAAAAGTCTACTGCTTCCCCAAATTCTTCATTTGTGGCTTCGTCATCTAAGGTAATTTTAATTAATTGTGGCTTTGCTGCCAATTGTGATAAGTTCATTCTGTTAATCCTGTTGTCTGTTGATCAATCTATTTGCAAGCATTACAACAAAGTTTAGTCTGTTGGTTGCTTTCTGCAAATCTGCTTGTGCGCAACGCACTTCGTTCTTAGCCTTAGCAGTTTCAGCTAGTAAGCTTCTTAATAATTCTTCATCTGTCTTTGAGTCTAATAAATCCATAAATCTTCCTACAATGTATTTAGCACATAAAGAGAAACAGGGTTCCAAAAAGAAACCCTGTTCTAGCGTGTGCCTTCACATGCTTTAAGCTACGGTGTAATCGCCATCTACTGTAATAGTAATTGGAGATACCCATACTGGGCTGTCTGCAGATACAGTTGGTGATAAACCAGTAATGTAGCCTGAGCCACTTATTGTTTTACCAGTTGCGCCGCCATCAGTGTCACCTAAGTAAAGACTAAAGTCAACCTTTGTCTTTGCCGCAGATGCGCCCCAAATTCCCAAGCCAGCAACAGTAATTGTATCTGCTCCTGAGCCAAAGAAACTTGCTTGTTCTAGTACTAGATTCATTCCCAAACTGTTAGTTGCTGTAGTAGCAATTTGTAGTTTAGAAGCTGAGTCTAATTGTGTCCAAGTAAATACGTCATTTGCCGCGTTTACCGTCACGTCCTGCAATGCAGGGATAGTTGTTCCGGAGTCTGAGCCATTGCTGTTAACACTAAGACTTAGTGTTGACATTGCGGCTGCTACTCCTGGTGCTGGGTATATGTATGCCATGTTGGTTTCCTTTTAAGTTAGTTGTACATATCTTAGTTCTAACGTTGTGACTATTAAATCGCTTACAAACTCTGTAGTTACATCACATTCTCTGGTGTAAGCACCAACGATTGTAGTAATGTCCTTTGCAGCCTTTAATAAACTCACTAATGCGTCATAGTTCGCCGGAACTTGTTTAGCGTCTGCAGTAAAGTAGACCCTGATAATATTTGTTTCATTGGATAACGAAAAACCGCCTAAGGTTTGTATCACTGGAGTAGTTTCTACTTGTAAAGGTTCTACGTAAATTCTCTTAACGTTTTTAATGTAAAGTGGAATTCCTGCATCATCATATGGTAAGTCATTTACTAGTGTAAAGCTCCCCAGTGATAAACCTCTAATGTAGTCTTGTACCAGTTCTCTCATTACCTAATCCTTTTTAGATTGTATTGGCCTGGGTCTTTTTCATCTGATGATATAGTACCATCATTGTCAAAGTCATACCAATCACCTGCTGTGATAAGTTCACCGAATAACGATTCTGACTTGTTATTGTAATATCCAATCTTCTGTCTTTCTGCGTTGTCCTCATTACCAAAGTCTGCTACCTTAGGTAGTATATACTCTGCTAATGCTGTATAGACGCAAAGATCTGTGAAATCATTAAGTCTAGCTTTGATCTTACCAGCGTCAAGTGATGGAATGTCAGCACTACTTGTAATGCCAACACTACTACGATCTAAGTAATAGCTCTTCCACCACTCACTAGCCCTTAGCTGTGTAAGGATTCGTTCAGTTGATCTAACTAAGATATCTTCTATAATATCATCAGTTAAGCCTTCATTATTTTCAAATAAACGCTGATCTCTGTTATAGACATCATCATACTCAGCAAAGCTAAGTGTATTTCCACTCTCAATAATAAAGGCCATCTACTGTTACTCCTGTTTAATTATACGTTAATTAACTGTATGCCACGTGCGGCTGATACAACGCCAACGCCTGCATGCAAACTAGCAACAACATCGTTACCAACAGCTTCTGGACGTCTGCCAACTTCAATGTCAACATTCTTTTGCATAGCAAGACGCATTGCGTCCTGACCAAAGATGAATCCACTGTGTGCGGCTGGAACTAAAGCACTTTGGAACATTTGTACACCAGCAAAGGTGCCAACATAACCATTACGTAAAGCTTCAGTTTGGAAGTCACCGCCACCAATGTTAGCATTAGCATAAAGTGATTTCATTAAGATTGAAGCTTCAGCAGTTGAAAGGATACCGTAAAGCATTCCCATCTCGCCTGCGCCACGAATCTGTGCAACAGCATCAAAGATTGAATCTGATGTCATTGGTACAGAGTCAGTAGTTGACTCTGTAAGGCTTGCTGCCATAGCTGTCAATACTGCTGTGTCAAATGCTGATGCAACTGCGTTGCCCAACACACGACCCAATTCACTTGGATCAATTCCACCCAAGTCACGTACAACGGAACGAGCCGCATACAAGTTAACTGGGATAGTAACACTGTTGTCTGCAATTGCGTTAACAGTAAGATCTGCTCCAGCGTCAGCAGTAATTGCTTGACCAGTAACAGAACCAAGTACAGGTACTTGAGCGCTTTGTGACCCAGCTGGTACATTTACCATTGGGATTAAGTTTCCGCTTAAGAAAAGCGATTGTTCTTGTGCCGCATAAATTGTTGCGGCTTTGGTTGGTATTACTAGACCGTCTAGTGTAAAACCTGACATATATTCGTTAGCCATGATATTCTCCTAAAGATTGGCGTTATATTAAAGCAAGCCTTTTGACTTTGCTTCTTTGTATATCTTACGATGCTCTGGATTAGTTAAATCCAAGTCACCAAGATTAAACTTTGACGAAACATTACCGTTAGATACGTTTGTCTTAGTATTAGTTGTAGTGTTACCTGCAACTTTGAAGTGCGGGTTACTGTCAAGGAAATCCTTAACTAAATCATCTACGCTGAACAAGTTTCCTGATTCATTGTAGCGAACGTTACCTGTATCATCCAATACTTCAACATCGTCTCCGCTTTCTGACAATCTAACACTATCGTTCAAAAGTTGTCTAACTTGTGATGGATTAATGCTTTTATGTCTTGCCGCAGAATCAAGTAGTGGGTTAGTAACCTTGTACTCCTTGATCAAGTTGTCTCGTTTATGGATTTCTGCATCCTTTTTTGCAGCCAATTCCTGCAGGGTTTTTTCAAACTCACCACGCTTCAAAGCTTCATCAGTACGACGTTTCTCATCTGCATCACGTAAGCCCCGGAGTTCTTGTGGATCTCCCAAGTCTTCGTATGGTTTTAGAAGTTTACGTTCAATTGATCCACGCATTCGCGCCATCATGTTGTCTACTTCTTCCTGTGTATAGTTCTTGGTTGCTACCTGATTTTCAGTTTTTACGTCCTGGGTTTCAGTTGCCGCATCGTTTGCCAATGTTGTATCGCTCATTGTAAGCTCGCCTCCTTAAGAGTGTGTTTGTAATATTGTGTACACAATAAATTAATTATTAAACTTATTGTAATGTTATTTATCAATTGCCCGTAAATACATTGCAGTTATGGCGCAGTCCTACGTTTCTTAATTCGCTTGTTAACAGCTCTTGGCTTGAATGTACCTTTTTGTATACCCATACCTTTATTAAAGCTACTGGAGTGAGGGCTTCTTATACCCCCACCCCTTCTAGCATATGCAAATCCAGCTCTGTGTCCACCACATCCGTGCTTGCATACACTACCGCGGAACCTAGCCATTTAATATTTCTTCTTCTTAGACTTAGGCTTCTTCTTTTTCTTCTTGGCATATGCCATATTACTCTCCTTGGTGTATCCAACCCTGTGCTACATAAGCAAGATGTTCTTCTTGCGTGTTAACAATAACCTGTGCATTGTCTGCTGGATTAATCATAACATGCGGTACAAAGTCGTCTAGATCAATGTCTTCAATGTCCATCCACTGTAGTAAACGCTTGTCAATTTCTTTAATAACTCTTTTATCTGTGGCTGTTTCACGTGCTATTCTAAGTTGTCCAACTTCTGCACTTGTGTCACGTATGTTAAAGCTACCTGGATAATCTAGTTCACCGTCCCATACTGTTCCTTGATAGTAAGCATAGAACTTCCAAATTTGCTCTTCAGCAAGTTCTAGTTGATCCGCTTTCTCACTTAGTTTAGCATTAAGCAATTGGAATTCTGTTTCCATAGCAACTCCGCTCATTGTGCGACTTTCAGTTGCTCTTACTGCTCCAGTGTTGGCCATCTTATCAATAGCTTCAATGGTATGGTTGATTGATTTGTATATACTGTCTATACTTGCACCACTAAATTCAAGTGCGTATGGCTTCAGTCCTGGATCTAAGTTGTCTGGCATGTGTATTAAAGCACCTGCGCCTGTGCCAACGTTAGTCTCTGGCGTGGCTACTAGACTTGGATGCGTGTCTAACTTAATTGATTCAACAGCTTCACTTGTGCAATTGTAAATCATTTTTTGTGCGTCTGCAATGTCATTGATGTCACTAATGCCAATGCCTCTGACAGTGCTTCTTGTATTGTATGCACACACCGCTGGGATCCATCCCAAGCCATTTGGTTCTACTTCATAATCTTTAACGGATTCTTCGTCACCGTCTAAGGTGTATGTAGTAATAAAGTCTGGCGTCCATTCTTTAACAACAGTTATACTGCCATTGGTGTCTTCAATATACTTAAAGTAATCCAGCACGTACTTACCATTGGGTTGACGTGTCCAGTTCCAGTCAGTAACTACTAAAGGTGTTAACATTGTTAGGTACGGACGTACTTGTGATTCAAGTTCGTCTGCCATACTAACAGCGCCTACGTTGGGCTTAACGCACATAATCCAAGCGTGACCAAACACACTAGTCCATACGTTTACTTCTTTCATAAATTGGTCTAGGCTGCGACCATCGTGATCAACGTCACGCATAAAGTTTCTAATGCCTGGGCTGTTTTCAAGTGATCCAAGGTCTCTCTTAGGTTGATCTCTAAATAAGAAGCTTGTGTACACATTAATAACACTGCGACAGTGATTTTCTAATGGAGTTGTTTCAAGTCTAGCATCGTACTCTCTACCGTTTTCTAATTGGTAGTGGAACAAGTGTCCGGCGTTACGATATACTTCGCCGCCTATGTATGATTCAAACAAGTATTGCCAGTGTTCGTTGTTACCGTTGTATATTGAATTGCCTGCTAATATAGCGGCTGCATCGTCTGATACAATGTGTGATATATCCATTAATTTTTCCTTTGTTGTTATCTTATTGTCCAACGCTGTGGCGCAACTGGTTCAACTGTTCTACGTAGTGGGTACAAGAACGCAAGACAATATGACCAAGCATCAAACATATGATCGTGGCCTGAATCTTTGTCTGGTATCATTGTACCTGCTTTAAAGCTGTGCTTCTCTAAACTCTCTATAGTGTATTTACATCTTTTTGCGATAAAGGCATGCGGAATACCATCAGCTGAACATAAACGTGCGTTACTAGCGTTAATTCTGTCTTTTACTGGGTCATGTTTGCGTGGTGCCTTAACTGTAAACCCAGCGTTAGTTAATATTGTGTGATCTGTCATGCCATTTGCACTTGTTTTACGCTGACTACCTGATGGATCTGGATAGACATTCACTCTGCTTGTGGGATATCTGTTTCTAATCTCTTCTACCATCTCATTTGTGTTACTACTGTACATTAATATCTCATCTATGGTGTATATAGCGTCTCCACTGCGTACACTTATGGTTGCACAAATTGGCGATACGTTAAAATCAAGTCCCACATCTATAACTCTTGTGTCTGGGTTTTCAAGTTCTTTAATGTTAACATCACGCTTGAACGCCCATGCTATTAAGTTGTTGTCAGTTTCAAAAGTTGCTAGGAACTCCTGATTAAACTGTCGCTCACTCATATCCTGTTTTGCGGCTTCAATTTCATTTGCAGTAACAAAGCCACCGTCTATGGTGCGGTATTGAAATGTACTCCAATTGGTTGTCTCTTGTGCTTGTATATATAAATCGTAGAAGGTATTGTTCTTGCCTTTTGGCGTTCCTATAAACAATGCACCGCCTTGTTGGTCAGCTAGTGCAGGGCGTATTATCTCTCCCCACAATGATTCCAGCTTACATTCACCGGCTTCGTCTATTACACAATAGCTTAGACTAACACCACGCAACTTGTCTGGATCTTCTGTACCTTTAAGACTAATAACACTACCATTCTTAAGAGTAATGCTGAGTTCGCTTTCGTTAATCTTCTTAACCCAACGTAGGTCCATGAGTCTACGCTTTAAAGGTTTCCACAGGATCATCTTAGCGGCTCTATAACTTGTAGTAAGATAGAATATTTCTTGGTTGGGCATACGAGCCCTGTAACATATTTCACGCATACTTAGATATGTTTTGCCAAAGCGTCTACCAGCCACAACAACCTTGAAGCGGCTGTCACAGTCTGCTATTGTTTGTTGAGGTTTACTTAGCTTCAACGCATAAGTCCTCTACTATCTTTTCCAACAGTCCAAACTTTTGCTCATGTCTAACGATTAAACTTCTGTCTTTGCGTATCATATCAACTAGTTCTTTGTGTTGCTGTGTTAGTTGAACCATTATTGCTTCAAGTCTATTGTGATGATGCACTAATTCATTTAACATTTCGCTGTGTGTTTCAAGTTCTAGTAACGGGTCAAAGTTTGGATCTATCATTCTCATTGTTTAGGACTCCGTGGGCGTTTGGGACTTGGCTTTTTTAAGTGTGTTAGTCTTGGTATTACTTCTAAATTGTCCATAGTCCATCCTTCTGAAAAGTCAAGTCTGCTAAGGCATAAGTCGTCACTGCCTCTTCCACGTTGAAGCCATATGTGGTGGGGCCATATGCTGATCCAATCATCCCATGTTAATTCATAGTCTTCGTTTCTAAACTTAGCTTGACTTTTATGTTTGCTGTATGCGTAATACTTGTCGTGGTCAATAGGGTCCGGACCACTAATCCATTTGCTTGGATCTTCTTTAAGTCCTTGTGGCTTGCGTATTGTTTTAAGTGTGTAAACGTATTTGGGTATGTATCCGATCATAGCATACTCCATAATAACGTGGACAATACAATAGCATATGCCACAGTGAGTATTACGATTGAGTGTTGTAATATTTTAAGTGTCATCTTTAATGCTCCAATCAAATAGTGTGTCTTTAGGCTTTGCATCTAAGTTGCCCATGCTTGAATCATAATTAGGTAAGTCAATGTCCATCATTTCACAGTATGCTTCACGTATATTCATAACTACTTTGAACGCAACGCTTTTAATACTTGTGTCGCGGTGTAAGTGTGTTACTCTATGACTTAGCTTGTGTGTTGCTTTTGGATACGGATATAATACATTCTCACTGTGCTTACAGTATTGATCAATGTGTTTAACAAGAGTATTACAATCTCTAATTATCCGTTCGTCTAGGCGCATGTGTCCTTTGCTTTCCAATGTGAGTGCAATTATTAAGAACTTTAGCCAATGGCTATTGTCCCAATCGTGCCACTCCTTTATGATACTGCCTCGTTGTATCTGTCCATACTTGTTAATATAGTTGTTTAAGCGATCCATTTCGTTAACAAATATATCTATAAATTCGTCTATTGTTAGTTGTTCTGCCACTGTATTCTCCTTTGTATAATAGTATTTATACATTTGAAGAAATAAACGGTGGTTAAGGACAAGGCTTACTATGCAGAACTACTAGGAACCAATAGCAAGCCTTGTGGACAGTTTTACTTCTGACCAAGAAGATTATCACTAACGTTATTAACAACAATACATTAAATATAACATCTATTGGTTATACTGTCAACCTTTTCTGGAGAACACTTTAATAGTGCCGCCGTCTATTACTCTTTCATCTACTAGACTTGAATCATCTGTGTCAACTGTTATTGTAGCATCTGCTGTCAACTTCTTCTTCTTAGGTGTCAATTTTTTGACAGTAGTTGCTGGCTCAACGCCCCCAATAAAGTCTTCAATCACTCGTATACAGTCTGCTTCATCGTCGCACTTAACAAAAGCACCGTTAATACAAGCGTGGAATGTAATTGCTTCAAACGGTCCATCTATCCATATGCTGGCTCTATTGCCCGCTACTGTTTTAATCTTCTTCATGTTCAATCTCCTCTGAGTATTCTTCTATTTCAACTGTGTTATCGCTTTCGTTCCACGGTAGCGGAGCATTAGCTTCACCATCAATGGGTTCTGAGCTCATACCCAGTATATTTTTAGCTAGGAATATTTGCACAGCGGCGTTCATATTGACTACAGCATTCTTCATCATTGCCCTACGCAAGGTTATTTTCAATTCCTCCTTGCCTTTTATGATATATTCGCTGAAGTTGTAGCGTATAGTCTGTTCAGTAACACCGTAGAAGTTTGCAATGTCACAGTTTGAGCAGCCTAAAGCCGCAAGTTCTTGTACTTGGTCCGGGGGAACAATCTTCTTGTTACGGCCAACTGGAAGTCCCAATATACTTCCTTCAGTTAATTCTTTGGGTTTAGGTCCTGTCTTCTTCATAATAGTATTTATTAAACTCTTTCATTAAGGCTGTTTATTTAGGATGTGGCTTCCATGCACCCTTACTTGTATGTTGTTGTTGTAATAGTCTGAGCGTTCCAGTACACATCTTGCAAACTGTTCTTTTGCTTCTAGATAGTTGCATTGACTCTTACTGGGGCATGTATGCAGTATTGTACGCTTGAAGTTGGATAAGCCAAGCCTTTTAATATCTTCAGTTAAACTGTCTGAGCTTCCCCAGTATGTTAACCAATCACTGCTTACTCTAGTGTGCCTTTTGTTTGTCCTGCCTTTAAGTGGGGGTTTGGATCTTTTGAAATGTGTTAGCTTCTTGCCTATATACTTTTTATTTAACGTAATGCATTCTATTAGATAAACAAAGCCCACTACTGTAGAGGGCAACTCTGTTATGATCTTATTGTTCAACGTCCATTCATTCACGGGCCTTTGCTTCCTTGCGTTTGTCTGCCCAAGTCTTGGGTCTTTTGCGTTCATCAAACTTAGGATTAATCCACAAGTATTGTCC
>Ga0209816_1000797_pt1 | contig 24185 bp, 28 predicted proteins | sample CoawatmetaG01DNA_FD_187509 | JGI IMG/M metagenome (GOLD analysis project Ga0209816, IMG submission 187509) | Marine microbial communities from the West Antarctic Peninsula - Coastal water metaG017-DNA (SPAdes) (version 2) | ecosystem: Environmental > Aquatic > Marine > Coastal ...
ATGCCGGTACGGCAGACTGCATTGGAGTCTGGAAAGGCAGACCAGCAATGATTGATTTCAAAACTACTCGTAAGCCAAAGAAACGTGAATGGATTGATGATTACTTTCTACAATGTGCGGCATATGCTGAAGCACATAATCAATTGTTTGGAACAGAGATTAAAACATCTGTCATTATGATGATTGGCTGGGATGCAGAAGCAGATAATCTAGGAAACTACCAAGAATTTGTTGTCCAAGATGAAGAATATGACAAGTATTCATTACAGTGGGCAAATAAAGTTCAAGAATACTTTGACAAATTTATGTAATTGGAGTAAGCATGTTTAAACGACTATTTACATTTGGATGTAGTTACACCAAATATAACTGGCCTACCTGGGCAGACATTATAGCATATGACCAACAGATAGAATTTCATAACTACGGATTATCAGGAATAGGCAATGTATCTATTACTTCGTTGATGTTAGAATGCGATTTAAAACACAAATTTACTGATACTGATTTGATATTAGTGAACTGGTCTAGTTGGCATCGTGAGGATAGAGTTGATAGTAAAGGAAAATGGATACAGAATGGAAATATTTTTACTGGTCATCATTTTAATAAAAAATTTATTAAACAGTATTGGAACGAACATAATGATATTGTAAAAAATACCGATGCTATAATAAGTGCAAATAGAATGTTTAATATAAATTATCAAAGTCATATGGTAGATTACGAATTCTCTTTAACACTTGAATGTCTGATTCGTGATTTAGTTGATGAGGTTGAATCACCTGACTACATAACAGGGCGTTACCACAATCGTTTCTCATTGATGATGCCCAAGAAAAATGTTTTTTATAAGATTGAAAAAGATAGAACTGGTTTTCAACAATCTGGATTACACGACAATCATCCCGATATATTATGTCATCTAAATCACGCAAAAACAGTGTATAAAGAACTAGGAATGACCTTAAATGAACGTACAATTGAGAAATATGAAAACTTACAGAGAGTTATTGTACAGGATTTAATAAGTAATCCAATTTTAGCAAATAAAAATGTCGAAAAGTTTTTCTCAAATGATAAATACATGTAATTAGGAGATTAATTTATGGCTACAAATGTAAAAATTTTATTAAGACGTGGATTACGTCACGAATTATCAGGAGATATATTACTTCCTGGTGAGATGGGATATACGACTGATACAAATCAGTTATATGTTGGTGTTGAAGAAGCATTAAATGAATTACAATTTGATCCGTTCGCAAATGCTCACGCAACTATTCAATCATGGCTAGATAGTTCTGATTGTCCAATTACAGGATTGACAGTTAATGAAGATTTAATTATTGGTGATATTCCTGTTCCAGTCGGGTCAACAGTTGATGCAGAAATATCTAAAATATTAGATGCTATGCGTAATTATCAGCAAACTATTGTATTTAATAGTGCTACTGCAATTTTTACACCTACCCAAGTATTAACTCAATATAAGAAATCTCCAACAGTTCTTACATCGACAAGTGAAATCCCAAACACAGCATCTATTACTACTACATTTACTCTAGAGGGCGTTGCAAAGACTTTCTCAGCAGTAACATTAACTGATATAGTCACAGATTTACAAGCAGATGCGGCATTAATTACAGCAAATATAATTACTGAAAAAGTTGGAAGCAAAATTAAATTTACTAAAATTGATGGAGTTGAATTAAATCTTGAATTCACTGCAGGTCATCTTGCATTAGGATTCGCTACGGCTTCTAATACAGCGTTAGAAGTCTTAGGTTACGGAGTTCATGCACAGGGTACTATTTTAACATCAACATCAGGTTCTGGTATTACTACAGTTACAGTACAAGTTTCAGAACATTCAACATTCTTCGAATTCCAACAAGAAGGCGGTTCACCTGATAACAGTGATTGGAGATATTTTGGAACACCTAGTACTCCTAATTATTCAGCATTGACGACTCCAGTGGAGTCAACATCAGTTACAGCCAGAACAGCAGAAATGAAAATTGGTTTATTCGGAAATAAAAGACAGAATGTAGAAGTACTCACAGAAGAATCTAAAAATCAATTATTTTCAAATGTTCATTTAGCATCTCACGATGCATCAACTGGATTGCGTTCTAGTTTATTTAAGAAATCATTAGCAACAACATCTGGCACATTTCTGAAATATGAAAAAACAGGAAGTACATCATTTTTTATTGATTATTCATTGAAACAGATAGGCTCATCAGATACATTTGTTCGTGTTGGCACTGTTAGAGTTATTAATGGTGTACCACAAGGAATTAACCAAGTCAAATTGACAGACGAGAATACAGAAATCTGGCAAGATGATGGTGATGGAATCGCTGAAACAGATGAATTTTCTAATATCGAATTCGTAGCAGTTATAGATGGTGATAATATGAAGATTAATTACACACAAGATGCATCATTCTCTACTGAAATTAGTTATACTGTAAAAAGATGGTCGATGTAAATGCAAGATAAAGCAATATTGCTTTACGAATGGCGCCAATTACGATTAAAATTACAAGACAAACTTACTAAATCTACACTTCAAGAAATCGTTAATTGGTGGAAATCGTTTCCATATCATAATCATGGATTGAATTATGACGACATCACTACGTGGCCTGATGTATGGGAATATATTAGTGAAGGATATTACACAAATAGTGGTAATGGGTTGGCATGTTTCTATACTCTCTATCACGCACTTCCAGATAAAAAACCAGAACTGTGGCTAATTTTAGACTTAGAGTTAGGTGGTGATATATATCTAGTTGCTATTATTGATGGTTATGTTCTGAATAGATTAAATGGCAAAGTAGATAAGTATGCAGATGTAAAGGGTGACATAGATATCATGGAACGAATAAATTGTGAAGACATCATTTCACATCTTAAAGAACGAAAATAATTATGTGTGTACATAATTATATAAATAAATACATAATATAACTAAAGGTAAAAAAATGCTAAAAGAGAAAACGTACGACTCAGGTGATATAGTAACAATATACTTGCAAACAGGACAAGAAATACTAGGTAAATTTGTTTCAGAAGATGATAATTCTACTGTTATTAAGAAACCATTAACTGTGGCAATCGGACCTAAGGGTGCGGCTTTTCAAACATTCACTGTAACAGGTGATAGTGAAAATGATGTCTCTTTTAAGACAGGAAAAATCATTTCGGTACTAAAGACTAACGATGCAACTTCAAGTTCATATATAGAAGCAACATCTGGAATTGTAGTTCCTGGAAAAGGAGGAATTCTTCAATAATGCCACAGGCCGCGAGAACAACTGACCCAATATCAGCACATACACCGTGTTCACCAGAGAAATGTGGACCAGGAAGTGGTAATGTGATTATTCAAGGTTTACCAGCATATCGTGTAACTGATAAAACAGTACCACATGGTATTCCTGTACCTCTCGTGGGATGTGTTCCGCATGTTACCCCATTAGTAAAAGGTTCTAAAAACGTTTTAATAAATAATTTATTAGCAGGCAGAGTGGGTGATACGCATTCTTGTGGCGTAGTAGTTATATCAGGTTCAGATAAGGTGATAATCAATGGCTAGTGAAGCGGAAATCGAAAGACTATATCAGTTATTTGTTGCGAATGGTGGTGGCGCTGGCACGTTTGATAACACGAATTTAACACCAAAACAATACTCTGATTCTGTTAATGCATCAAATCTAACGCCATTACAAATGGCACAGTTAGAAGCAAAACAACATCAGTATAACAAACAATCTGCGTTAAGATCTATAGCAGATGAAATAGATGCTAATAACTTTACTAATCCTTACGCAACACGAGGAGCATATAGTAATTCGCTATTTAGTGGACTTGGAGCATCAGCAGGAGTTGGTAAAATAGGAGATATAAGTTCTGCATTATCGGGAAAGAACTTTAGTACAGCAGAAACCGCGGCATTATTCGCAGGAGTAATGGTAGCATCTGGCGTAGATTTAGAACAAATTTTAAAAATTGGTGGATTAATGTTACTGGGAACTACACTGTTTTCGTCACTAACAAATCATACTAATTCTCAAACAGCAAATATACCACAAACATTGGCAGACGCAAGTTCCCTATCAGCAATGAATTCTCAATTTGGAGAAAAAGGAAATCCTTGTGACGAATTTAATCAACTTATGGGAATATTAGGTGGCGTGTTTGATGGCACTTTAAATTTCATTGATTCTACGGCTACTGCCATTCACGGATTTCTTAAACAAACAGGAATATTAGATTTATTATCGAGTATTTGGACAGCAATTACAGGAGCAGGTAGTATTGTAGGAGATGTAATAACCGGCATAGTAGGAGCATTAGTTGGGGCAGGAGTAGCATTGATTAAGACTCTTTCTCCTCTAGTAGGAAAAATAATAGGCGCAATGGCAATGATAACAAATCAAATTGCAACAGAATTGGCTGGTTTTGCTGATATGGCAGCGGCATTGTTACGCAAAGCACTAGCATTAGTTCTAGGCAGTGCGGCATTAGACCCTTGTCAAAGTGCAGTATTAACGAATACTGGCTCATTAGCAATGAAAGATGCAGTCGCTCTATTGAAACATCCTATGGGAACAGGCGCACCAGGTGGAATCGGCACTACAGTTGATGATAGAGCAAACAAAGATAGAGTCAATCAAGTAATGCACCATGCCTATGAGAAGGCAGATCTGGCTACAGGTGTAGAACAGAACCCAATTAAAGATTCAGCAAAAACTTATGTAGCACAAGATAATACTTTGCATCCTTCATTAATGACCGGTGACGGTATTCGTAAAGATGTATTCCCATATATACCCACGGGCTCAACATATACAAGTATGGAAGTATTTGCGGACAAACACTGGATAACAGTTAATGGCGCATGGAGATATAAGAACACCAATATGATGCATTTTCTAAAAGCACATGAAAGGATAATGGCAGATGCATACAAGACTAGAGATTGGACTGGCAAAGTCAAAGAGGCGCTGAAGGCAAGATTAGTAGTATTGATACAAACGAATTGGGCACACCAAGATAATGTTAGTACAATGTTGGATAATGTGGCATTGTCATTCTCTTATTTCGTTCCTGGTGGGAAGAAGGACGAAAGTATAGAGACCATTATAATGAATAGATATGAAACACATCTGAAACCAGCAATGACTCTTATGTTCAATAATGCAGATGCTTTTCTGAAGTCTTCTCAAATAGAATGGGATAGCATTGACAGTCAAACGTTTCCATGATATAATAGATGCATAATTTAAGATAAATATAAGATATATTGGAGGGGCTACAATGCAAGTTAATGAAATAATTAAAACAATTGACGAGGGATTGTATGATCCTCATATTTTCAAAGCCGTATTCATGGCAGGTGGACCAGGTTCTGGTAAAAGTTTCATTGCAAAATCAAATATATTAAAAGGTACTGGATTGAAAGTAGTAAATTCAGACGACATCTTTGAGTACAAAATGGGTAAATTAGGGTTAGACTATGAAGACCCAGATGTCATCTATAGTCCCCAAGGTCAAGAAACTCGAAATAAAGCAAAAGAAATCACAGCAAGAAAAGAACAAAGACATCTTGAAGGTAGAGTGGGATTAATTATCGATGGCACTGGTAGAGAAATAACCAAGATAGCAGGTGCTAAAGAAAAACTAGTTAAGATGGGTTATTCATGTATGATGTTGTTTGTTAACACAAGCCTAGAAGTTGCACAAGAAAGAAATGTATCTAGACCAGGAAGAACAATTAAACCCGAAGAAGTAGAGAAAATGTGGAAAGCAGTGCAAAATAACTTGATGAAGTTTCAACAATTATTTGGTGCAGATAGATTTCAAGTTATTGATAACAATGGCGGTCTTGAAGACCCAGATAGAGCAGAAAACTTTGAGATAGTTGCAAAAAATGTTGATAGATTTGTCAATAAATCACCAACAAATAAATATGCAAAGGAATGGATAGAAGACCAAAAGAAGAAGAAAAATACATTGTCTAAATCTACTGCAACTCCATATTTTGGACAACCAGAACACGATTCTAAAAATCAGGATAGTCAATAACTATAATGAGTGTTAAAGAGGAGTCAATAGTAGATAAATTGTCTAAATTTAGAAAAGACATAGATTTAGATTTCATTAAAAAAACACACGTTCATTACTGTACTCCATGTTATGGCGGACAGATTTCAGAACCATATTTTAGGTCATGGACTAAAGGTCACATGATGTTTACGAAATATCAAATCCCATATACACTAACAACTGCGGCAAATGAAAGTTTAATATCACGTGCAAGATGTCATATGGTGGCATATTTTATGTCTAATCCAGAAGCAACTCATATGATGTTTATTGATGCTGATATTAATTTCGATGCAATAGATATATTACATATGTTACAACACGACAAAGATGTCATAGTTGGAGCATATCCAAAAAAACAATTAGACTGGACATCTATTAAAGATGCAGTTGATAGAGGGCTAGATGAAGGTTCACTTAAAGACACTGCGGCAAACTACGCAATAAATTTTGATTGGGATTATAACGAAGATACAGATACTCGTAGATTAGATATTCAAGATGGACTAATTAAACTCAAAGACGCCGGCACTGGATTTATGATTATTAAACGAAGTGTTATCGAGAAAATGATAGAATCTTATCCTGAATTGTATTTTAATAACGACTTAAAGTTAGATGAAGAGTTCTCAAAATGGACTTATTTGTTTTTTGATTGTATGCACGAAGAAGATACGAGGAGATATCTTAGTGAAGATTATGCATTCTGCCGAAGATGGCAAAATCTAGGTGGTGAGATTTGGTTAGACCCGTTAGTGAAATTAGACCATGTTGGACATTATACATTTAACGGAAATATAGGAAAAATGTTTTATTCAGCAAAAGACACAGTTATATTGTAAGTATATAACGCTTAAAGTTTTAAGCATAACTACTGTATAGAGAAAGATATTATATTAATGGAGATATTTAAAGATGGGATTAATAAAGAAATACAGTGAGGTTTATGCTAGTAAATCACACGATGAGATGTCACTTACTGACTATCTTAAATTGTGTAAGAAAGATAAGTTAGCATATGCATCAGCGGCAGAGAGGCTGCTAAAAGCAATCGGAGAACCAGACGTAGTTGATACTAGTACTGATGCTCGATTAAGCAGAATTTTTCTAAATCGAACAATCAAGGTCTATCCAGCATTTTCGGATTTTTACGGAATGGAAGAAGCCATTGAGAGATTAGTGTCTTATTTCAGACAATCCGCTCAAGGACTAGAAGAAAAGAAACAAGTATTATATCTACTAGGACCAGTTGGCGGTGGTAAATCATCATTAGCAGAACGACTTAAAGAGTTAATGGAAGTTCATCCGTTTTATGTATTAAAAGCAGGCGATGAAATTTCACCAGTATTTGAGTCTCCATTGGGATTATTTGATCCAAAAGAATTTGGAAAAGATGCTAAAAAAGAATATAGCATTCCATCACGATATCTTACTGGATTATTGTCACCGTGGGCAGTTAAACGACTAGACGAATTTGAAGGTGATATCTCAAAGTTTAGTGTCGTAAAAATGTACCCATCTAAGTTAAAGCAAATCGGTATTATGAAGACTGAGCCAGGTGATGACAACAATCAAGATATTTCAGCATTAGTTGGTAAGACTGATATTCGTAAATTAGAATATTTCTCACAGAATGACCCAGATTCATATGCATTCTCAGGCGCATTATGTCGTGGTAATCAAGGTGTTATGGAATTCGTAGAGATGTTTAAAGCACCAATCAAAGTATTACATCCACTATTAACAGCAACACAAGAAGGTAACTATATGGGTACTGAAGGTATTTCTGCAATTCCATTTAATGGTATTGTAGTTGCTCACTCAAATGAGAGTGAATGGGAAACATTCAGAAATAACAAGAACAATGAAGCATTCTTGGATAGAGTATATATTGTTAAAGTTCCATATTGCTTACGTGTAGATGAAGAAACAAGTATCTATCAGAAGATGTTAGATGCGTCAGGATTAGATAGTAGCAAATGTGCGCCACATACACTTGATATGTTAGGGCAGTTCTCAGTTCTTTCGAGATTAAAAGAGCATAAGAACTCAAATTTAGCGGCTAAATTAAGAGTATATGATGGTGAAAATCTACATGATGTAGACCCTAAAGCAAAAAGTATGCAAGAATACAAGGATGTAGCAGGCGTAGATGAAGGAATGAACGGAATGAGTACTCGTTTCGCATTTAAGATTCTATCACAAACATTTAACTTTGATCCAGAAGAAATTGCGGCAGATCCAGTACATCTTATGTACGTGCTAGAAACTTCCATCAAACGTGAACAGTTCCCAGAAGAAACTGAGGACAAATTATTAGGATTCATCAAAGACCATTTAAGTGCTAAGTACAGTGAACAAGTAGGAAAAGAAATTCAGAAAGCATATTTAGAGAGTTATAACGAATATGGTCAAAACTTATTTGATAGATACTTAGATTATGCTGACCACTGGATTCAGAACATTGATTATAAAGATGCTGACACAGGCAACTTATTTGACCGTTCTATTCTTAATGAAGAATTAGAGAAGATTGAAAAACCCGCTGGTATTGTAAATCCAAAAGACTTTAGAAATGAAGTTGTGAATTGGGTACTACGTGCTAGAAGTAAATATAAGGGAAAGAATCCACCTTGGACTGCTTACGAAAAAATGAAAGAAGTAATCGAACACAAAATGTTCGCAGGAACAGAAGAATTACTTCCAGTTATTTCATTTGGTAGTAAGAAATCTAAAGAAGACCAATCTAAACATGATGATTTCATAGACAGAATGGTAGCGAAAGGGTATACAGCCCGACAAGTTAAACGATTAGTGGAATGGTATATGCGGGTTCAGAAGTCTAACTAGAGGAAGACTTTATGGCAAACAACATTATCGATAGAAGAAAGAATGGAGACTTGAGAAATCCAGGGTCAAAATCTACGGGCAATCGTCAAAAATTTATCAAAAGAACTAGAGAAGAAATACGTAAAAGTATTCATGATACTTTGGGTAAACGTAGTGTCAAAGGCACTGGTGATTCACAAGATGTTGTAATCACTCGTAAGGGCATTGCAGAACCACAATTCAATCATAATCCACAAACAGGCTCACGTGATATAGTTCTTCCTGGCAACAAAGATTTTGTTGAGGGAGACCACTTAGAGAAACCAAAAGGTGGTGGTTCTGGACAAGGTAGTGGTGAGGGCGAAGCAAGTAATGACGGCATAGGCGAAGATGAGTTTGGATTTGCATTAAGTAATGACGAATTTGTTAATATCTTGTTTGAAGATTTAGAACTTCCTCATATGATTTCTAAAGAAAATAAAGCAGTTGAAAGATTCGAACTAACTCGTAGTGGTTATACAAGCGATGGTAATCCATCACAAATGAATTTAGAGAAAAGCATGGTCAATTCTCTTGGTCGTAAGATTGCTTTAAAAACTCCAAAACTAAGAAAGATACGTGAATTACAAGAAGAACTTGATAATCTTGATAAGTTCTTTTACAAGACAACAAAAGAACAACGAGAAGCAACAGAAGAATGGGTAAGATACCAAGAAATCGAAGAAGAAATTCGTAAGTTGCGTATTAGAGCAAATGCGATTTCATTCGTTGACCCAGTAGATTTACGATATAACAATTTCAGCAAGAAACCAGCACCAATCTCACAAGCAGTAGTATTCTTTATTATGGATGTGAGTGCAAGTATGTCTCAACAACATAAAGACTTAGCAAAACGCTTTTTTATGTTACTCAACTTGTTTGTATCTCGAAAGTATAAAAGAGTAGAGTGTGTCTTTATTAGACACCACATACTAGCAACTGAATGTACTGAAGATGACTTCTTTAATAATAAAGAAAATGGTGGTACAATCGTTTCAAGTGCATTTAAACTTTCGAAAGAAATCCTTGCCGACCGTTATTCACCAAATGAATGGAACATATATTTTGCTCAAGCAAGTGATGGCGATAACTGGGATAATGACAATGAAGAACTTCTGAATATTATCGATAGAGACATTTTACCTGTAACTCAATATTTTAGTTATATTCAAGTTGGACAAAAACGTCATGGATATTATAACAGTGGAAATCTATTACAAGAATACGTGAAATTAGAGGCAAATCATAAAAACATTACAACTAAACACATCGAAGATAGTGCAGACATATATCCAGTATTCAGAGAGATATTTAAAACCAGGGACAAAAAATGAGTGATTTAATATATACAGGTTCTAGTTGGAATTACGATAAATTATATCGTATAATGGATGCGTGTGAAGAAATAGCAGTCAACGATATGGGACTTGATTGTTTTCCGAATCAGTTAGAAATTATTACATCTGAACAAATGCTAGATGCGTATTCAAGTGTTGGTATGCCACTGATGTATAATCATTGGAGTTTTGGTAAAAGTTTCATTCAGAATAAGAAACAGTACAGTGCTGGACAAATGGGATTGGCATATGAATTAGTTATTAACTCTAATCCTTGTATAAATTATCTTATGGAAGAGAATTCCATGACAACTCAATCCCTTGTAATCGCCCACGCGGCATTTGGACACAATCATTTCTTTAAGAACAACTATCTGTTTAAACAATGGACATCACCTGATGCTATTGTAGATTATCTATTATTTGCGAAACGATATATAAGAGAATGTGAAGAAAAGTATGGAAATACTGCGGTTGAAGAAACATTAGATGCGTGTCATGCCATTCAATATCAGAGTATTAACAAGTATAAGAGACCTAATAAAATAAATGCACAAGATGAAATAGAAAAACAACGGTCTCGAAGTGAATATTTGCAGTCACAAGTAAACGACTTATGGCGTACATTGCCAGAAGAAAAGAAAAAAGCAAAAAAAGAGGAAGAAACTTGGCCTTCAGAACCAGAAGAAAACTTATTATATTTTTTAGAGAAATATTCTCCAATATTAACTCCATGGCAACGTGAGATATGCAGAATTGTTAGACGAATTGCACAATATTTCTATCCTCAATATCAAACAAAAGTAATGAATGAGGGTTTTGCAAGTTTTACACATCATTATATATTTAATAAGTTATATGACCAGGGCAAAGTTGACGATGGTTCAATGATTGAGTTTCTCAAATTACATAGTGCAGTGTTATATCAACCAAGTTTTGACTCACCTAATTATGGTGGTTTCAATCCATACGCACTAGGCTTCGCTATACTGAAAGATATTCAACGAGTATGTACTGAGCCAGATGCAGAAGATAAACGCTGGTTTCCTCATCTAGCAGACACAGACTGGCGTATTGCCATTAAAGATATTGCCGCAAATTATCGTGATGAGAGTGCAATTTTACAATTCATGGGACCGAAAGTTATGCGTAACCAGGGGATGTTTAATTTACACGATGAAGTTCATTATGATAATTATATAGTCACATCAATACATGATGACCGTGGATACAAGAAGATTCGTAAGCATTTAAGTGCTAGTTACGAAACTGCGGCGATGATACCCGATATTCAAATAACAAATGCTGATGTTACAGGTTCACGTGATTTAACTCTTTTGCACGAAAGTTATAAGGGAAAGAGATTAAACGGGAAAACAGCAAACCAAGTACTCACTCATGTACAAAAGTTATGGGGATATAAAGTAAAATTGTATACTATGCACGATGAAACTCTATTAGATGTGTTTGAATGTAATCAAGTTTCAAATAGTGGTGTTAGTTCTCTACAAATGAACATCTCTGATGATTGGTAATTATACGTTTTAAGTGTTGCATATTGGTCTAAGATATGTTATACTTAATAGATATGATTATTAGGAGAATTAAATGAGTTATGCCGAAACGTTTCAATCAAGGACTGTATTCTGTTTGAAATACAACAAAGAAATGCCTGCACTCTTTGAAGCACCTTTTCCAGGTGAAGCAGGCGAAAAAATCTTAAAAAATATATCTGCTGAGGCATGGGGCCAATGGCTTGAAATGCAGACTATGTTTATCAACGAAAATCAATTAAATATGATGGAAACTCAAGCAAGAACGTTCTTGGCAGCCCGAAGAAATGAATTTCTTTTTGAAGGTGGCGAAAAATTTGAACCACCAACTCCAATTTAGATATCAATGAAAACATTAGTGTATAAATTATACACTGGCGGTGTCACAGTTAATGGACATGGCAGTGTTTATGGCGGATGGTTATTTGATGTATTAGATAAATCGAGTCTTGTCTGGATTAATGAAAATATAACGAGTAAAATTGGTGGGGTTGCCGCGGCAACAAGTTCGGCAACAGTAAAATTTCATCATGTCGTGATGCCCAATGGATTTGTTGAGGCATATGCTGAATGTAGTGATATCTCAGCAGGCAATATCACTATTGATGTCGAACTGTATTATAGAAAAAATGATAGCACAGATGCAGAACTAGCCGTAAGTGGCACACTTGCATTTAGTCTAATAGACAAAGATACACGAAAACTAAAAAGAATTCCAAGGGAGATAATAGATGCAAACAAAGGGTAAAGTATTAGTAACTGGCGGAACAGGATTCATAGGAACTGAACTAGTAGAACAGTTACACGTAAAGGGATATGAAGTAACTATCTTAGATAAAAAAGATAAACCTATAGGATTAGACCACGTCAAGTACATACAAGGAGACTTATCTAATCCTGCAAGATGTGTAATGGCCTGCGGAAATCAAGATTATGTTATTCATTTGGCAGCCAAAGCACGAATTCCAGAGAGTTTTATCAATCCCGATGAATACTTTGATAGTAATGTAACAGGCACAAGAAATATATTAACAGCCGCTAGTGCGGTAGGTGTTAGAAAATTTATATATGCTGGTTCTAGTTCAGTATATGGAAACAATACAGCACCTAATAAACCTAATCACAAACCAGACCCATTAAATTACTACGCAATGTCAAAGTTGTTTGGTGAACACTTATGTAAACAATATAAGATTATGTTTGATTTGAACTATAACATTTTACGTTTCTTTACAGTGTATTCTGAAAATCAACCAACTTCTTTAATGTTTGGAAAGTTTGCTCAACTTGTCAAAGAAGGCAAACCAGTAACTATTCACGGTGATGGTGAGTTCAAAAGAGATTATATTCACGTATCTGATGTAGCCAAGTGTCTAATTGCTAGTATGGAAAGCAGAGTTAAAAATGATACATTCAATGTAGGTACTGGGAATAATATATCAGTTAACGCAGTTGTTGATATATTAAAGAAATATGCACCAGATTTAGAAGCAATAAATGTAGATAAACCAAGAGGATATGCACCAGAGACATTAGCAGATATTAGTAAAACTAAAAACTTATTACATTGGTCTCCCAAAATCAAAATTGAAGAAGGTTTAGCAGATATGTTTGAAGCAATATTTAAGAAATAATATGGCAGAATTTAGAGAATTTTATGTTCCAGTAGGAGCAGGAAGCAATTTCTTAGCAGGCAAATGTCTTTGGACTAATAAAGCAGATAGCAAACAATATGTAGACCATAAAGATTTAGGACCTAATGAATATTACTTTGATAGGGAACAGATTAATAACAACTGGTCTTTCTTGAGTGAAATAAATCCTGCTAAGTATGACATTCATCTCCAGGAATTTTTAGAAGAAAACTTAGATACTATTTCGAAAATAAAGGAAGTATTAAAAGAATTAAACAATATTATTGACTCAGTCCAAACTATTAACAATATTCATTTAATGTGGGACCATGATTGCTCATATCATTGTGATACGTTCATTAATTTTGATTATCCAGAGTTATCTATTGTTGAAGAGAAAATAAGAGAAGTTGAAGATTATTTTGCAAAGTGTAGAGAGTATTATTGGAACATATGTGAAAAAAATGACTATAATGTATCTATGATATCACATAAGCGACCATTAGAATCGATTTCTCCTCGATTAAAACTACCAGAGAATTTTAAAACATTAGCAATGGAACTAGATGGATTTACTACTATGTTCGCAAACGCACTACAATATATAAAATCAGATAATTATGAGCCAAATGCATACACAAATAATGTTGGCCATCAAAGTGATGAAAATTTTAGATGTGTTCAGAATTCCGATGATAGTGTTAGTTATAGAAAGATATTCTTAGAGAATGACGAAAATGAAATAAGAAGAATGTATGATTTTTTCGGTAATGTAAACTATTTTGATGAAAATAAAACGGTTATTATGAAAGAATTTAAAGATTATCACGATTCTAACATGGAAGTGATTAAAAAATTTATGTCTCCTTTCTATGAGCAAATAAATGGCAAAATTTAGAGAATTTTATGTTCCAGCAGGAGCAGGAAGCAATTTCTTGTCTAGCAAATGTATGTGGGCTTCTGATATAAAATCACATCAACATAAAAGTAACGATGTTTCAACTAATGAATTCTTTTATCATAGAGAAAAAGTTAATAATACTACAATAGAAGAAACTTTATTTTCTGAAGATTTTACAAATGAAGATTTAATATCTGAAACTAAAGAAATAAAGTCTATACTGTTAGAATTAGAAAGTAATATACCAGCACATTATTCTCCACTTCTCAGAGGATTTCGTTCAGCCATTATTAATAGTATTGAAGATTTATGGAGAAAAGACTGGTCGTATTATCTTATCGCATTCTCGAACCAATTTGTTATGCATGATACTGCTTTGCCTGAAATGACAGATAAAAACACATCTAGTAATTTGCAAATACTATTAGAGGCTCATTATATCAATAAAGGATTAGAACTAAAAAAGTATGATGTGTATAATAAAATTAGAAGAGAAGCAAAACAAATAGAAGATTATTTCATAAGATGTAGAGAATATTATTTCGAAGTGTGTGAAAGTATGAATTGGAATTCTTCTATTATATCACATCTTCATCCACATATAGCGATTTCTTCTCAATTAAAATTGCCAAAGAACTTTAAATCATTAGCAATGGAAATAGATGGAGAGACTAATATGGTGGTTGGCGCACTAGGAGATATAAAAGCAAATAATTATGACCCAAATGGATATATAGATAAGGTCGGCGTTCAAAGTGGTGACAATATTAAATCTGTTCAACTTTCTGATGATAGTGTTAGTTATAGAAAGATATTCATTGAAAATAATGAAGATGAAATAAGAAAGATGTACGATTTCTTCGATAACGAAGATTGTTTTGAAGAAAATAAAACGAATATTATGAAAGAATTTAAAGAATACCACAACAATAATATGATAGTAATAAAGGATTTTATGCCACTTTTTTATGAACGTGTAAAAAAGTTCTAAATAACTGATAGATAAATACCAGTATATTAATAAGGAATACTCTGATGAAATTAGTAGATAAGCCAAGAGGATATGCACCAGAGACATTAGCAGATATTAGTAAGACTAAAAACTTATTACATTGGTCACCAGAAATTAAGATAGTTCCTGGGCTAAATACTATGTTTGAAGAGATATTTAAGAGGGAATAACGTGGCAGAATTTAGAGAGTTTTACGTACCAGCAGGTGCTGGAAGTAATTTCTTGGCGAAGAACTGTATGTGGGCAGATGCAAAAGATGAAGAAAATGTTGCTTATAGCCAAGATGATACAATTAATGAGTTTTGCTTTCGTAGACAAAGAGTCGATATTGGCAGGCGGGGTCGTTATACTTTAGATTACAACTGCGATGATGTAGATTTAATATCTGAGACTAAGAGAATAAAGCCAATATTAATAGGATTAGATAAATGGATAAATAATTCTAATGTAGATAGCAATAAAGATTTCCACATTCATAATTCTTGGGCAAAGCCTGCTAGAAATTATGTTATTGGTGACATTGATAATGCTTGGAGAAGAGATTTTTCTCCATGGACATTTGCTTTTTTCCATTTTGAACATTTTTTAAAATTTGAACCTCCACAGAATGTTAAAGATATGGTAACCTCTGTTCAAGATTATTTCGCAAAATGCAGAGAATACTATTTCAAAGTATGTGAGCAACATGGACATAACTCGTTTTTGATATCACATAATCATGTATATGAAGCAATTTCTCCTCGATTTCAACTCCCAAAAAACTTCAAATCACTAGCAATAGAATTAGATCCAATAACAGAGATGATGTGTACAGCATTGAATGAGATAAAATCTAATCAGCAGTTTTCGATTCGTAAACAATATCCCATATCATCCAACACGGTCGATGAATTGTATGCTAATAAATATCTTAAATTTGCTGATGATAAAGTTAGTTATAGAAAGATATTCTTTGAAAATGATAGACACGAAATAATGAAAATGTATGAATTCTTTGATAATAAGGCATATTTTCATAAAAATAGAGTACAAATTATGAAAGAATTTAAAGAATACCATGACAATAATATGAAAGTAATGAAGAAGTTTATACCTAAACATGCTAAGAAAATAAATAACGAGAAATAATATGGCAAAATTTAGAGAATTTTATGTTCAAGCAGGTGCAGGAAGTAACTTTCTGGCAAGTAAATGTCTGTGGTCTGACCGATACGATACACGACAACATACTAGTTCTGATACTTCTACTAATGAGTTCTATTTTGATAGAGAGAACACTCCAAAAATCTTTAAGCAGGATACAGAGAATTGCTACGAATGTGATGACGATAGTATATTATCTGAGGCTAAGAGAGTGAGACCAATACTGATAGAATTGGATATATGGCTGAATAATCTCGGTTTTGACGACAAACGTATGACCGATATTGAAATTGACGGCCAGAAGAAGGTTAATTCATGGCAAAGTAATGATAGAAATAACGTTATTATTTACATCAATGAACTATGGAGAAAAGATTGGTCGATGTACACTAATGCTTTCTTTGAGTTTAATCATATGAAAGAATTTAATCTTCCTCAGCATGTCAAAGATATGATAGCCTCTGCTAGGGATTATTTTGGAAAAAGCAGAGAATATTATTACAATGTATGTGAACGAAATGAATATAATTCATTTTTGATATCACATAATCACCCATTCGAATCAATTTCTTCTCTAATGAAATTACCAGAGAACCTTAAGACATTAGGAATGGAATTAGATCCAATAACAGAGATGATGTGCCGCGGTTTTCAGGATATCAAGTCTTTAAAAATAGCAAGAGATAATCACGAGGTATACTTATCTGAGTCCTGTACATTTCCTGAGATTGACGACATGGAAACTAATAGAAATCTTAAATGGTGCGATGACAGAGTTAGTTATAGAAAGATATTCTTTGAAAATGACACAGATGAAGTAATGAAGATGTATGATTTCTTTGATAATAAAGAATATTTTCATAAAAATAGATTACAAATTATGAAAGACTTCAAAGAATATCATGATACTAATATGGCAGTAATAGAACGACATACACCAAATTTATACAAGCAAATAACTGATAGATAAATACGAGTACATTAATGAGGAATAACAATGAAATTAGTTGATAAAAATGACAAAATATTAAAAACTGTATGTGATGCACATATTCTTTCAGAATATTCTGAAAAGTTAGCATATGATATGATTGTGATGATGAAAGAAAGTGATGCAATTGGTCTTGCGGCTCCCCAAGTTGGAGAGAACACAGCATTAATGGTAATTGGCCACGAAGACAATGGCTATGTCGTATGTATAAATCCAACGTGGGAAGTAGCAGAAGATAGTGAAGATGAAGAATTCTTAGAAGGATGTGTTAGTTTTCCTGATTTAGAGTTAACGATAACTAGACCTAATAGTATCATAGGAACATTTACAAACCTAGAAGGAGTTAGAAAGTCATCAACATTTGTTGGAGTATGGGCACAAGCATTTCAACACGAATGCGACCATCTCAATGGCGTGACATTTGATACCCTATAATGGATTTTTCAGAATATACTCTAGTTAGTTTCGGAGATAGTTTCACTTTTGGGCAAGATACTGTCAAAAGGAAAGCAGATACATATAAACCTCACATTGACCATGAAAATAACATATGGTGGAAAGCACAATGTAACGAAAAATCATATACCAAACTTATTGCTGATAGAATGGGGTTCAAAAATTCATTGAATTTCGGAGTACCAGCGGGTTCTAATGAAAGATCATTACTTTTATTAGAGACATTTTTACGTACAAATCCAACACTAAAAATATTTGTTTTATTTAACTTTACTTCTTCTTCTAGGTATCTGAGCATCTTTAAATTAGACCATGAACCTATGTATGATATAGTAGAAATGGCACCAACTGCGACCTATTGGATAGAACCTGGGAGATATTCTGGTATAGATACGAAGAGTATTGCAAATCATTACACTTATTTTAGAAACAGTGTACACGAGATGTACAATCACATAAAAGAGAGAAGATCGTTATATTATATGTTATCTGCACATAATGTTCCTCACGCATCGTTTGATATATTAAATGACATGGATTATCATATATTAAGAGATAATCCTATGCAATATATACACGATAATGATGGGTTTGGGGTTGATGATTTGTATAGTAATGATGAATACACCCTTACTAAAATGGATTATTTCAATTCATATTACGAAGAATTAAAGAACGATTCTATGTTGCTGTCACATCTAGGAGTAAATTACGTAGATGGTGGACGAAATTTAATGGATTATATGGCGATACTGGCAACTTCCCAGGGATACGACTACAATCATTACTCAGATCCTGTTGGCCATCATTGGACTCATGAGGGCCATATCGAAATAGCAAAGTTAATAGAAAAGTACATAAATGAAAATTAATTACTCAGAATACACATTAATTAGTTTTGGTGATAGTTATACGTTTGGCCAAGATGTAATTGACGGCGAATATATTGATCCCATGACTATTAAAACAAGTTCTGCACATCATCGTCTTAAAGCGAATGGCTTGGATGGAGTTATAGAGATGTGGAAATCTGAATGTAACGAAAAAGCGTATACTCAAATTATTGCTGATGCATTTGGATTTAAAAATAATTTGAATTTCGGAGTACCAGGTAGTTCTAATGAGAGATCATTGAATTTATTAGATTCATTTTTACGACAGAATCCGACATTAAAGATATTTGTGTTATTCAACTTCACTGCAGCCTCAAGACATCTGAATATACTTAAATTACAAAAAGAACAAATATATGATCGAATGCCTTACGACATAGTAGATGTGAATATGACTACTCTAACATCAAGAGAGGCGCACTTTCAGAATGGCGATAGGTATGTTGGAATAAATAAAAGAAGTATTGAAAATCTTTTTACTTATTTTAGAAATGAGGAACAAGAAACGTATCAGCATATAAAAGATAGGAGAGCGTTGTATAATATTTTATCTGCTTATGATGTGCCTCATGCATCATTTGATATATTGAATGGTGAAGATGCTCGAATATTAAATGTGCCTCCAATGCATCGTATAAACTCTAATGATGGCCTTGGAATAGAAACTCTATACAACAATGACGAGAGTTATGTTTTTACTGAAATGGAGTTGTTCGAATCATACACAAAAGAGTTGATTGATAATTCGCCACTTCTATCACACATAGGAATAGATCACTTGGCTGGCGCCGCTAACATTAACCTTTTTCTGGAAGAATTGGAACCCAATAAAGACGATGGTAAGGTAATATATCGAGGTGATGGTACTAAAGAAAGTGATTACTTACGTTATCGCTCAGAATATGGCATGCATTGGTCTATAGAGGGGCATAAAGAAGCCGCAAAATTAATAGAAAAATTTATAAAGAATAAATACGATACTTAGAGTTTTAAGTATTGACATTGATGTCGATATGTATTATAATAGATAACAGAGGTTAAGTAAAACACAATAAAGGAGGTCCAATTATGGATTTTATTACAGATAGAATGAAAGAAAAAGCATCCCACGGTGGACTAGGATTAGTTGCTGTTGGATTTATTATACTATTTCTAGGTGGCTGGGTAACATATGCCGCCTATGCCGCTATTGCTTTTGGCGGATATCAAGTATTAACCAAAGGTTAGTTCTCAAAATCTTGACAAAAACGCCAATTGTGTTATAATATGTACTATATTGGCGTTATTTGTTATGTGAGAGAATTATGAAAAAGAAAAGTAAGAAAAAATTAAGAATTAATAAGGGAAATCCTGTTGCGAAAGCAGTTCGTACTCCTAGGTTTAGAAGTAGAGTAGAGTTGGATAGAAAAAAAGAGATGAAAAAATCCGGCACACCCACTGATGAGGAATAAATGGCATACGTAGTAACCCAAGATTGTATTAAATGTAAGTATACTGACTGTGTAGAGGTCTGTCCAGTGGATTGTTTCTATGAAGGACCCGATTTTCTAGTAATAGACCCAGATGAATGTATTGATTGTGGTGTTTGTGAACCAGAATGCCCAGTAGATGCTATAATAGCCGATAATAATCCTAAATTTACACAACGATTGCTCGATATTAATACAAAGTGGGCTAAAGTGTGGCCAGTGATTGTAGAACAGATAGACCCACCGGCAGACGCAGATGATTGGAATCCTAAAAAGGGATATGACAAGGATAAGACAGAATTACTTGACAAATACGATTAATTTCGCTATTTTTCATAAAAAAGCGACAAAAACTTGACAAAAACGGGTTTTATGTTATAATAAGTAAGAATCAACAACTAAAGGAGTTAAAATGAAATATATATTAACAACCGTAGCATTAGTACTTAGTTTAGTTGCTACAAGTGTAACAGCAACCCACACACCCAGTACAAGTGTAACAAGTACAAGTACAAGTGTAACAGCAAACTCTTCATCGAGTCTTAAATCACTATATGGCACAGTTATTGAAAGTACGCCTATCATAGAAACTGTAATACAAGAAGTTCCAACACGTTCTTGTTACATAAAAACAGTTCCAGTATATGGCAAAGGTAGTACTGATGGCAGTACGGCAGATGTAGCCGCGGGTGCAATTATCGGTGGTATTCTTGGTAATCAAGTAGGCAAAGGTGATGGTAAAGACTTCGCAACTATCTTTGGTGCGATTCTAGGTGCCAAAGTGGCTGAAGAAGGTGCTAAGAAAAAAGTAATAATCGGTTATAGAGAAGTAGAAGTATGCGAAAGGACAACAACAAGGGGTGCAGTAGAGGTAATAACTGGATTCAATACAACTGTTCAAGTCTATGGCGAGAATAATGAAATTCTTATAGATGCTCAATCATTCGTGACACGAATGAAATATGCAATTGGAGAGTCAGTTAGACTTACTTTAACGCTAACATTACAGTAAATGCATAAGTAAGACTAGAATTCTACTATAATATCTCATAAATACAGTATGAGAGAAAAAAGCCTCTTCATAGAGGCTTTTTTATTACATTATAGGGAGGTATGATTATGTTGTTTCCAATAATCACATTTATAACCGCTATCACAATAGCGGCAATTGCCGCTTGGTTTTCAGTTTATGGTCTTATGGCTATCTTTACTGCATCGGCAATTTCTGTTGCCATTATGGCAGTAGCACTAGAGGTTGGTAAATTAGTATCAGCATCGTGGGTATATCGTAACTGGACTGTAGCACCATTTCTTTTAAAGTCTTATCTTACAATCGCAGTAATAATCTTAATGCTTATTACTTCAATGGGTATTTTTGGTTTCTTATCAAAAGCACATTTAGAACAGGCCGCTGATAGTGAAGAAAACACTGCTCGTATTGAACGCATAGTACAGGATATGTCTAGGTATGAAGGCACAAACGATAGACTTGAGAAAAAGATTGTAACACTAGATTCCGAGGATGAAACAGATACCTCAAAAGTACAAGGACAAATCGATACAGAAGAATTACGAATGGACAACGTTATGGTCCGTATTCAACCTGCAATCGATGAACAGAATTCAATCATTACTAATGAAAGAGCAAAAGATGATGATAAGATTGCACCATACATAAATCAGTTAGATAGTTTAGACAACGAACTTGTTAAACTTGAAAATCAGGCTAAGAAATATGAAGCAGACATTCAGAATGTTGGTAAAGATACAACTAGTTATGATTACGCAGTAAAACCATTTCAAGACCAGATTGATAAAATCAAATCAGACATAGCAACATTCAAAGAAATGTCTAAATCTGGCGAACAATCAGACCTTAAAAAAGCACAAGCAGTTGTTGGTATTCCTTGGGGATATTGGAGAAATGCAGAAGTTTTAAAAGAATGGAATACTGAGCAGGCTCAAAACATATCAAACCTAGGAACAAAGATTGCAGACGTTCGTAAAGACTTCGAACGACAGTATAAACTAGAACGTATCAGACTTAGCAACGTGATAATAAAGTTGAGAGGACAAGATACTCAATCTGTAAACGAACGCAAGATGGAGTTACTAGTAAAAATCGAACAAGCAAGAGGAATAGAATCTTCTGTAATATCTTCTGCTAGAGAAGAAATCAAAAGACTAAGAGCAAAAGCAGATAGAGAAGTTGCGGGTTCTTTAATCATTCTTGACCGATTAAGAAACGAATTACTGAATGTATCACAAATTGACAATTCAGTAGAGATTGATACACTTCAAGTGATAATCAATAATAATGGCGATGCTATTGACGGATTAATAGACCAAAAGTTTGAATTAGAACGTGAGATTAGAAAAATCGAAACAGAAATTGGTCCTATCAAATATATGGCAGAGATGGTATATGGAAATACAGAAAGAGATACAATTGACCAAGCAGTAAGATGGCTTATCATTGTATTCATTTTTGTGTTTGACCCATTAGCAGTATTATTGTTAATTGCCGCGAATTATAGTTATCTACATCGAAATGACGGTCGTCCAGAAGAATTAGTCAAAAAAGTTCTTCCCAAAAAAAAAAAGTAACGAAACCACTTGACATTTCACCCGAAATAAGAGATAATACTACTAAGGAAGTATTTGTTGAACCTCTACCTGTTGAGGATGAGATAGACACTGAACCCGAAGTGATTGAAGAATTGGTTGAAGAAGTCGAGATTGACGAGATTGAGGTTATTAGCGAGATTATAAAGAAGGCTGATAAGAAGACTTTAGAGATAATACAAGATGAAGTAAATACTGGAACAGGTCGATTTAATATTACAGCAAATGATGATGGTGTTTCAGTTGATGTTAATGAAGAAGTTATCGGTGTAATATTAGATGAAGCCGAGATTGATGATGATGAAAAATCAGGTATTAGCAAGATTATAAAGAAGGCTGATAAGAAGACTTTAGAGATAATACAAAAACAACTAAATACTCAAGCAATCAGACGAGATGGTTGGTTGGATGACGTTGATAACAAAAGGTAATTACAATTGGCAGAAAATAAAGAGTTCAAGTGTTCGTTTTGCGGGAAACCCAAGACTGAGATTAAAACATTGATTGCGGGACCGAATCAATATATTTGTAACGAGTGCGTTGATTTGTGTCACGAGATCATTCATGAGGTGAAATCTGAAGATAAACCTGACAGTGAAACTACAAACACTACGCCAGAAGAAATTAAAGATTTCCTCGATGTTCATGTAATCGGACAGAACGAAGCGAAAGAGGTAATATCTGTCGCAGTGTACAATCACTACAAACGTATTAATGCAGATGAAGGTGATATCGAATTAGATAAATCTAATATCTTGTGCTTTGGACCAAGTGGTACGGGTAAAACTTTAATAGGTAAAACTATTGCTAAGTTCCTTGATGTACCGTTTGCTCAAATTGATGCAACTACATTAACTGAAAGTGGTTATGTTGGTGAAGACGTTGAGAACGTAGTTCAGAGATTGCTTATTCAATCAGATTTTGATGTTTCGAAGGCAGAACGTGGTATTGTCTATATTGATGAGATTGATAAGAAAGCAAAGAAAGGTGAAAACTTATCGATTACAAAAGATGTTTCAGGCGAAGGTGTTCAACAAGCATTATTGAAAATCGTTGAAGGAACAGTTGTTCGTGTACCACCAGGTGGTGGTCGTAAGCACCCTAATCAAGAAATGATTGAAGTAGATACTAGAAAGATTCTATTCATCGTAGGTGGCGCGTTCGTTGGTGTTGATAAGAT
>Ga0209816_1000798_pt1 | contig 24161 bp, 19 predicted proteins | sample CoawatmetaG01DNA_FD_187509 | JGI IMG/M metagenome (GOLD analysis project Ga0209816, IMG submission 187509) | Marine microbial communities from the West Antarctic Peninsula - Coastal water metaG017-DNA (SPAdes) (version 2) | ecosystem: Environmental > Aquatic > Marine > Coastal ...
ATCTAGAGCACATAGGTTGTCAAATACATTCACATACGTGCAAGAGCCCGGTCCTAACATCGGCACAAATCAGGCAAAGTATGGAAGCATTATAAGCCTGAAAGAGCCAGTCATTGCCCAAAATTTACCAATCTCATTAATCGGCGAAGTTGCTGTATACAACGAGTCACTCGGAGTATTTGAGAAGAAACCCGTAGAGATCAAAACAGCATTTAATAATGAAACTGCATTCTTCGCAAATTCAAAAGCCAATGAATATTTCAATACAATATTGCAAACTGATGAGAATTATGAAACCTTGAAGGACATGTATTTGGACGGAGGTCTCGATGACGAAGGGTCTCTGCTTGACTCGTTCTCTCTTTTGACTTACCGCCAAACGATATGGCCAAAAGTTGAACATTCATTTTTAAACCAAACAAGATCTCGAACATTTTATGTGAATACATTTTGGAGAGACAACCGAGAAGATCGAGAGAAAAATGATGTCGTAACCGAGTTTGGATTCACAGCACTCTCTCAATCAATGTGGTCTTTAGATGCTGCGAAAGATTTCGCAACTCGAATTGCCCCAACGACCAATGGTACTATTCTAGTGAAGCATCGCATCGGAGGAGATATTTTTCAAAATACCAATGGTGGAGAAGGTATTTTGCAAAATTCTTACTCACATGTTTTTAGAGGATTTTATAACACCGTATCTGATAATGGCAGCCCAATGACGGGCTCTGGACCCGTCGTTGATGACCCCGATGAGGCTTTATCTGCTTCCGTCAGCTACACCTTTAGACACACTATCAAATCAGTATTCTCAAATTACAATCCGTCTTTTCCAACTTTCAATACGGCATCTGACGGTACAGAGAGTAGATATCAAGGCCAACTCGAAGGTGCAAACCTGTCTTTGTTGACTTTAGACGGGTCTGCATCTATGATGCTGACCTCTTCCTTGTTTGAGGGCATGGCCAACTGGGATGCTCCTGCGCAAGCGGGAAAGGCCCCATTTTACGATTCATATGAAGATTATGCTCAAGAAATAAAAAGAGCAGGGAAGGGTTATTCGATTATCCCAGAATTCAGAATTAGTTCACATGTTGATACATATACCTCTAAAGGTGTAACCGAGGAATTAAAAGAAATTTTTGAATTGTCCGGCGGGCTGTCTCAAAATACAACAACGGAGAACGACAATACTTTCTACAAAGTATTATCAAATTCTGACTTTCTTAAACATTTTGATTTGATCAAGAAAGACCACGAAGGCTTCGCGGATGAGAAAATATTGACACTTAAGTGTAAGGCTATTAAGAAGTTTTTGCCTTATGAAGGATTCTACCCTGCACAGAGAACAGTTCAACTAGGCGAGCAGTTTAAAAGAAGCTATCAGAATCACGTTGTATCCAGACAGGGCTCAAATGCTGCGACTGTCGATATTGGATCATTTAAGTTTCAACCACTTATGACGCCACTATTTGCCCCTGGAATCCTATTTAACACTATCAAATCAGGCGTTGGAGTTGATTTTCCAATATTTACAGGAGACTCTCAGCCATTTGTAGTATCTTCTTCAAACAATAACTATAATCATGAATGGCAGTACCCTAGTATCGCCCCAGTTGGACCGCACCAAAATTATTATTGGGCCGGATCTGGCTTTTCGTTTGATACGAACAGTATCGAGACGGCATACAATAAGAGAATTCCATTTGAAGCTCTTGTTGAGCCTGAAGAATATCTTGCAAACTTAAGATTGATCACTCAAGAGCCCCACCCATTTGGTATGCCGTTTACTTCATCAGGTAAGACTATATCCACTGATCAATTCTTAGACTATCATACTGAGTGGGATGGCCGAGGTGACGATCTATACAAAAAGATGGCGCACAATATGCTGGCTGAAATACCCGAGTTGTTCTTAGAGAACACGTCACTATCAACTATATCTTCTTTGGAAGAGGGTGACCCAACATTCGGCAATGCCGTTTCCGGAAACTATTACACAATGAGAGTTAAGATGAAGAGATCTCGTGTCAACAAGAACCAGCCACTTGGAGGCTTTAATGGACACCTAGTCGATACACCTCAGGACATTATGACTTATCAAGATCGAGGCGGAGCAGATCTGTTGGGTAATGCTAACACAATCAAGGCTAGATTTTCTACCAAAGAATCTCTAACCATGTACTCTCGACCGTCTGCCTTTGGACCAGCAACCTTTGGCGGCAATGGATGGGGAACATATAGGGGCATTGAATTTAGAGAGTGTGGTTCATGGTGGGGCACGAATTACCCTTACACTGCTCCCTATTATCATGGCGAAGCTTGGTGTGATTTGATTTTCTATGCTGATAAAACAAAGAAGTATACTCTAGATGAAATACTAACAACAGCAGAAGAGTATCCATATTATACAAGGCATTGGTGGAATGGTACAATGGATGCACTTAGAGACTTGTCTGGATATAGTGGCTCAACAAATAATTCCAGCGGTGGAAATCAGTACCTGAACAATAGCCCATGGACAGATGGAAAATACAAAAATTACACAAACAGCCCATGGAAGGAGTTAATTTCAGACGCAAACAAAGAAGTTACCGCTTGGCCAACTGGATCAATCACCAACACTGGAATAATCAATGCTCTGTCTGATTTCGTCGCAGGTAATTGGGGTACACACTCTGCATCTTTGAATCAAGGATTAGTTAACAACCCAGACCAATTAAGGTATCGCGCGAGACCTAACAATGCTAATGGAACAACCTACTCTCTAGAGGATCAACTAATTCAACACCCTTTCTACATTAACTACAATGCAATGCAGCTAGATTCGAGCGTTAACTTGTTTGGAAGAGGAACGGTCCGAAAAATATTTGACCAAAACACTCAACAAGTAGCAGAAGTTGCCTCTGCAGATACCATCAGAGGAAAAACTCGATGGATAATTCAACCCAAGTTCGAGACTCCAATACTTAATTTTAAAAAATATGAAAACATGACTACTAACGACGGAACGCTACCTCTTTATGCATCAGAATCTGTTCCTCGTGGAATGTGGCATCAATATGGAGATATTCCTGAAGACAACAACGTTGGCGTATTCTTGCAAACCACTGATATTCCAACCTCTTGGCTAGAGGGCGCATTGGGCATGAAAAAAAGACAAACAAAAAACATGAAATCGCTAGCAGACTTGGTCGGATTTTCTAAAGATCAGGTTCGCCTAGGCGAGGTTGCTTCAAAGAGGGAAGTGTCCGAAGCAGTCGTAGCAGTTCCATTTATAGAACAAGCTGCAACTCGTAAGTTCTTCTCAATTCCAAAAATCGACATTGATTCATCAATCGAAGCTTCTCGCAGAGAAATTGATGGCCGATTCCCCGCTGGTGGTCCTCCAAAGGCTGGAGATACAGTCTATCAAATGGTTAAGAACATGCAGAAGTATGTATTCCCACCTTCAATGGATTTTGTAAAATATAAAGAAGTTGATCCATTCGCAATGTACATCTTTGAATTTAAGCACACCTTTTCAAAGCAGGACCTTGCAGACATGTGGCAAAACTTACCACCAGAAATTGGAAGAACTTTTGAAGAAGCAGAGGCATCAATTTCACATGAGTTGCTATCAGCAGAACTTCTTGGCGATGGTGCTGTTGTTAAGAACGGTGTGTTGGATGAAAATGCTGAAGGCAAAGGTGTCCCATCAAATATTCAATGGATGGTGTTTAAAGTCAAAAAGAGAGCAAAAACAAACTATTTTGACAAGATAATCGCCAAAAAAGGAACAACGGATGATACCTCTGGTGTAGAACTTGTAGGTGTTACAAATGCCGTTACAAGTAAGAAAGACAAAGATATTACATACAATTGGCCATATGATTTCCTTTCACTCGTAGAACTAGTTAAGATTGACGCCGAAGTCTCGTTTGCGAACATTGTAAATGACGACAAAGGACAGAAGTCGATCAAGAAGGTAGAGTCCAAAAAAACTCGAAAACCTTCATCAATTAACAAGGCGAGAGGAAAGGGATAAGTGAATGACGTTTTTTAACAAGAAAGAAGATGTTCTCAAAATTGAATTAACACCATATGGACGTTCGCTTCTCTCTAACGGGAAGCTTATGCCTAAGTTCTATACATTTTTCGATGATGATATCCTCTACGATCTTGAATTCGGCGGCGGAACTGAAAACCAAGTGAACATTAAAAACAGAATCTTGGCGGAAACGCCTAGGTTGCGGCCACAACGAGATCTGATATCTCCAGAGTCACTCATTTTTACTTCTGAGAGATCCGAGGACTCCTCTAGGCCTTACAGTCAAGTTGCGATGAATCACCTCACAACACCATTGGGAACATCTGACGGAACCTTTATTGATGCTCCGAGTTGGAATGTAGCGTTTATTCTCGGAGAAATTTCAAATGTAGATCCCATCATCGAACAAGATATTACCAGCATCAAGAGAATCCCACAGATCAATACAACTCTAGAATACACGATGGAAATTAGGAATACTAGAAATGACTCTCCCGTTAGAGGCCGAGAAGTATCTCCCAACGTCCCTGTTTCATCAGTACAGCCAGATGGAACATATATTAATCTAATTGATGAACAAATTATATGCAAAATTCTGGAAGAAAAAGGATTTATGCAGAAAGACGGCCTAGAAATGGAAGTGTTTCTCTACGAAGAAAACGAGGAAACTCCAAAGAAATTAAAGTTCGCACCTAGGAAAAAGACCATTGTTAACGGAATGCTTATGGATGACGAAATCGCCGCAATCACCCTAACAGAGGATTATGTCGAATACTGGCTAAATATTGAACTAGATTCTGAAATACCAGATGCGGAGATATGCAAAGGCGTCCGTCACCTTAAGTCGCAAGATATCCTTGTCGATGTTAACGTTGTGTGTCCGGACCTTGAAGGCACTGATTTTGACATCTATAGAACAAACATAACAGACGTGGAGGATTGCTAATGTCTAATAGTCTTGTAGGTCTTGAGAACCTTCCAAATGTTTATATCGAAAAGATATCATTATACAATAATGACCAGAACACATTTAAGATGGATGTAACACTCTTGATGTTGGATTTCGCAACCAATGGAGATTTTATATGGTCAGGTGACGATCTAATACTTGACTACCTAAAGGTCGCAGTCATTGCTACGTCGAACGTGGAGTTGATCTCTAAAATATCAGAAGGGCTGATCAGCCCTATACCGAGTAATATAAGGCGATCAATAATCACACCCAACTCTTTAATGACTGGTACAACAATAATTGAAACCTCAGCAAAAGAAATAAAGGGTAATTTTCGACTTAACAGTTTGGAAAAAAGGTATCAAAAGAGGGTGTCTTTTTTAAGACCTGTAGGTACCCCTACAATGACTTTGTTTGCCTTTGCCTACATAGACGCTAAGGAGATGTCTAAAGCGCTTAGAATAAGCCTTACCGGTCCTTTAAATAGCTATCACGGCCCAATCGTCTCTGATAATGTAATTGTAGAGAATGAAATCGAGACAGCAACATACATCTATAAGGAATCTAGTGGAAACGTATGGTCGGGACCGGTACATCAACATACCGACGGCCGATGGATGGCTGGATCATTTCACTCTTCAAAGTCACATCCAAGACTTACGAGAGAAACTGTCCGTAACACAAAGATTATTGACAAGAGAGAGGGTTCATACAGTTTACGGTCTGAAATGGATTTTAAGCAGAAAGCAACACTGTCCGAATTATCACTATCCTACAACAACTCAGCAGACGCAATTGGTATGTTCTCTATCGATGTTAGAAATTTGGTATTAACAAGGACAAAGTATGGACGAAAAATGTTCAATGTTTCGAAGTCCCTGTTTGAATCGTTCACCAGAAGTATTCAGTTGAACTCATTAGAGATTAGAAGACAGCAAGTCAAACTCACCGCTCGAATAAATCGCCTTGGAACTAGAAAGTATAATCAAACACTCGTAGGTTCATATAAGATAGTTGAAGCCACTAGTGCAACTACCAATGGCCTAGTTGGAACAGACAGATTGTCTCAATTATACATTGTTCCTGATCCACTTATCAAAACTTATCAATATATTGACGAAGAAATGTCTGAGAGGACAAGGGGAGAATATCGTTATGAAGCAGTTATTACATTTATGGATAAGTCTCAAATATTCTTAAGAAATCTTTTAGCCCAAATGGAATCGAATGTCTCAAACCTAAAGGTTCAGAGAGAGTTCCTATTTAGGACAACCCGTTACGATAGAGTCAACGATAATTTAAAACCTGGAACCACAGTGCCGAACATATTCTCATCATCAATCGAGAATTACTATCAGAACTTATCTATCCTTATGGATATTGATGATGAGACAAAGAGTAGATTAATTAAAGATAAGACCGCAGCATTCACCACAGACAATTACACAAACAGAGAAGCTGAAAGGTTTATATCTGATTACTCAAGTCTCGCGAGTAGATTAACAAGAAGGTTCGATATCCAAAAGAAAACAGAAAGATTATTAACTGGTGCATGGCCTAGTAGTGCTATCCCCCCTGGATTCATAACAATCAAGCACGTATTTGAAAATACTGTTAAGTTTGACAACGTCGTCGCTTCATATGACTTTCTTGGTATCCAATCAAACAAGTCATTGATATCTTTAACAAAAGACCAATATATTAAGAGAGCAGATCTAGAAGTTAGTAGGTTTTTCGACACCAACCGCTCCACAACCTCAATAGACCTAGCAGACCTTGACAAAGAAGACATGATGGCGATAAAGGACTTAAGCTCCTCTAAGGTCTCATTCTTTTCCCCGCTTAGCTTTAAATACAAGTCTCAAAGTAAAGATTTAACATCTTTACAAAATCTAGACGCGAATGGAATATCAATCAATTTCATAACTCATATGTCCGAGAAACAATCTAATCCTCAATTCTCTTCTGCAGCAGTACGAAAAGAAGAAAGGTCCCAAACCAAACCATCAAAAAGAAAAAACAGAAGAGCTATGAAGAAGAGGAGATTCGGAAGATCTATATTTAACTTTAAGCGAACTCCATTCAAAATAAACAATCTCAAACCAGAAGAGTATTTGGAAGTATCTAGATATCTCGGACAAAACTCCGAAATGGTCAATGTTGATTCGAATTTAGATGAAGCCATCTTAAGCCCTCAAACTGAACAGGTTATGATTAAGTTAGCTACAACTAATGGCTTAAGTGTAAAGAGAGAGAAGGCTACATTCGATATACAAACTAAGAATAACGTTTTTGAAAAGTTCAAGTCATCTCCCAAGTTTGACCGAAAGAAGTTAACAATGATGCCTATCTCGATTAAGGCACTGATCAACTCACGCTCAACAGCCGCAAAGAATAACATTTTAGAATCTGATTCCGACATCCTCAAAGATGCCGAGACAAAAATCGCAACAGAGATGATCTTTCACGCAACCCAGAAGGTTCAATACTTTTCCGGATTTGAAATGGATTCAAACGGTCTCCCAGACGTATCTCAACCAAAATGGGAAGACATTACTCCGATTTCTTTAGAGAAAAGCCCTCGCTTACTTTGCAGAATGAGATACACACATATCCCAGAACTAGGTATTGAGCCCGCACCGGAATTGAAACTATTGGCCCAAAATGAAATATTTGCAATATCCAACGAGCCACTTACAACTGTATTCGCTCCCATTGTAAACATCGAACAGAACATAGACCTAGAACAAGAACTCCCAGAAATACAAGATATTGTTTATGCCTCATCGAATTATGTTAAGCAAAATGATTCTAGAAAAACTCAACTAATAGAATCCCGCCCACAATCAATAGGATCTCGAACACAATCAACTGGAGGAACAGCTAATGCCCAAAGTAGTCGTTACTGAAAATTTAAAAGACCCAGCACTGATCTCATCAGGAAAAGCTCTTATTGTCACGGACACAAGCAATTCGTCACGAAGAATTGAACCAGCAGTGACCGAAAGAAAATACAAAATTGAATTTCTTAATAGTGAAATTAAGCAAGATGAAGAGTTGCCCTATGAAGTTGCAAGAATCAAAGTCAAGCAAATCAGAACAATGCCTAATTTCTTCTCTAGCGTCAGGGCAGACTTTTCAAATGGACTAAATACAAATCACTACTTTAAAATGCCTGAGATGGTAGATCTTGCCGCAGCACACACTGAAGAGTATTCAACTTCCAAATCCCAAGCATCCTACTCTTTCGAAACAATATTTAATTATATCTCAGAAGAATACGACAAGCTCCAAGTGGGATTATCGGAACTCAATCTCTATGCGCCATTTGACAACACATCAAAGCAAGATTTCTTAGATATCCGAAACCGAAACACTGAAATTATAAACTTTGGCCGTGGAAACCAGATGAAGAACTTTGTGGTTCCAACTATGAAAGTTCAACAAGGAACAAGCGAGTCTCCATATTACAATTATCTTAGAATCAATCAGCGATTAGACAACGGTATTTCAAACTTCGCAGTAAAGCTTGGAATTTTCGATGAATTATTGCAAGACTATTTGTTTGGTAGCCGCACGAGTATATCTTTTGATATCCAAACCGGTCAAGAAGTCTCACAGGATTCCTCCACGTCTATTTATAATTTAGAGTCATTTCTAACATCAGACACGGAGTTGGACTTAGACAATTTCTTTACCCTAAACGAGTCTATACGTCCTTCTAGGATGTCTTTGGATTTACGTAAGCATCTCATGAAGGGTTTCCTCAAAGATGCTTCCAAGAGCGGATTTCGAACTTACGAAGACATATACAATAATATTGAATCCCACAAGGAAGTGTTCTGCTATTCTATTGATAAGTATGATGGTACCGCTCTAGAGAGCACGAAGATTCAAACATTGTATGCACCAGCACTCAATGATTCAACCCCGGTCGTAGATACTCAAGTTAAATATGGAAAGTACTATACTTACAAGGTGACTGGTCACTATATGGTCGTCGGCAATAACTATGAATACAGAGAAGTCTCCCGCTCGGAAGACCCCGAAGATGTCCACGCCACCATTGAGGTAATCAATCGACCAAGCGTTGTTATTATTCCATTTCACACTTTTTCCAAACAAATCAATGTTATCCAAATGCCTCCGGTATATCCGCAAGTATCATTCAAGACGGAGAATAACTCAAAAAATCTCGTATCAATGTATTTGTCTCCAACTAAAACAGAGATGAAATCTCCATTCATTCAAATTACTAGAGAAGATAGGAATCAACTAGAACAGCTATATCGCCTTCCAAATGCTCGAGATCTTGGCGGAAACTTTAGGTTCAAGACTTATGGCGACCAAGGTCTATTCGAAATATTCAGGTTGGATCGTGCACCAACCTCATTTGCCGACTTCAAAGATGCCAAGATAGCAGAAATTAGTATGTCCTTTGAGACAACGTCAGCAATCTTTCGCGATGCAGTAATTCCTAATAAAAAATATTATTATTTATTTAGATCCATCAACCAGAAAGGCATGGTATCTAATCCCACCATGGTGTTTGAGGCCACGCTATTGGTCGATGCAGATGATTCGAGAATCGTAACGGACACATATCATTTTCCAAAACCTCGAACCATGGAATCAGCTCTTGGATTTAGGAAACTACTTAGAGTGACCCCTGCCGTCGAACATATATTGTTTAGCGATGCACAACCTGCATTGTTTGGAAAGAGAACTCTTGTAGGCACCTTAGACAATTTGAAACTTGGAATCAGAGACAAGGCAGTATGGGGCCGGAAATTTAAAATTCGAATAAAATCGAAAACATCGGGCAAGATGATAGACATTATTTTGAACGTTGACTTAACAAAAAATAAAACAGAAGAAGAATTCTAATAAATAAGCTATTTAGGGTTTAGAATCGTAGGAGAAAATTTAATGGGCTTTTTGGACAACAGTGGAGACATCATACTTGATGTAGTTTTGACGGACCACGGTCGAATGTTATTGGCGAAAGGAGATGGATCCTTTCAAATTACAAAGTTTGCACTTTGCGACGAAGAGATCGATTATTCTTTATATGACAAGAACCATCCAAGTGGGTCTGCATATTATGACTTGGAAATTCTTCAAGCTCCCATTTTGGAAGCTTTCACGAATAACGGGTCAACCATGAAAACTCGTCTTCAAACTTACACCAACATGGAATTACTATTCCTTCCGGTATTGAGGTTGAATGAGAGAGTAAGTATCAACAAACGAGCTTCAAATGGCGCATACATGATACCAGTCAACGCTGAAACCGAAGACAATTCAGGTTCAAGTACATCACTGACCGGCATTGGAAGAAACACAGATGGATCAATCCGCGAAGGATTTTTATTCGGTGAATCTTTAGTTGGTACGATCATCAAAGTCGACGAGGGTTTAGATACAACTGAAATTTCTCCCAAACGACGTCTAGATGATGAATTAAAAGAAACAAGCTACGCAGTACAAATGGACAACAGACTTTGCAAGCTAGTAGATTCGCAAGGAACACTTGCTTCATTTGATTATTTAGACGATGACAACATCGCATATTACACCGTCGACCTCGGCGACACTTTCATAACGGACATTACTAACGATACAGTGAGTGCCTCTGAAGTAATCCAAGGACCACGCGGGACTCGACTAGAATTCAGATTACAATCTTCAATGGATTTAAATACAAGTCCATATTTGTTCAATCAGTTGGGTGGTGAAGTATCAATGCCCACGCAGAACGCAGCCGTAGGACCCGCTGATACTCTCTTTATTGACTCTAATATTAGAGTCGTCGGAGTTAAAACGGGAGTCATGATGGACGTCCCAGTAAGATTTTTAAGATTGAAATAACAAGGGAAAACAAATGACTTTCAAACCATTAAACGAAAATGATACAGTAAATACCAGAACGCTTCTTCACGAAGCAATCCCTTTAACCGGTGCGATTGTTAGTGGGACATATGGTACAAATAATATCAAAACATACTCACATGGAATGTTTGAGTCTGTCTATGATTATCCATACCTCAGCTCTTCAGCGAATCACATTTTTGATCTTACAGCTGGGTTACATCCTGACGGTCCAATCGCCTCCACAGATACGCAATTTACAAAGAAGCGCAATATCTACAATCAAATGGCTCAAGTTCTAATGGGTTACGATGCAACCGGATCTATTCAAAAGTTTGATGAAGACGGAGACCTCTTATTAGGAGGTGCAAAGATGCAAGAAATAATAGTCATGCCTTTCTCGAGATTGCTTACGAAAGATGAGGTCAAGAAAGAGACTTTCGAGCTGACTCTTGGAATCAATGCTGGCTACAATTCAGCAATGAATAGTTTAATTACAATTTCTGATGTTAGCGCCTCAAGTGAATATAGGGTAAATTCACCAGCTGGAGATTATGGAATCTTATATGCCACAAATTCTGCTGGTAGTACTTTCTTAAATGCCGCCGCATCTAATACGCACACTTCATCCATCGGTGGTGTTAAGTATTGGAATGCTGGATTGATTTTTTACCAAGCAGGTATCATAGTCCTAACCGGCTCTATTTTCGGAACACAATTGACTGCCCCTGCAGTCGATATGGATCCGACAAACCTAGCTCACATTGACGAACTAATGACTGGCTCAACGATTGACCAGATATCGGATGCATTTCGACACAGAGTGTACAATATGCAATTCAACAATACAACCGAACTAAACTCAACTGTTTACTTTTGTCGCATCAATCACAATGAGTTTAACTACTCTTCGAACCCAACTTACTTGAGTGGCTCGAGAATTCAAGTTAAAAACCAAGCAACTGACGAACCAGTTGCATATATCACTACAGTTGGTCTCTACAATGACAATAATGAATTACTAGCAACCGCTAAACTTTCAGAACCATTGAAGAAATCAGCAAGTAACGAATTTACAATCCGCACACGATTGGACTACTAATCGGAGGGCTTCTATGTCTTATTATGAATTGAAGGACAACGATGTCTTCATTAACACCATAGAGGCGTATCCTAACTATAAGTTCTATATTCAAAGCGGGTCTATATATATCAATGACCAACAGGCAGTATCCGGAACTTATTCGGATAACATCCTCGGAGTACCAGAAGGCTTCATATCCCTGTTTGAATACAACGTCAACCGCGATGTGGGCGAGAGAATATATCCATTTGTGACAAAGAGTGGTCAAAAGCAAAAGTTTAAAACAATCTCAGATGTAGAATTCAATACTCAGTTTGGATACGATGGCTCAATAATCTCTTCAAGTTACAATATGTCTTCGTCAATCTCAAAGATTACGATAGATTCAACCACAGATACAGACTATAAGTATTTGAGATCATTAAAGTCAAGTTTCAACCATTATTCATTTTGGTCTCAACGGTTTAACTTCAGTAACTTTGAAACTCCAACCGTAAGCAATCCAGTTGTTCTCTTAAATGTTCCGTCTATCTTTTATGGAAACTCCCTAAAGAAAGGAGAGGTCACCCTAAATGCATATATCTCCGGAACTTTAGTTGGAACGCTTAATGATTCACGTCAAAATGGCGAACTAGTTCAAACATTTGGTCCAACAACTGGTAGTGTCGAAGGTGTAGTCATGTACAATGAGGGGATTATAGTTTTAACTGGATCCTCCACTTTGGGCACAATGGGTAGTGCCCCAGGGTCGATAGATCAAAAGTGGACTTCATTCGGTTTCGGAATTGAGTCTGGAGAAACCATGTCTCTGGATCAAGTCTCAGGATCCTACTCTCTAGAGTTTGACACAGTATCTCAATTGCAAAACATGACGATTCTAGCAAAGGCTCCATATGGAGAACTTAACCACTCCAACAACCCAACATATTTGAAATACACAGGCCACGAACCAACCTATTCAACAAGTTCATACCAGTTCATCGAGACCAATAGAGAGATTAAAAATGTTGTACCGGCAGCACAGACCGACATTGCCCCACCATTTCAAAAAGAAACTTACATTTCTAAGATCTGTATATACGACAAGAACAAGAGACTCGTTGGTATCTGTAAGTTGGCCACTCCAATAAGAAAGACTGAGGTCAATGAATATCTATTTAAAATGAAAATAGACTTGTAAAACCCTCGCGTATGTGCTATAATATATAAAAGGAGTATTTATGATTTTAGGCTTAGATGTCTCAACCTCAAGAACTGGCTGGGCAATAATCACAGACGAAGGAGAATATGTCGACTCAGACTTCTTCAAGATGAAACCAAAGACACCTTTGGAAGAACGAGCAGAGTCTTTAGAGCAACAAGTTCTTGAACCTCTCTTCACAAAGTACATAATAAATGAAGTCAGAATCGAAGAGCCATTCTCAATGTTCTCAGGTGGAAAGACCACAGCAAAGACCATGAGCTCCCTACAGCGGTTTAACGGCATGGTAAGTCTCTTGGCCTATCAACACCTAGGCACACCCCCAACGATGGTTGGAGCCACAACAGCGCGCTCTAGATGCGGCATTAAGGTCCCAAGAGGAACAAAGGCAAAGGTTGTCGTCCTTGCTTGGGTCGATAAGAACATCGAACAGTTTGAAATGGTCTACACAAGACACGGAAATCCAAAGCCGGGACTTGACGATGAAGCAGATGCAATTGTAGTTGCGATGTCTCATTTTGATCTCCGAGACTAATTAAGTAAATTACGGAGATCAATAACCATGAAACTTACCGAAGCAAAATTAAAACGAATGATCTTGGAATTCCTCAATGAAGAAAAAGAGAAAGTCGATTCTAGATACGTATTTAAGAAGACGTTTGAAGCCCTCGGCGAGGACGCAACGGATGAAAATCTTGAACAGCTTTTTGTTAAATATAAAGCCGCCTATCTTAATGGTCTCGATGGGCAAGACTCTAGAACAACCGCCGCAAGAAATAATGACTTTGTAAGAAAAATAGATGCCGAATTAAATAAGCAATGGAAGAAAGCATCTGAAAGTTATAAAGATTTTTGGGACAACTTTCAATTCTGGCATACTCTAAACTTCATCACGAATGAAGATACTTCCAGTAATTTATTTAAAAGTCTAGTAAGTGGTGAAAAATTGCCTGCCCCTGTCTCATGTTGGGGTGGCTCTGGATCCGATGAGGGGTTCTCTAAGGAAGCCAGTCAAATTTTAGCGTCAAATGTGATCATGTCGAAGAATGTAGCCGTATGTCTTAAGGGAGATGTTTCTATGGGATCTTCACAAGACATCAACACAGAAATCTACAGTTCTTTCAAAAATGTTGAGGACGTCAAAAAATCAGCTGACTTTTCTAAAATAGTATCTTTAGATAGTTTGATAGTTGGACCCAATGATGAAATTGTTGGTGGAGACCCTGTTAACGAGTTTGTCTTGTACAACGCAGAATTCGCAGGAAAAGTTTATTTGCCTTACAATTTTGGTGCAACAAAAATAATGCAATTCACAACTATATTAAATAAGATGACTGGTTTGAGCGATGATGGTCTCTTGGATACTTTTAGAGTTTTAGAGAACACAGTCACGAAACCTTTTGCAGGAGGTTCATTTTTGAAAAAGGCTGGCTTTGAAAAGCTTGGTGGGGATGACGCATTTGCGTTTAGAACTCTTTTGTATTATGCTTCTGGTCTTGGAATTAATGACCATAGAAATATAGACAAAAATTTGTTTAATGTATTAACTATTTTAAGAAGAGGTGGAGACGTGCAGGTTTACACCCGAAAGGGAGAAGATATATCTGAAGCATTGAAGAAATTCTTCCTCACCTTAGACAAAAGAAAGCCTGAAAGAATCTTGAGAAGACTTTACGTAAAAGACCACGCGAACAACTATTTCCTCCAGTTGTTAAACAAAGTAAACCCGCCAAAATACCAGTTCTATAAAAAATGGACCAAAATTTTCAACCAAACAGATCTTCTATGGAAAATATTCCCCGCTGATGACAACAGTAAAGACATCTTCTATGGTGGGCGGGCGTTCCGACAGAGAAAAATACCAACTATTAAAATAAAGTCTGCCCTAGGCAGAGTGATAAATTTCAGAAAGCAAAAAGATTTTTCTGAAATTTCAGACAAAAGTTCGTGGAATATAGCCAGTCTTCTTCGTCAGTATCAAGGGGAGTTAGCTGAGTTTGAAGAAAATCTGAGCGACGATGAAAACATCAACAATGGTTTAATGATGCTCTTTGAAAATAAAAAAATAAAATTAAAGATTATAACTTGACAAGTATTTCCTAACGTGTTACATTATAAATAACACGGAGGACATATGCAATACACAATTTTAATTCCCGGTGGCTTCAAACCACCCCACAAAGGTCACTACGACTACATCAAGTTTTATCTCGACAACCCAGACGTAGAAAAGGTCATCTTGTTTTGCGGAGACAAGTCTCGAGACAACATCATTCTAGAGCAAACAGAAGCCGTTCTGAGCCTCTATGGATTGATGGGACACCCCAAACTAGACTACCGCCGTGCGATGACTAGAGAAGGCAAGAAGAAGACCTACACGAACCCTTTGGCCGATTGCTTTGACTGGGGTGATGAGAACGAAGGTGTTAAGTTTGGTCTTGCCTGTTCCGGCAAAGATTGTAGATATCAAGTATCGTTCGGTGACTACTTTTATGGAAATGAAAATTATGTAACTGCACCTAAGTTCGACATGGTTGATGAAATCTCTGCTACAGACTTCCGAGAGGCATTGAGGAACGGAGAATCAATCGCAAAGTTTTTGCCCGATGGCGTTGGTGAAGAAGAAGTTAGATCACTTTTAACTTGACAAACTTTTAATAACGAGTTATATTATTAAAGGAGGACATTATGATCGAGGACAAAAGAAAAATTGTAACCCAAGTTCTTGGGGGTTACTATCAAAAGGGCGACGAACATTTGTATCATTGCCCTTATTGCAATCACCACAAAAAGAAAATGTCGGTGAACTTCACAAACGGCTACTGGAAATGCTGGATTTGTGATGCGAGAGGCAAGAACATTTACCGAATTGTAAGAAAGTTCGGCACATACCAGCAACGACAAAAGTATCTTGAACTGCAAGGACGACTCGATCTAAACGAGTTCGACAGCCTATTCAGAGAACTTAACGACATTGAGGAGAAGCAACGCATTGACTTACCCGAAGAGTTCATCTCGTTGTGTAACAAGGACTTGCCTATGGAGACAACGGATGCATTCCGCTATCTATCTTCCCGAGGCATTGGTCGGAGAGAAATATTAAAATGGAAAATTGGCTACTGTAAGGAGGGTCGTTATGCAGGAAGAATTATTATACCGTCGTTTGACGTGGATGGAGATTGTAATTACTTCATCGCTCGCAGTTATGTTAGGCATTCTTATAGGTACCTCAACCCTCCAGCGGATCGCGACATCGTTTTTAATGAACTGATGATTGACTGGGACGAACCCATCGTCCTCGTCGAAGGTGTCTTTGATGCAATCGCTGCAGGGGAGAATGCCATACCAATCCTTGGTTCAACGCTACGAGAGAAGTCGCGTTTGTTTCAAGCAATTGCAATCCACGACACACCCGTCTACATGGCTCTTGACTATGATGCCGAGAAAAAGGCGGAGTGGATCATCAAGTCTCTTTTGAAGTATGACCTCGAAGTTTTCAAGATTCCAATCGACGAAGAAGATGTGGGCGAAATGGGCGAGAAAGAGTTTAAAGAGAGAATGCAAACAGCAGCCCCAATCAAGAGTGAAATGTATTTCTTTGAAAAACTTCTAGAAAACATTTGACAAGTCAGCACAATCGTGTTATTTTATATAAAACAATGGAGGACAGCATGGGTGGTAACATCTTTAAAAACATAGCAACGGCAATCCCTAGAGATAGAGTTGAGCCAACAATCAAAGCCTACACTAAGGCACTCGGAGAAATCTTTCCAACAAAGTCGCACTCTCTCACATTCTTTGAACCTGTAGGATCTGCGGGCAAGAAGCAAATCTCTGGGGATCTTGACTTAGCAATCGATGCAACTCATGTCGTACGCTCTTTCACTTCAACTGAATTGCAAAAGTGGGGAATCGAGTGGGATGATTGGAATGATCTTTACACAAAGATACACAAACGAGCACGAACAGCAACTTACGAAATGTCGAAGATGCGCGCATTGCTCACTATAATCTCCGGAAAGATTGCGGAGAATAACATACAAGTAAACGATAGAGTTACAGCAGGTAACATTTTCACTTGCTTCGAGCAACATGACGCGAATGGCCCAACAGGAGAGTTCGTTCAGATTGATTGGATGGTCGGAGACATCGATTGGTTGAGGTGGGCTTACTATTCTCATGGAGAAATAAACCTCAAAGGATTACATAGAACTCAGTTTCTCGTAGCATTGTTTTCGGAGATCGGATACACCTTCAGTCACTTCAGTGGCGTTAAAGAGAAAAAGACATCAGAATGGACAATTACGTGCCCCGAGGATGCGCTACAACTGCTTTCGGAGCACTATGGAATGGTAACACATAGCCAAACCCAAACCTTTGCTCAGCTCCATTCTTGGCTGCTTAAAGCGGATTCAGCCTCTTATTTCAAGGTCATATCTAGATACCGTGAAATCTTGAGAATACAAAAGGAAAAAGTACCAAACACTCTGCTGCACACTATTTAGAATAGAATGTGGGGGATTAGCTCAGCTGGCTAGAGCGCCTGCCTTGCACGCAGGAGGTCAACGGTTCGACTCCGTTATTCTCCACCATTTTTTAGAACTTATGTTCAATCGGAGCTCTCACACTTCCTCTTAACCTCTCTTCGGAGAGGTTTTTTTTTGCACTATAGATACTTGGCGACTATTTAAGTGAAGATCGCCAAACCAAAGACTTAGGAGTCCACAAATGAAACTTACAAAAGAAACATTAAAAAGAATCATCAAAGAAGAGATGAGTGCCTTAATTAAAGAACTAGGCGAACCAAGTTTCGGAAACCCAGAGGATCCTCGTGACGATATGTATAAAAGTATAACAGGTCACGGACCAGAAGATTCTATGCACAGCCCATTGACGGCTCTAAAAACAGCTCTTGAGAAAAAACAAGGCGACCTCACTAATTTTAAATTTGAAGAAACCGAGAAAGGCTTAGAGGTTGAGTATGAATCAACTGATCCTAATAGCGAGTTCTATGGTACAGCCCTCGTCAGCGCGGCAAAAGAGCCTGGTTTTGTTATCATCGATGGTAACGAAATGAGTATAGAACAAGCTGTCATGGACTTGAATGGTGATTCGAAATACTGAGTTAAAAAACACTTAGATTAATAACAGTGATCTCCATTGACCTTCACGGGTCTAAGTATAAAGACGCTAAACGCAAACTCGAACTATTTATTAATAGCAATTGGCGCTGTAGAATGAAGGTTATTACCGGAAACTCAGAAGCCATGAAGGATCTTGTTTGTTCATTGTTGAACTACTATGATCTAGAATATGAACGAGCCGAGTTCCTCGGATACATCACGATTATTGAGCATTAGGAGTCATCATGTTATTAGCGATTTTATTATATGCGTGCGGTGGAGACATCGGGATTAGAACAACAGATAAAGTTCAAACAACAGAAACAGCAACTCAAGTTGTAGACTCTGCAGCAACTGAACCTTCCTTAGAACCAGCTACGGAACCATCTAACGAGCCGTCAGTCGAACCATCAACTGAGCCCTCCTCAGAGCCTTTAAGCGGCACTGTTGGACTCGTAAATTACAATCTAGAACAAATTGCTTGCCTACAATGCATGGGTGTTTCACAAGAGATCACCATCCAGTTTGACGCGAAGTTCCACGATAAAATAAGCGAGGCTCATCCAACATGGTATCCACCATCAGGACAGTGCGTCAGTTCTATAAATCCTGTTGCCATCTCTGTGCAAGGTAAGAACATTGGCTCATCAATCAATGTCTTCGGCAATCCGAACTCTTTCACAGCATTTAACAACAACTCGAACATTTACAGCGGGTTCTTAACTGAGTCACAATATGACCGAGACACTCAAATGAATGTACAAACTCAAGACGGAACCTCATTCCAATTCAGATCCATCCACGGGTTTGACTTCATTGAGCCCTATGAGATGCGTTATGTGGACCCGTCCTATGCTTTCGCAGCAGTTGTTTCAAAGTTTGGAACACAGTTTTCGTGGGGACCCTCTGGAGGAGGAGACCTGTTTAATATCACAATCGCAAGCTATTCACCAGACGGAAGCCAACTTCTCGGCGTTGCATCGTGCTCAGGTCCCGACAGTGGCTACATGTCTTTTGATGGATCTTACTTTCAAGCCTATCCTTATTGGTCACTTACTGCTATTCACATGACAAGATTTTCTCAACAAAGAGTTTCCTATGAAGGTCTCAATGGCTATGTCGATGTGCAACTAGAGTGGTCTGTTGTGGGAACCGGCCACATCGAATAACTTCCGCCACTCTCGACACTATTTACTAGTGGAGGGTCACATGTGAAAGAAATCCAGGTAGGTAGTCTCGTGGAATTTTTAGATTCTTATAGGTCAAAAACAATTCCAAATGTCGGAATTGTTTTAGAGATTGTCTGCTTTGACGACCTATTGGGAGTAGAATTTAGTAAGGGCATGAAGTGGTATTCTGTTTTGTTCGGAGATATCGACATGGTTGTATCATCAGAGATGATTATCTTACTTAATTAACTTGACAAGTTACCATCATCATGTTATATTATCTTATACAACAGGAGGTATAACATGAATAAGTTTATAGACGACGGCGTCAAAAAAGGTTACGAGTTTATTGTAATAGAGCCACAAGAGTGTTACAACGAATCAATAGTGGCATTCGACAGAGGTCGATTGGTCTATGACACAGAACAGCTAATGGACTGCACACGCAAATATTACGAGTGGGAATATGAAACTGCTATTGAATGGTTTGAGTACAACACTATGTCTCTTACCTACATGAACGGTGGGCCACTTTTTTTTGAAGAAGAAGAAGAAAATTACTTGACACACAACGATGAACGTGTTACATTAGAAGTACGAAACAAAATCCTGGAGGATAAATGATTAAGAAAAAAATGTTTAGAATAAGTCATATCAGCGACACACACATCAGAAACCTTAAGTATCATGATGAATATCGTCATGTTTTTAAGGAAATTTATGATAGTCTAAAGCAAGAGCAGCCAGACTATATTGTCCACACTGGAGATTTGGCCCACACTAAGACACAATTATCCCCAGAATACTTCGAGGTCGCATCAGACTTTCTTAAGTCTCTAGCCGATATCGCACCAACTATTATGATTTTAGGTAATCATGATGGAAATCTCAAAAACGGAGATCGCCAAGATGCAGTGACACCTATTGTCGCAGCATTGCAGCATCCAAATTTCACTCTACTGAAAAACTCTGGTGAATATTCGCCAGAGCAAGGTCTTACATTTAATGTTCTTTCCGTATTCGATAGAGACAATTGGCAAAAGCCATCAAATAATGGTTCTGTAAACATTGCTCTGTATCATGGTGCAATCCAAGGTTCTCTCGTAGGATCAGACTTTTCTTTGGATCACGGAGAAGACGATGTATCTATTTTTGCAGCCTTCGACTATGCCATGTTGGGAGATATTCATAGAACTCAATATTTGGATCACGAGCAGAGAATATGGTATGCTGGCTCTACTGTTCAGCAGAACTTTGGAGAAAGTGGACTCAAGGGTTACCTTATTTGGAATATTCATTCAAAAGATAAGCATAGCGTTGAGAAACGATTGTTTCGATCTCCTCGTCCGTTTATAACTGTTGAGTTGAATAAGGATGGGACACTACCTAAGAGAGATGTACCTAGGGGTTCTAGGTTGCGACTAGTGTCGAAATACAACTTGCCTGTTGCTAAGCTAAAAAGAGCCTGTGATTATGCGCAAGTTAAGTGGAAACCCTATTCTGTTAGTTTCATCAACAAAGCGGAACACAGCTCCATGGGACCATTGGGCGATGGAAAGCTTGGTAAAGCGATTAACATGAGAGACGAGAAGAATCAAGAAAAGTTCTTGATTGAGTTTTTAAAAACAAAAGAAGTTGAGCGAGAGATTAAAGATCGAGTATTGGAGTTATCTAGAGAGTATCTAAAGAAAGTAAGCAATGGCGATGGCGTTTCTAGAAATGTTCTTTGGGATATTAGGAAAATGACTTGGAACAACCTATTTAATTACGGAAAGGGAAATTCTATTGACTTCAGCAAACTAAATGGTCTTGTTGGAATCTTCGGAAAAAACTATTCAGGTAAGTCATCCATCATTGATGCTGCCTTGTTTGGCCTTTTTAATACTACATCCAAAGGAGAAAGAAAGAATGTCCATATCATCAATCAAAACAAAGAAAGAGCTATTTGTAACCTCGAGATCGCTGTCGGTGATGATGTTTATCAAATTACTCGAAGCCTCGAGAAAACAACCACAAAGTCTAAAGGCAGAGAAGTCATCTCGGCGAAAACTGAACTAGACTTCACAAAACTTACTCTTGGGACTCAAGCAGAGTCCAAGAACGGTGACACACGAAACAAGACAGATGAGAACATTCGAAAGACTTTTGGGTCACTAGAAGACTTCATGATGACCTCTTTAGCTGCACAGAATGACTCTTTTGGATTCCTGAATGAAGGATCAACAAAGCGCAAAGAGATACTCGCAAAGTTTCTTGACTTGCAAATTTTTGATCAAATGCACAAACTTGCCAAGTCAGATTCGTCAGAAATGCGTGGAGTTATTAAGCACCTAAATTCAGTTGACTGGTCTAAGAAATTGGACAGGGCAAAAAGCGAATTTGAAGAAATAGTGGAAGACATAGGGGTGCAGCAGTCTCTATGTGAAAAACACACCTCTAGACTACAAAACCTCAGAGAAGAACAGCAACTCATAAAAGAGCAAGTCGAAGCGGCATCTCAAAGAGATCTCGATATTGATAGTCTAAAAGGTGTACTCTTAAAGGCTCAAAAATCGCTCTCAAAGAACTCCAAAGAGATGGATAGACTATCTACCGAGATTACCTCTAAGCGCTCTAGGATCGAAGATTTGCATCTTAGATTACCTAGTTTGCTCGAAGAGTCAACCACGGCTAGAGAAGAATTACAATCACTGGTGATGCTCAAAGAGCAAATAAGCAAAACTCACAAAGCCGTTGAGAAATCCAAAAGAGAGAGATCTAGGCTTCAATCCAAGATTGACATGCTCCATGATCACGAGTATGACCCAGATTGTAACTTCTGTAGTAACAACGAGTTTGTTAAGAAAGCAGAAGAGGCAAAGGTCACGATTATGGATGTTATTCAGAACATAGAGAATCTTAACTCTCAAATGTTAGACTTAAAGATGAAAGCATCGTTGTTTGACGAAGTGTGTCTCAATGCAACAATCAAAGACTACGAGGTTAGAAAAGACATGTTAATCAATCGGCAATCGGAAGTTCGCAATATGTCTTTACAGTGGGAAAATTGTGAAGGCAAGGTCTCGTTGTTAGACAGAAGAATCAAGGATTGCGAGATGGACATTGCTTATTACAACGACAACATCGAAGCTTATGAGAATCTATCCTCATTGCGTCGAGACCTCCAAGCAATCAACAAGACTGTCTCTCTAAAGCAAACTGAGATTAAGAAGTGCGACTCCAAAGTACTTGAGTTTATGTCCGAGAAGGGTTCTGCAAAGAGGACAATCGAAGAAGCACAAGAACGAATAAAGCAAATCAAGGATGCTGAACGTGACTACATTGCTTATGATTTGTTTGTCCAAGCCACACATCCCAACGGTATTTCATACGAGGTTATCAAATCCATGCTACCAGTTATCAATGAAGAAATTCAGAAAATACTTTCCTCAATTGTAGACTTCCAAGTATTCTTCGCAGAAGATGGAGACAAGTTGGAAATTTATTTGCAACACCCCAAATATGACCATAGACCTTTGTCTATGGGTTCTGGTGCAGAAAAAACTATTGCCTCTATGGCTGTTCGACTTGCATTGATTTCGGTATCTTCTTTACCAAAGCCATCTCTATTTGTTTTAGATGAGCCGGCAACTGCTTTAGATGCAGACCATATGGAAGGATTCACGAGATTATTGCAGATGATTAAGGCTCAGTTCAAAACTGTTTTGCTAATCACGCACCTCGATACGCTTAAGGATGTCGTCGATAAGACAATCGAAATCGACAAGACTGATGGATATGCGCACGTCAATTTGTAGATAGTCAAACTAGTTAGGGTCAAATAATAGGGGGAAAAACTATGAAAGACTCTAACGAGAATCAAGAAGAAAAAAAGGGCGTTATCGATAACGTAATGGAAAGAGCAATCTCACGAAAGCTCCTTGTGTTCGCTGTCGCTACAGCCCTTTTATATTTAGAGGTTGGCTTAGACGCTGATACATGGGGGATGATTGCCATGACTTACATTAGCGGCCAAACAGCAATTGACTTTGCAAAAGCATGGAGGCATGGATGATGTGGAATTGGATTAAAGATAAGTGGGAACTTCTCGTTTCTGCTTTTGTTGTTTTGTTTGTGTTTGTTCTTGGAAGAAAAACCAAGCAGAAACAAGTTGAAGTGGCTGAAGCATCTGCCTCGGCAAAAGAAAAAGAGATTAAAGTTATTGTCAAAACAGCCTCTGATGAAAGACTGAATAAGGCTTTGGCAAGAAAAAAATATTCTGAATCACGACTCGCTCTAATGAAAAGAAGAAACACTGCGCAGACAGATTTGGAAAGACACGACATTGAGAGAACGCTTGAGCTAATTGAGCAAGCCAAAGAGGATCCTGATACAATAGATCGCATCTTGATGGAAGAATATAACATCACAAAACTAAAATGATTCTACTGCTAATTTCATTAGTTTCCGCTGAGCCGCTTATGACCTCTCTAGATAAAGGTCAGGCGGCTCCATTTGGCGGTAGGCTATTTAACGACGAAGCAGTTGCTTCGATAATAGCAGGTAAAGAGTTTGCAGAACAACAATGCGAGATCCAAATGTCTTTAAATTATTCACTTCAATTAGCGGAAAAACAACTCCGGATTGACTATTTAGGCATTGAACAGGAAACTTTGCAAAAGAAGCATGAGGCATTAATGGAAATCCGTGATCAGGAAATCCAAACCTTACGTAAGCACGTCAATCCGAAAA
>Ga0209816_1000802_pt1 | contig 24049 bp, 22 predicted proteins | sample CoawatmetaG01DNA_FD_187509 | JGI IMG/M metagenome (GOLD analysis project Ga0209816, IMG submission 187509) | Marine microbial communities from the West Antarctic Peninsula - Coastal water metaG017-DNA (SPAdes) (version 2) | ecosystem: Environmental > Aquatic > Marine > Coastal ...
AGAGTGGTCGAATGCGGCGGTCTTGAAAACCGTTGACTGTCAAAGGTCCGGGGGTTCGAATCCCTCTCTCTCCGCCAGAAAAGAAAACCCGCCCAGTAATCTGTGCGGGTTTTTTGTTGACTGACTCCTTGAAGCTTGCTTCAAGGAGGTGATTTCTTGGTTTTATGGTTGACTGGTTTGCTCCCCCTTAATTTTACGGATCTAACGTTAATTTATTCTTTAGAGCCGTTATTTAGAATCATTCTATAGTATGTTTGCGCCTCAATTCAAACTACTTAAATAAAGGATCATGAAGCGCCTCCTGCTAACCACATTTATTACCCTTTCCGTTTCAGTAATTGCTCAAACAAACATTTACAGCAACACAGCAAGTAAAATACTAAGCACCAATGAGTCATTGAGTTTGCGAGGTTATGGGGAGCTGATTTACAACCAGAAAATGGATGCATCAACCATGCGAAATGGTAAACTGGATGCCCGACGATTCATTTTGTTCACCGGTTACAAATTTGATGAAAAGACGCAGTTCCTTTCAGAAATAGAGGTAGAGCATGCGAATGAAATTTACCTTGAACAGGCATTCATACAGCATCGGATTTCATCCAGGTTGAACTTCCGAGCTGGATTGATGCTCATTCCCATGGGTCTGGTTAATGAATACCATGAGCCTACCACATTTCATGGCGTTGAGCGTCCAAATGTTGACAAATACTTGATCCCCAGTACTTGGCGTGAAATGGGTGTTGGCTTTCAAGGTGTCATGCCAGAGCTAAACCTTGCCTACCAAGCGTATTTGATCAATGGCCTCAAAAGCCATGATGGAAGCCAGGGACTTTTTGATGAAGTTAATGGTGTGCGATCAGGACGACAAAAAGCCATCAAGTCCACCATGAGTTCCCCTAACGTCACAGCCAAGGTGAACTTTGTAGGCATCCCTCACCTCAACCTAGGACTGGGTTTGTTTGCTGGCAAAAGCCAGTCACAGTTGTTTGATGGTGTTGACCGCCTTGATGCATTCGCGGCGACACAAGCAGATAGCTCAACTCTTGGGATGACCATGATTGCCATGGATGCACGTTATCACCGTAAACGATTCCAAGCCCGCGCACAATGGGTGCATAGCCTATTCTCCGGAACGGAAGCCTACAATGCTTATACAGGCAAGGAGTTGGGTTCACTCATGACAGGATCGTACGTTGAAATGGCATACCAGGTGCTCCCTAAATCAAGCCGTTACACCTTGTACCCGTTCTCGCGCCTTGAGTGGTATGACACGCAAGCAGGTGAGGGCAACTACTTTGATAACCCTTCCTCCAACCGGTTTGAGTGGACAACAGGTCTTTCCTTTTTCTTGCACGACGGGGTTGTCCTCAAGGCAGACTGCCAAATGATGGGATCAACGCAACAAATAAACATGGGCCTAGGGGTCTGGTTCTGATGCTGAAACCATGCATTTATGCCTGTTTGATCGCTGTGGTTGCCTTGTCATTCACAGGATTGCTCAGCGGTCCGGACAGTCACATGAAGCGCATGCATAAGCTGATTGATCGCTACCACAATGGTCAGGCTGTCACATGGTCTCCGCTGCAAGGGGATGCGTGGTTGCTGACCGATGAAACAGGTCAGGCCTTAGGCAGGATTGATTACCGAGAAGTGCCGTCCTGCGCCTTTGGCGGTTGTGCATCCACCGTAGGCATGAGTTTAGCTTCTGCTGACATGATTCATTACATGGTGTTGAGGGATGCGGAAGGAGCGCGTGTAGAAAGGGTTTACGTCCTTGCCTACGAGTCAAGTTATGGCTTTCAGATTGTGTCTCGTTCTTGGCTTAATCAGTTCAATGGACTGTTTCCAGGAGAGGTAGAGATAGATGATCAGGTAGATGGCATATCAGGTGCCACGGTATCTGTTCAAGCGCTGATTCAAGACATCAATCAGTTGCCGACTGTTCAATGACTTGTAGGGGTTAACCCAGTTAATCCAGTCACAGATTTTGTTCAATCGCCGATGACGTTCACCTCAGGTGTCAGGTCGATGTTGAACTGTTGCTTCACGTCAGCTTTGACCTGCACGGCGACATCCCATAGGTCCTTGCCGCTTGCCCTTCCATGGTTAACCAGGACCAAGGCTTGCTTGTCATGCATGCCGGCATCACCCATACGTTTACCTTTCCAGCCAGTTTGTTCAATGAGCCAACCTGCTGCGACCTTGCATAGGCCGTTTTCTTGCGGGTAATGTGGCATGTCTGGATGGGTCAGAAGCAAGCCATCAACTTGGCCTTGTGAAAGGATGGGATTCTTGAAGAAAGACCCTGAATTGCCCAATATTTTAGGGTCGGGTAGCTTCGATTGCCTGATGCTTATTACAGCATTAGCAATACTTCGCGGGTTGATTGCCTTGCCCTCAAGTTCTGCTTGAATGGCGCCATAGCTGACGCATAAATCATGGGTTTTCTTGCTCAACTTGAAAGTCACCGACTGGATGACCACCTTGTCTTTGAGTGTGGTTTTAAACAGACTGCTTCGGTAACTGAATTGGCATTCATCAGAAGATAAGGTCACCGTTTTGCCATCATTCCATTGCATGTAGGTCACAGACTCAATGAGATTAGCAACTTCAACGCCATAAGCCCCAATATTTTGCACAGGCGCTGTGCCAACCAAGCCAGGGATAAGAGATAGATTTTCTAATCCGCCAAAGCTTTGGTCGATGCTCCACTGCACAAAGTCATGCCAGTTCTCGCCAGCCTGAATCTCGATAATGACATGGCTGTCATCTTCGTGTTTTATGGTTTTTCCTTGCCAAGCAACACGTGCAACGGTGCCTTTGACGTCTTTGCACAGTAGCATGTTGGTGCCACCTGAGATAAGCAGGACATGTTTCGCATAGCCATCGGGGTGCAGGCGGTAGGCTTCTAAATCCTGAGGGTTATCCAAATGGAAGAGCATGGATGCATTCACATCCAAATTGAAGCTGTTGTATGGCTTCAGTGAGGCTTTGTGTTCAATCCTCACAATTTATGAGGGTAAGCTTTAAGTCCAGCTTCCAAAGCATCCATGGCGGAATCAAGGTCTGTGAGGTTCAATACGTAGGCCACACGGACTTGGTGTTTACCTAACTCAGCATGGGTATAGAAACCACTGGCAGGTGCCATCATTACGGTGTCTCCTTGGTGATCAAAAGACTCCAGCATCCATTGGCAAAAATGGTCTGCATCTACCACAGGCAGTTGTGCTAAACAGTAAAAAGCCCCTTTGGGTTCAGGGCATGTCACGCCATCCATGGCATTGAGCCGACTGATAACCTTGTTTCTGCGTTGGCGGTACTCAGTCACCACATCTTCAAAGTAGCTGTCAGGTGTATCTAAGGCTGCTTCTGCCGCAATCTGCGCAAAGGTTGGCGGGGAGAGGCGTGCTTGCGCAAACTTCATAGCTGTTGCCATCAAAGTCTTGTTCTTGCTCGCCATCAAGCCAATGCGTGCTCCGCACATGCTGTAGCGTTTGGATACGGAATCAATCAAGATAGCATGCTGCTCCAGTCCCCTGAGGTTAAGCACCGAGTGATGTTGATGACCATCGTACACAAACTCTCTGTACACCTCATCTGCGATGATGAAGATGTCGTGCTTGATGGCCAGTGCTGCAGCAGATTCAAGTTCATCTTTGCTGTAGAGGTAGCCGGTAGGGTTGCCGGGGTTGCATAGGAGAATGGCCCGTGTTTTAGGCCCAATAAGGGCTTCTAGATGGCTGATTGGCGGCAAAGCAAAATCATCTTCAATGCGCGAAACTACAGGCCTCACTACTGCGCCAAGGGCTGTGGCAAAACCCATGTAATTAGCGTAATAGGGCTCTGGAATAATGATTTCTTCACCGGGATCAAGGATGCTCCCCATGGCAAACGATAAAGCTTCAGACCCTCCTGTGGTGACCAGCATGTCTTCTGCCGTGAGCTGCATGCCATGTTTTTGGTAATAGAGAGACAATTTATCTCGGTAACTTTGATTTCCAGCAGAATGGCTATAGGCCAAAACATCAATATCGTGGTTACGAATGGCATCCATGGCAGCTTTGGGGCTTTTGATGTCAGGTTGACCGATATTCAAATGAAAGACACGCTTACCAGCAGCTTTTGCTTGTACAGCATAGGGCACTAGCTTACGGATGGGAGAGGCGGGCATGGATGCGCCGCGTGCAGACAGTTGAGGCATGATGGCAAATGTTATAAAAAAAACCACTGCAATGCAGTGGTTTGATGAAATTCTATGATCGTTGTGGGATCATTTGCTGATTTTGGAACCAGCAGCCTTGATTTTCACAGGGGCTGTGTTATTGGCAGCTGGCAAAAGCACTTCACCTTTAATGGTGAGCACTGTTCGAGCTTTGCTAGCATTGCTTTGAACCGTTACCGTTTTTTGAAAGCGGCCTACGCGGCGTGTATCATACTTCACCTTGATGGATGCAGTAGCACCGGGTGCGATGGGCGTTTTAGGCCATTGAGGCACAGTGCAACCACATGAACCCACACAGTTGGTGATGATCAAAGGCTCTTTACCTGTGTTGGTGAAGGTAAACTCACGCTTACCATCAGCGTTTTTCTCGATTTTGCCATAATTGACAGTTTCTGATTCAAAGGAAATTTCAGCTGCGTTTTGTGCCGTGGCAGAAAATGAAGCAAAAGCAACAAAAGCGAGAGATGCAAAGAGATGTTTCATGTAATGGGTTGGGTATTTGTCAAATGTTGAAGGGCAAATGTAATGGATATGTTTTCTGTGGCAAAAAGGATGCCAAAGGACTACCTTTAACGGCCATGGAAATACCTTCTAAATACGCCCCACGCGAAGTGGAAAAGCAATGGTATCAGGCATGGCTTGATCAAAAAGCCTTTGCTTCAAAGCCAGATAATCGACCGGCCTACACCATTGTCATTCCCCCACCCAATGTCACAGGTGTCTTGCACATGGGGCACATGCTCAATGTGACCATTCAAGATGTCCTGGTTCGACGCGCTCGCATGAAGGGATTCAATGCCTGCTGGGTCCCAGGAACGGATCACGCATCCATTGCCACAGAAGCAAAGGTTGTCCAAAAGCTTCGTGAGTCAGGCGTTAAGAAATCTGATTTAAGCCGGGAGGAATTCTTGGAGCATGCATGGGAATGGACCCACAAGCATGGCGGCATCATATTGGAGCAACTCAAGGAATTGGGCGCCTCTTGCGATTGGGATCGAACCACCTTCACCTTGGATCCCATCCGCAGTGAATCTGTCTTGAAAGCCTTCAACACCTTGCACAAACAGGGTCATGTTTACCGCGGTTTACGCATGGTGAATTGGGACCCGGAAGCACAAACATCCATCAGCGATGAAGAGGTCATTCGCAAGGATGTGGATCGCCAGTTGTACCATGTGAGGTATGCGATACCGTCAAAGCCCGGAACCTATGTGACAGTTGCCACAACCCGTCCTGAAACCATCATGGGAGATACGGCCATTGCGGTGCATCCAGACGATGCGCGCTATGCCAGCTTGGTAGGGTTGGAAGCTGAGTTGCCGTTAGGTGGCCGATTGATCCCTATCATTTCGGATGATTACATCGACATCGATTTTGGCACAGGTGCCTTGAAAGTGACCCCTGCACATGATGTCAATGATCACGCGATTGGCGAAAAGCATGGGTTGGAGGTCATAGACATCTTCCATGCAGACGCCACATTAAACAGCCATGGCCTGGCCTATGAAGGCATGGACCGCTTTGTAGCTCGCAAAGCTGTGTTGAAAGACCTTAAGGCATCAGGTGCTTTGATTAAAACAGAACCCTACCAATCATCCATTGGTACGTCTGAAAGAACAGGTGCTGTTGTAGAGCCCCGCTTGTCACTCCAGTGGTTTGTGCGCATGCCGGAGTTGGCAAAGCCTGCATTGGATGCCGTGTTGAACGATGACGTTGCCTTGGTTCCAAAGAAGTTCTTAAATACCTACAAACATTGGATGGAGAATGTCCGGGATTGGTGTATCTCTCGCCAACTGTGGTGGGGCCATCAGATTCCTGTTTGGTATTACGGCGATGGTGAATCCGATTATGTTGTCGCCATGGATGCTGATTCCGCATTGTTGGCAGCGCAGAAAGCCACAAGCAATCATGCCTTGATTATGGCAGATATCAAGCAAGATCCAGACTGCTTGGACACCTGGTTTTCTTCTTGGTTGTGGCCCTTGTCTGTTTTTGATGGCATACGGAATCCCGACAATGAAGAAATCAATTACTACTACCCGACAGCGGATTTGGTAACAGCACCAGAGATTTTGTTTTTTTGGGTGGCACGCATGATCATGGCAGGCACCCACTTCCGCAATGAGAAGCCCTTTTCTACGGTCTACCTCACGGGCATTGTTCGAGACAAACAGGGAAGAAAAATGTCAAAAAGCTTGGGTAATTCACCTGACCCCATTGGTCTGATGGACATCTATGGCGCCGACGGTGTCCGGATGGGCATGCTCCTCACATCGCCTGCCGGCAATGACTTGCCCTTTGATGAAGATCTCTGTGTGCAGGGTAGAAACTTCACCAACAAGGTTTGGAATGCCTTGCGATTGGTCAAGGGATGGGATGTTGATGAGAGCGTCAATGATGAAGCGGCAATGTGGGCCGTGAACTGGTTTAAGGGTCATTTGTCCTTGGAATTGAGGGCATTAGAAAAAGACTTTGAACGCTATGCCTTATCTGAGGCATTGATGCGCTTGTACAAATTGATTTGGCAAGATTTCTGCGCCTGGTACCTGGAATTGATCAAGCCCGCCTACAACAAACCCATGCACCCTGATGTCATGGCAGCAACCCTTGACATCTTTGACACCTTGATGACAGCCTTGCACCCCTTCACGCCGTTCTTGACGGAAGAAGTCTGGCACCGTTTGCGCGATGGCAGGGATGGGGAACTGCTGACCCTGGCGTCATTTCCAGAGCAGACAACAGCAGAAGATCTCAGCGATGAATTTGCGCAATTGGAGGCCCATGTTGTGGCACTGAGGCAGTTCAGAAACAGCAAAGGCATGCCGCAAAAAGTAGCCATGGGCGTGGCCATGGCTATTGTGCCAGTGGCATGGGCAGGTATTGCTAAGCTGACCCATGCAATCATCGATCAATCAGACGGCGGTATCCCTTTGCGTGTAGGAACAGTTGAAATCCGTGTGCATACCGCAGATGCGGTGATTGACATTGAAGCAGAAAAGGCAAAGCTTGACAAAGACATTGCTTACAACCAAGGCTTCATGCGTTCAGTTCAAGCCAAACTTAGCAATGAGCGATTCATCGCAGGCGCACCGGACAAAGTGATTGACATTGAGAAAAGAAAATTGGCAGATGCCAAGGCGAAGCTTGAGGTGGCAGTCAGCCAGCGAGCTGCATTGGACTGAGTCCGTTGTCAGTCCTGTGTCTTGCGACGCTGATTGAGGATTTCATACAAGGCCATGCCTGCTGCGACGGACACATTGAGTGAGGCGACCTCACCAACGGTTGCAATCTTTGCGTGCATGGAACAGGTCTTCCAAATGGCTGTAGAAATGCCTTTCTCTTCAGATCCCATGATCAAGGCTGTAGGTAGCGTGAAATCCACGTCACTGAGTAGGCTACCACCTTTTTCGCTGCAGGCAATGATTTGCAGCCCCATCATTTCCAAATCAGTCACGGCTCGGGGAAGGGATTGTGCCCTTGCCATCGGAACCCGCAATAGGGCACCTGCAGAAGACTTAACTGCGTCGCCGCTCATGGGTGCTGAGCTGTCTTTTCCCATGATCATGCCGTGAACACCACAGCACTCTGCACTTCGGGCAATGGCACCAACATTTCGCACATCTGTGATTTGATCCAGCACAACAATCAGGGGCACCTCATCCTTTTCCATGGCCTGATTCACCACGGACTCGATGTCTGCAAAGTCGATGGCGGACATGAAGGCAATGACGCCTTGGTGATTGCCGCGGGTTAGGCGATGGAGTTTTTCGATGGGCACAGCCTTCACAGAAATGCCGCGGTCACGCGCCTCACTGGATAGCTTTTGCAAGCCAGGGTGATTGGCAGATTTCACAATGAAAATGCGATCAATTTCGTTCCCTGAGGCCAATGCCTCTTCCACAGGATGTACCCCGAATACCATGTTATCCTTCATTGTCGATGTCTGATTCTGGCAGTTGCTCAGGAATGGCTCTATCTACCAAGGATTGATGTTGTTGTTTGCTATTTTTTAAGCCCAATTTCCTAAGGCTTTCTGTTCTTCGGATCAGGTTGCCTGTTCCTTCAGTGAGCTTATTCATGGCCTTTTCGTAGCTGCCTTTTGCTGTGTCCATTTGACGCCCAACAGTCATTAAGTCCTCGGAAAATGCCACGAACTTATCGTAGAGACTGGAGGCCTGTTTGACAATTTCTCGCACATTTTCACTTTGCTTTTCTTGCTTCCACAAGGTTCCCACAGTCCGCAAGGTGCTCCAAAGGGTTGTTGTGGTGACAAAGACGATGTTTTTGTCATAGGCTTGCTGAAACAGCGAGGGGTCCTTTTGCAGGGCTAGGCTGTATGCGCTTTCAATGGGCACAAATAGGAGCACAAAATCCAGGGATTGCTCGTAGAGGTTTTGGTAATTTTTTTCAGACAAGCCTTTGATGTGTGCCTTGATGGAGAGGATGTGGTCCTTCAAGGCAGCATCAGCGTCCTCATTGTTTTCTGCGTTGACATAGCGATCGTAGGCAATCAGGCTGACCTTGGAGTCAATGACTAGGTGTTTGTCATCGGGCAAATGCACCACAACATCAGGCAAGTAGCGATTGCCATCATCACCAACCTTGCTCGTCTGCACGCTGTATTCAACGCCCTGGGTCAAACCACTTTTTGCCAGTAGTTGATCTAACACCAGCTCACCCCAGTTGCCTTGTGCTTTCACGTCGCCACGCAAGGCACGGGTCAGTTCAGAGGCTTCGTTTTTAAGCTTTTCATTGGCCTCAACAAGTTTATTCACCTCAGATTTGAGTTCAGATCGTCCCTTAACCGATTGGTCGTGGGTGTCTTGAACCCGCTTGCCAAAGATGTCAAGCTTTTCCTTCAATGGCCCTAAAACGATGTCCAGCTGTGTGCTGTTGCCCTCTTGTAATTGCTTTCTCAAGGCCTCAGATTGCTGCTTGAGGGCTTCATTGGCAATGAGTTTAAACTCGTTAGCTAAGGCGGTTTTCTGTGCAGTCAATGCCTCAAGTTTTGCTTCTGAACCCGCCTGCAGCTTTTGGGAACCTTTGAGTTCTTCTTCTGCCGCCTTCAAGGCAGCTTCCAATGCGAGGATGCGCCCTTGACGCTCTTCGAGCAATGCCTTGGATCCATTGTCGCTTTCCGATGAATATTTGGCCCGAAAGATCAAGAGCAAAGAGGCTGAAACAGCCAATAAAATCAGGATAAGCAAGGACTCAATCATCGGCGTAAAGGTAAGGAGTCTAGGGACCAATCGATGGCTTCAATGCCATGGCTTGTCAGGTAATTATTGCAACGACTGAACGGTCGATGCCCATGGAAGCCTCTGTAAGCGCCTAAAGGGGAGGGATGGGAGCTGCTGATAACCAAGTTGTAGTCAGCGTTAATCTGGGGCATGAGGTATTGTGCATGCTTTCCCCACAGCAAGTAAACACAATGTGGATGCGCTGACAAGGCAAGGAAAACCTGTTCAATGAATGCCTTCCAAGGCCAGTTGGCGTGACTTCCAGGCAAGCCTTCTTCAACGGTCAAGGTGGTATTCAAGAGCAAAACGCCTTGCCTTGACCATGCGGTCAAATCCCCATGTGTCGGTAGAGGTAGCTGAAGGTCTGCATGCAGTTCCTTATGGATGTTTCTCAAGGAAGGGGGGATTCGTTGCCCTTGAGGTACTGAAAAAGCGAGACCCATGGCTTGGCCGGGGGCGTGGTAGGGGTCTTGTCCGACGATTACAGCCTTGACTTGATTGGGGGCGGCACCCCTGAATGCAGCAAAGATATCTGCCATAGCTGGGTAGGTGGGCTGCTTGCTATGATCAAGCCTGGCTTGGATGTCAAACCATGGTTCAGCTTCAAAAAATGGCAGCAAGGCGTTGTGCCATGCGTCAGATAATTGAGGGGGGGTAGCTTGCATCTCTGCTAAAGTCGTATTTTTAGCCAAATTCTAAGCCCATGAAGCGCATTTTTCTTGTTTTTGCCGTCTTGTTGATCATTGTCCTTGTCAGTTCTTGCGGGGTAGCAGATCCCTGCCCTGCTTTCACGGGTTGAATGTTATCAATAACACAGACAGGTCATCCCTTTCAGGGTTATTCTGTTGCATCTTTGTAACATGTCTGATTCTATAAAGGTTCCTGAAAAAACGGCCAATCGCAAGCCCAAATGGCTTCGCGTTAAACTCCCAACGGGAGAGAAGTACAAGGAAGTTCGGTCCCTTGTAGACAAGTACCAATTGCATACCATTTGTGAGTCGGGCCATTGCCCCAACATGGGTGAATGCTGGGGCGAAGGCACAGCTACGTTCATGATTCTAGGCAATATTTGCACCCGTTCATGCGGTTTTTGTAATGTGGCAACAGGACGTCCTTTGCCGGTGGATTGGGATGAGCCTGATCGCGTGGCGCAGTCCATCCTTCGCATGAAAGTCAAGCATGCCGTGATCACCTCAGTGGATCGCGATGATTTAGCTGATGGCGGTTCCATTCTATGGACAGAAACCATTCAGGCTATTCGACGCATCAGTCCATTGACAACCATGGAAACCCTGATTCCTGACTTCAAAGCAAACACAGACCAATTGGACCGCGTCATCGCAGCCAAGCCTGAAATCATCAGTCACAATTTGGAGACTGTTCGTCGCCTGACGCGACAAGTCCGAATCCAAGCACAGTACGACCGGTCACTCGAGACATTGACCTACCTGAAAGCACAAGGAACTTGGCGAACCAAGTCCGGCATCATGCTTGGATTAGGGGAGACTGAGGAGGAGGTTTTGGAGTCCATGATGGATTTGCGAAAGGCTAATGTGGATGTGGTGACCATGGGTCAGTACCTTCAGCCAACACCTAAGCATTTACCAGTCAAGGAGTTTGTTCATCCAGATGTCTTTAATCGATTGGCTGAGGCCGCAAAAACCATGGGTTTCATCCATGTAGAGAGTGGGCCCTTGGTTCGCTCGTCCTACCACGCAGAAAAACATATCCGATGACATCGAATTCATCCGTACTTTTAGCCTTATTACAATCTTAACAAGCGATTCCATGAAAAGATCCCTTAGCCACATTCTTTTTTCCATTTCACCTGTTGTCCTTTTCTTGTTGGCAGCCATGTTGATGATGGCAGAACAGCCTACGGTGCAATACCAAGCTAGAACAGCACAAGCTGAGCCTGCCGGTGCAGCTGCAGGTGCCATGTCATACCTCCATTTGATGCGCGCCAATGGCGTAACAGGTGAAGTCAGCCCTCAGGATGTCATGAATGCACGCGCAGAGTTGAGTGCCATGCAAAACAAAACCACGTCTTTGACATGGGAGAGCAAGGGACCCGACAACTATGGTGGACGCACACGCTGCCTGTTGGTTGATAAGGGCAACAGTAACAAGGTTTATGCAGGGTCAGTAGGCGGTGGTTTGTACCGTAGCTTGAATGGTGGATCAACCTGGAATGTCGTTAGCAGCATTGACGCAAATAATGCGGTGGTGTCCCTATGTCAGGCAGCTAACGGTGATATTTACTACGGAACTGGAGAGGTTTTCATGGGCTATGGCGGTTCAGGTGGTAACACAACCCCCAATTTCATAGGTGGTGGCGTCTACAAGTCAACCGATGGTGGTAACACCTTCAGCCACCTGTCGGCTACAGCTCCTAACGGTAGTTCAGGCACTGCAAACTGGGCATCTGTGGCAGACATGGAGGCACATCCTACCGATGCGAACACCCTATATGCCGCAACCAACAAAGGCCTGATGCGTACCAGCGATGGTGGCGCCACTTGGTCAACCATCGTTTCTGGCAATGTGCAAGGCATGGCCATCTCAGCTACAGGTAATTTGATCTGCTCTACAGCAGGAAGAACCATGTACTCCACCGATGGCGGCAGCAACTTCTCAGAAATCAGTACGCCAGTGGTTACTTCTACATCCTTGCCTAGGAGGACGGGTGGACGCATGCGCTATGCAATTTCCCCACAGGACGCCAACTACATTTACGTGGTTCAGACTGCAGGCAACAAGCTGTCTGCTGTGTTTCGTTCCACCGATGGTGGAACCGTATGGTCTAAGATTGCGCAACGTGGCGCCAACTTTGACCCCTTGTGTACGGGGTCTGGTTCAGGTCAATACTGTCAGGGAGTTTGGGACTTGCTATTCCATGTGTCTTCGACGGACAAGGATCGTATCTGGTTAGGTGGCATCAAGGTTTGGACCTGGTCACTCACAGGAGGATGGTCACAAACCTCCACCAACTTTGGCGGTAATGGCAACCCTTTCTATTTGCATTCTGACAGCCATGAAATGATATCTGACCCCAACAACGCTGGCATTCTCTACACCAGCAACGACGGTGGCGTTTTTAAGTCTAACGATAACGGCGTCTCATGGGTTGAAAGAAACCTGGGTTACAACACCTTCCAGTTTTACCGCATGGGTCTAGGTCGTCACCGCGAGTTGATTGGTGGCACACAGGACAATGGCACCATCTTGGTTGATGGATCTGGCATCAGCCCTAACAATGGCAGCAAGCTCATTGGTGGTGATGGTGGTTTTGCTGACGTGTCATGGTTGAACCCTAATTTGGTTTTTGCACAGACATTGGCTGAAAAGTCCTTGCTTCGCTCCAATGAGAGGGGTGCTGGCTGGTCTGCTTACATTTCTCCCTTCATGAACCTGGCCACGCTGCAAGGCCTCCCTTTTGCCAACTGGACCATGCCACATGAGCTGTGGGAGACCACCAATGATCCGGGTTCTGTAGACACCATCCATTACCAGCTACTCCCTTCCTTGCGTTCTATGGGCTATGGCGATGGCATCCAGAAAGTATTTACAGGCAAGATGCGTCATGCTCAAGTCAACGCACAGTATGTGACAGACTCCTTCAAGGTCGAGGCGGGCCCCTACACGTTGGTTGCGGATGCCAATGGCAACCTAACTGGTGATGGCACTGGCGTATTCCATGCGGATTCTGCCTACTTTGAAGTGACCTTCAATACGGCCCCATTGGCTGAGGTGATTCTTACCTGCGATGTCTTCTTGACGGGGGGGACAGATGTTGTTTTACCTAGCGCTATCAATGCTTTGCCTGTTGAGGCAACCTTGTCAACACGTTTAGATGTGGGTGATGTATTCAGCATTCAAGACCCCATTCAGTCAACATTCTTTGTGGGCTTATCTTCATGGAGCACGGGGTCTTTTCCGAACATTGGAGGCATCTTCATGACCCGGGACATCCATGATTTTTCTAGCACCCCAGAATGGTGGCAAGTTGCTCACCTTGGTGCAGGGACGACACCACACATCATGAAGATCAGCGATGATGGCGATCACTTGTTTGTTGGAACGACCAATGGCAGACTGTACCGCATTTCCAACATCAACGCAGCACGCAACGCGAAAACAGCCAGCATTGATTCCAGCAGCACCTATGCTTTGACAGTGACGCAGATTGGCACCTTCTCTAACCGGGTAGTGACAGATGTTGACATCGACCCGAGCAACGCCAACCGCGTTGTGGTCTCCTTAGGTAATTATGGCAACAACAACTATGTCTACTATAGCAGCAACGGACTCTCTACTAGCCCTAGTTTTCTCCCAAAGCAAGGTGACTTACCTCATGTGCCAACCTATTCCATCTCATTTGACAAGGGAAATCCTAGTCGTTTGATTGCGGGCACAGAAATGGGCATCTTCATGGCTGACAATGGCGCATCCGGAGGAACACCTACATGGGTTGAAGAAAATGCAGGTCTTGGCCGTGTTGCCGTCTTTGATATGGAGCAATACCGCACCAATGAGAACTACGACAGCAATGCAACGCACACCTCTCAATTTGAGGGTGATTTATTCATTGCCACCCATGGCCGTGGATTCTTCCACACGACGTCAACGCAGGTGAGTCGTCCTGTGGGCATGGAGGAGCCTCAAGTGAATGATGGCATTGAAGGCCTTGGTTTGTTCCCCAATCCAGCTGTGAATCAAGTGCATGTGCCTGTGGCTTCCCATGGGAAGGTGATTATCACCTTGAGAGATTTGGAAGGCCGACTCATCCAACGCTTAGACTTGAATCGTGTTCCTGGCGGTGTTGAGCACTTGACCATGGACCTCACAAAGGTGGCAGCTGGCACCTATGTCATCACAAGAAATCAAGATGGCATGACCGCAAGCGAGATTTTAGTGAAGTCTTAACAAGCTGTTAAGAGGCTATCCTTTGTTGGGTGGCATCAGGCAGTCTACCATAAAAAACCCCTCATGTCAATGGCATGAGGGGCTTTTTATTTGTGTGGGTTTTGTTATGAAGCAGGAGCTTCATCTATTTCGCTGAGATAGCTGGCCAATTGGTTGGCAAAAAGCTGAACCAATGGGTGATTTGGGTGGGCCTTGATCAAGGCTTCTGCATAGGTCATTTGCAAAGCAAGATCCTCCGGGATTTGGTACAAAGGCACTTGCGCAAAACGCTGAAAGAACCCGAAGACATTGGCCAAGTTACTTGAATCACTTGCCATGATTTGATCCAGGGCCAATCGATGCACCTTGTACTGGCTTTGCATCACTTGTCTGTGGGTGATTTCTCGCTCCAGTGCGTTGTCCTCATCGCCACGCAATTGATTGCGACGTGCTTCCAATGAATCCAAAACAACATTGCTTTGCTGCACCGGCTGGTACAAGGCGTGCAACTGCTGAGATATTGCAGATCCTTCAATCTGGTAGTCAGCCAATGAATGACTGGCATCAACATAGCCGGTGATGTCATCGCCATCACTCAGGCCAATTCGAATGAAACTGCCGGTGTTGAACAGGACATTGTAAAAGGTGTTGCGTGTGGAGTCCAATGGCAATTCCAACATCAGTTTATCCGTGATAGCTAGGGTGTCATAAGGGATCAGGTTCTGGCCATCCAAGCGGATGATGACAGCCTGATTGGCGCCAGTTATGTCAAGGTCAACACGGATGTGGTCAGGGTTGCCGCAGCTTGCCACAATACCAGCTGTGATTGCCAATGCGGCAAAAGATGGGTGGGTCATGATTCGAGTTTATCTCTCAAGAGTTGGGTGGCGACTTTAGGGTCAGCAGCGCCTCTGCTTCGCTTCATAACCTCTCCCATGAAGAGCCCGATCAAGCCTTTTTTCCCAGCTTGGTATTCAAGCACCTTGTCCGGGTAGGCAGCAATGACTGCTTCCACGTGTTCCATGATGGCGTCGCTGTCAGACTCCTGCAAGAGACCATGTTTCTCAGCCAGGGATTTAGGGTCCAAGTTGGGGTTATCAACCAGTTCAGGCAAGAGTTGTTGGCCAGCAGAAAAGCTGATGGTGTTCTCATCTACCAATTGAATCAGTGCAGCCAATTGCTTCGTTGCCATAGGGAATTCTCGCCACTCCATGGCTTTGTCGTTGAGCCACCCTTGGACAGGCCCCATCAGCCAGTTAGCACCAGATTTTGCTGAGCATTTGGCATCAAGTAATGCCTCAAAATACAAGGCTGTTTCGCGCGTTTCTGTCAAAAGTTTAGCATCATAATCGGACAAGCCCAGCTTTTCAACATAGATTTTCTTCAGGGCATTGGGCAGCGGGGGAAGCTTGCTTGCAATGGCGTCAATGTGCTCTTGGGAGACCCGAACAGGGGCTAAATCAGGCTCTGTGAAATAGCGGTAATCATTGGCGTCTTCCTTGCTTCTCATCGCAATGGTTCGCCCATTGACGGCATCAAAGGTTCGGGTTTCCTGGTAGATGATTTCATCAGCATCCAAGGCAGCTTTTTGGCGATGGTGTTCAAAGTCGATGGCCTTCTGCACATGGCGAAAGGAGTTGAGGTTTTTCACCTCCACCTTCACGCCCAAAGGTTCTGTGCCTTTTTCTCGGATCGAGACATTCACATCACAGCGCATGCTGCCCTCTTCCATGTTGCCATCAGAAATTTGCAGGTATCGGATCAGTTTTCTCACTTCAAGCAAGAATAGGTAAGCTTCTTCGCCTGTGCGAAAGTCAGGCTCTGAAACCATTTCCAGTAAGGGAACCCCCGCCCGGTTTAGGTCTAACAAGGTGTTGAAGGGGTCCAGGTCATGGATGGATTTACCGGTGTCCTCTTCCATGTGAATTCGCGTCAACCCAATGCGTTTAGTCGGAACGGTATCTGAGCCAATTTCAATGAATCCGCCGTTGCAAATCGGTGTTTCATGTTGGGTGATTTGGTAGCCTTTTGGCAAATCAGGGTAGAAGTAGTTTTTTCGAGCGTATTCGTTCCATTCACGGATATCGCAGCCGCAAGCAACGCCCAGCTTGATGGCGTTGTTGATGACTTCGTTGTTTGCCACCGGCAACGTGCCAGGCAAGGCCAGTGACACGGGACTTACTTGGGTGTTGGCTTGTGCGCCATAGTGATAGGCTTCAGAGGCGTAGGCTTTGGTGAGGGTGCTCATTTGCATGTGCACTTCCAGCCCTACAACGGTTTCGTATTCCAATCCACTTTTCATGATGGCAAAGGTAATGGCTGACCCTTCTTAGCGCACAGCTTTTCCAATTGATTGAATAGGCTGCTTGCGCCTTCAATGATGTGCATGCTGCTAGCAATGACATACAATGGGTATGCTTGTATTTGTTCAGGTGTTAGACGAGCTAAATCCTTAGCACTAGTGATCCATGCCTGCGATTTGCTTTGCTGGATTAGACTTTGGATGCTTGCCCAGTTTTTTCCAGAAAGGCTGGCATGATCTGGCAAGGCCAACACCTTTGCCTTTGGGGCATTCAAGTGTGCTTTCCATTGTTCAAGAACGGATTGACTTTGGCCCAGTCCCGCAACCAACAGGGCAGCCTGACCTTCCCAGGGTAGTTCATGCCCGACAGGTTGAGGCATGTCCATCAAGGTTTGCGCACAGAGCAAAGCAATGGATGGGCTCAGTTCAAGCTCTTGTGCAAGGGCTTTGCTGTCGCAACCATCTAATGGGCAGTTGGTGATAACAAGCATGTCAGCACGACACAATGCACTCAGCCCTTCACGCAGAGGTCCAGCTGGCAACAGCTTTTGCTGGGATGACCTTTGATTGAAGGGCATGGTCACGATGTGAAGGGTTGGTTTCAGGGACCAGTGTTGGAAGGCATCATCCACAAAAACTATATCTGCCTTGGGCGCCAGGGCAATGCCATCCGATCGACGGTTCGCAACGATGACGGTGCACTCAGGCAATGCAGAAGCTACCATGCAGGCTTCGTCGCCATAAATCCTTGGATCTAAATCCGCCATGTTTACTAACAGGTTTGATTTCCCTTGTCTGCCATAGCCACGTGACACATAGGCTGTGGAAAGCCCTCGCTCCTGGCAAATGCCGATCAGGTGCATGGCCAGTGGGGTTTTACCGCTTCCACCCGCATGAATGTTGCCAATCCCAATGACGGTTTGACGGGGGTGATCTACTGCAAGGATGCCTGACTGATACAGGCCACGATGCAATTTTTGCCCGAGCCAATACAATGGAACCAAGGGGTAGAACCAGAGACTAGGTCTCATGATGCTGCGAGTTTGAAGAGATCATTGACTGTGCTGCGAATCGGTATGCGGTGAACATCCTGTTTCTTCAGCCAGGTTAGTTGACGTTTAGCGTATTGCCTTGTGTGCAAAGTGATCTTTTCTTCCAATGCCTTGTCATTGCCTGTGGGGTTTTGGTAAAATTCTCTGTAACCAACAGTTTGCAAGGGGATGAGTAGCTGATGGGCTTTGAGTGACATGGCTTCTTCCCTAAGCCCCTTTTGCATCATTGAGTTAGTTCTGTGGGCGATGACAGCCTCTAGTTCAGGCATGCCTGGCCAGATAGCAATTTGATGAATATGGGCTTGAAAGGCTGGTTGAGCAATGGCCTGTGTTCGCTGTGAACTGTAGGTTTTCCCTGTTAGTTCAATGACTTCAAGGGCGCGCAACACCCGCCTTGAATTCTTCAAGTCTGCCGTTGTGGCATAGGTTGGATCTTTCGCCTTGAGTTGATCGATCAGGGGTTGTGGGTCAGTTTGCCATTGTTTCTCCAAGGTCATCCGCAGTTTTTCATCCGCAGGAGGGAGGTCATCCATGGCAAAGAGTAGGTTTTTCGCGTACAACCCTGAACCACCAACCACAACAGCGGATCCATGCTTGTCAAGCAAAGCTTGAACGAGCGGACGACCCCATGATGCATAGCTGCCAGCAGTCAAGGCTTCATGGATGCTATGGCTTGCAATGCCATGGTGTGTAACTGTGGCGAGCTCCTCCTTGGACGGTCGCGCCACCCCAATGGACATTTCCTGGTACAATTGCCGGGCATCGCAACTGACAATCTCTGTTCCTAGAGTCTGTGCTAATTCAATGGCTAGGCTGGTTTTTCCCGATGCCGTAGGTCCATGAATCATCCAGATATGAGAGGAACTAGTCATAGCCATCAAAGATCTGCATAGGGGTCCATGGGATCTACCTCGTCTCCATAAGGGTCATCATTGAAGGCTTCTTCATCAAAGCTGTCGCCTGCTAGGTTGTCTGATTCAAAATCTGGATCGGGGGCCTGCTCTGGCTTATTGCCTTCGCTTAAAACCACAGGATTCACTGGTAGATCACCGTCAGCCCATCTCACTTGCTCAACCATGAAAGTCCACATGTCCATGAAGTCATAGATGTAGATCAATCGCCCTTGCTTGTCAGTGAAATGCGTGGCAATCAAGCTGCTTGTCATGTCAGCCTGTGCTTCGATATCCATTGACATCAATGGGATTTCATCCAATTGGTTCCAGTCATTGTCTGTGGTGTAAAAGGCGGCCATCTGACCTGCCTCCATTGAGAAGGCGCTAACAATAGCTTGATGTAAATCAGCCAGGCTTGCCTTGGGTGACATGGCAATATCGCGGTACACATCGCCTTCACAGTTGAGGATGACGCCAATGATGAGGTGTTGGTTCATGGTTTAAGGGGGTAGCCTTTGTTTTTAGCCCATTGAAAGGCAAATGCCTTGGCATCATCAAAGTCGTTGGCAATATCCCCGTCAAGAATACCTTCACGGATGGCGGTTTTCAAGTCACCAATAGCCTTGCCTGGAGGCAGGTCAAACCATTGCATCAATTGATTACCATTCACAGGGGGCTGCCAGTTCCGCAGCTTGTCTTTTGCTTCAACAGCTTTGATTTTGTTTCGAACGGTATTAAAATTCTTGAGGAATCGTTGCTTTTTCTTGGCGTTTTTTGTAGTGATGTCAGCTTCGCAAAGCTGCATCAGATCATCAATGTCATCTCCTGCGTCAAAGAGTAAACGCCTGATGGCACCGTCTGTCACATCCTCAGTAATCACCGCAATGGGTCGAGAACTCATCTGGATAAGTTTCACAACGTACTTCATGCGTGAATCCAGTGGCATGCTCAGTCGCTGAAAGAGCGTTTTCGCCATTTTGCCACCAATAAATTCATGGCCATGAAAGGTCCAGCCGCTACCTTTTTTGAAACGCTTAGTGCCGGGCTTTCCTATGTCATGCAAGAGCGCAGCCCATCGGTGCCATAGCTTGTCAGAAACCCTTGCCAGGTTGTCCAAGACCTCCAGGCTATGCCAGAAGTTGTCCTTGTGTAAATGGCCATCTACCTCGTCAACTCCTTCCAGGGCAGAAATCTCAGGCAATACATGGGGCATCAATCCCCCTCTGTGCATCCATGTGAGTCCAATGGAGGGAACCTTGCTTTCTATAATTTTATTGAGCTCAACGTGTATGCGGTCGCTGGAAATGATGCCCATACGGTCTGCCTTGTCTTGAATACCCTTGAGGGTTTGGTCCTCAATGGTGAAGCCTAATTGGCTGGCAAATCGGACAGCTCGCATCATGCGCAAGGGGTCGTCATCAAAGGTTGCTTGTGGGTTGAGTGGCGTCCGAATAATGCCGTTTTTCAAATCGGATTGGCCATCAAAGGGGTCTAGGAGTTGACCAAAATTTTCTTGATTAACCCCCATCGCCATGGCATTGATGGTGAAATCACGACGCAGTTGGTCATCGCGAAGCGTGCCTGGTGCAACGACTGGATTCCGTGATTCTGAGGAGTAGCTTTCTGTTCGCGCTTGCACGAACTCGATGTCCCACTCTTTCCAGTGAAACTGTGCAGTGCCAAATTTTTTGAACAGGGTTACCTTGCTCCCTCCTAGTGTCTTTGAGCACCGTTTTGCTACATCCAAGGCGTCCCCAACCACGACAAAATCGATGTCCTTTGAATCGGGACGCTTCAGCAGTTGATCGCGCACCCATCCACCCACAACATAGCAGGGGAGGTTCATGTCATCAGCCTCTTTACCAATGGCCTTGAACAGGAAGTCATGCTGTGCACTAAATGCAATCATACAGCAAGGTTGTAGGTGCGCAATGCGTCGTTGAGAGAGGTCTTTTTATTGGTGCTTTCCTTGCGTTGCCCAATGATCAATGCACAGGGAACTTGGTAGGTCCCTGCAGGAAATACCTTGGCTTGACTGCCGGGGATGACCACGGAACGCTCAGGGACATGACCGCGTATTTCAACGGGCTGATTGCCAGTGACATCGATGATTTTCGTACTTGCTGTGAGGACAACATTCGCGCCCAAAACAGCTTCTTTGCCAACATGAACGCCCTCCACAACGACACACCTTGATCCAATGAATGCGCCGTCTTCAATGATAACCGGTGAAGCTTGCAATGGTTCAAGAACTCCGCCAATACCAACGCCACCACTTAGGTGTACGTTCTCTCCTATTTGCGCACAGCTACCCACAGTCGCCCATGTGTCCACCATGGTTCCGGACCCTACATAGGCACCAATGTTCACGTAACTGGGCATTAGAATCACGCCTCGGTCAATGAAAGCACCATAGCGTGCCACGGCATGAGGGACCACGCGAATACCTTTTTCCGCGTAATTAGTTTTTAAAGCCATTTTGTCATGAAACTCCATGGGGCCAGCCTCAAAAGTTTCCATGGACCGGATTGGGAAATACAGAACCACGGCTTTTTTCACCCAGGTATTTACCTGCCAGCCGGAGGGAGTGGGTTCAGATACGCGCAAGCTGCCCTTATCGAGTTGGTCAATGACAGACTCAATGGCCTGGATGGTTGCCGCATGGCTTAAAAGGCTTCGATCCTCCCAGGCAGCTTCAATGATTGATTGTTCACTCATGATTTATGTGTCAAATAACTGTCCAATATGATTGCAGCGGCTGAAGCATCCAGCTTGCCTTTGTCTTTTTTCACGGCTTTTCTGTTGCCGCTGATAGCTGCTGCGTGCTTAGCTATTTTGCTTGTAAATCGCTCATCCTCCCAGTGAATAGTCCATGAGGGAAAGGCTTTCTGTATGGTGACAGCAACACTTTGCGCAATCCCTGTTCCATGGGTAGGCTCTCCATTGAGCCTTTTTGGTAAACCGATAACCAGGCCGTCAATGGCCTCGTTTTGGTAATGGCTTCGAAGATCATCAAGCAAATCATCGGTCCTCACACAACGCATAGGGAATGCAAAGGTGCTGCTGGGGTCACTTTCTGCAATTCCCGTGCGCGCCTTGCCAATATCTAATCCAATTCGAATGCCCATTGTACAAAGGTAGGTCAAGGCCTTATATTTGCCGCAAATTCAAAGCATGATCCATCCCATTGTTGCATTTGGCCACCCTGTACTCAAACGCAAGGCAAACGACGTTGAGGTGAACGAAGATTTATTGGCCTTCATAGATGACCTTTATGAAACCATGTATGCGGCGAAAGGCGTGGGCCTTGCAGCCCCACAGGTTGGCAAAGGTCAACGGGTTTTTGTAGTTGATGGCAGTCCTTTTGCAGAGGATCCTGATAATGCTGTTGATTCAGAAATTTTGAAGACTTTCAAACGTGCCTTCATCAACCCTGTGATCGTTGAAGAGTCTGGCGAACCATGGGGCTTTGAGGAGGGCTGTCTTAGCATTCCAGACATTCATGCAACCGTCATCCGCCATCCAAACATTGTGGTTCACTCTGTTGACGAGCAAGGCAAGCTTTTAGTTGAGTCTTTCTCTGGCGTACCCGCAAGAATTATTCAGCATGAGTTTGACCACATAGAAGGCGTGCTTTTCACGGACCGCCTTCAGCCGCTAAAAAAACGTTTGCTCAAGAGCAAGCTGAATGACATTGCAAAAGGCAATATCAGCACCGATTACCGAATGAAATTTTACCTCAAATAAACCCTTGCATGAAATCCATCCAACACACTATGGCCCTTGGCGGCCGGTCCGGCCTCTTTGAGCTGGTTGCGCACAGCAAAAATGGCATCATTGTCGCCTCCTTAGAGGATGGCAAGCGCCTGTCCATTTCTGGCACGCACCCAGTACACGCTTTGCATGACATCGCTATGTACACGGAGGATGGTGAGAAGCCCTTGCGAGAGATTTATGAAGCCATGGGTGAAGCCCTCAAAGGCGAGCCAAGCATTTCTCACAAATCCAGTGGGCATGAGATAGAGAAAGTTTTTGGTCAGTTTGTACCCGATTACGATGTGGACAAGGTTTACCAATCTGACATGAAGAAATTCATCAATTGGTACAATCTCTTGGTCAAATATGGTTTTTTTCTAGCTGAAGATAATGAGGCTGATCAAGCAGGTGTTCCGGATCAAACAGGGGCAAAGCCACAGAGCCAACAGGGAACTGAAGGTGCGGTTGGAACAATAAAAGTGCCTACTGATGGCGAGAACGATTCTACAGAACACAAGGTTTGATGCCTGACTTCCAAGCAGCTCAGAAAGCTTTTGCTCGCTTACTCACTATCATGAATGAGTTGCGAGAGGGCTGTCCTTGGGATCGAGAACAAACCTTTGAGAGCCTGAGAATTCTCACGATTGAAGAGACCTATGAATTGGCTGATGCCATTGATAGCAAGGATTTTGAAGAGCTGAAAAAAGAGCTTGGCGATTTATTTCTCCACCTGGTGTTTTATGCAAAAATGGCTGAGGAAGAGAAGGCCTTTGAAGTTGCCGATGTATTGAATACCGTCTGTGATAAGTTGATCCATCGCCACCCGCACATTTATGGTGACGTGAAGGCCGATGACACCAAGGCGGTGAAAGCCAATTGGGAAGCCATCAAATTGCAGGAGAAAGGCCAATCCGCGGCGTCCAAGTCAGTGCTTGAAGGTGTGCCTAAAGCACTCCCTTCTCTTGTGAAAGCCTATCGCATGCAAGAAAAAGTTGCAGGCCTGGGTTTTGACTGGCCTAAGGCCAGCGATGTGTGGACTAAAATAGAGGAAGAGCTGGCTGAGCTTCAAGCAGCAGATAACTCAGCAGATGAAATGATGGAGTTTGGTGATGTGTTGTTTTCCCTGGTGAATTATGCCAGGCATCGGGGCATTGACCCTGAAGCAGCATTGGCCATGAGCAACAATAAGTTTATTGAACGTTTCAAAGGCATGGAACGGCGCATTGCGGATCAATCCATGGACATCACAGCCATCGAACTGGGCCAATGGGAGGACCTATGGCAAGCCGTCAAAGCAGGTGAGCGTTAAGATTGACTTAACTTGCTTCTTGACAAGCAAAGCCTCACTAAATCGATGAAAACCATCCATGCCATTCGCCATGCTAAAGCCTCATGGGATCACCCTTCATTGCAAGGAGATGACAAGCCATTGAGTGCTAGGGGTATTCGAGAGGCTCACGGGCTTCAGCAGCCCCTTCAGTCCTGGGTCAAAGGCAAGGTCCAGGTGAGTTGTTCGCCTGACAATGCATCGGTGCATACCGCAGTGATCACAGCCAAGCATTTAGGCTTATCTCCAGACTTGATTGACATCAATGACCAATTGTTGTTGCCAAACAGGGAAAAGCTGATGGCCATGATTCAAGGTATTCAAATCGATGTTGACAGTCTGGTGATTG
>Ga0209816_1000806_pt1 | contig 23993 bp, 20 predicted proteins | sample CoawatmetaG01DNA_FD_187509 | JGI IMG/M metagenome (GOLD analysis project Ga0209816, IMG submission 187509) | Marine microbial communities from the West Antarctic Peninsula - Coastal water metaG017-DNA (SPAdes) (version 2) | ecosystem: Environmental > Aquatic > Marine > Coastal ...
AGACAACAATATCGTAATAGGTAATAACTCATCCGCAACTGCTCATATAAAAATTGATTGGACAGTAACTTCAGATTTAAGAGATAAGATGAATATTGAAGATGTGCCTCATGGTTTAGATTTTGTTAATCAATTAAATCCAATTAAATATAATTTTAAAAAATCAAGAGAAGATGCAACACCTCATGGTAAAGCAAGGTATGGATTTAAAGCACAAGATATTTTAGCCATAGAAGGAGATAATCCAATTATTATTGATAATGATGATGCTGAAAATTTAAAATTTACTAATGCAAATCTAGTACCAGTATTAGTCAATGCAATAAAAGAACTCAAAGCAGAAATAGACGAACTAAAAAACAAATAAAGAAAGAAGATAAAATGTTAAATACATATGTCGTAGAAGGCGGAGTTGGTAAGTGTGCTGCGTTTAGTGCATTGGTACCTAAGTTAAAAGAAAAAGGAGATGTGCAAATATACACACCTTACATAGGTTGTTTTGCCAGTAACCCAGATGTTAAATTAGTTTTAGAACAAACACTACATTTAACAGATCCAAGGATCATGGCATCAGATAATATATTTTACTCAGAGCCTTACAAATCTAATTTTCAATTTGGTAAACAACATATTATTGAAAGCTACTGTAACTTACATGATGTTAAATATACACCTTCTATGGTTTCTAAACTGTATACAGATCACCATAAAAAATCTGTTAAAGAATGGTTAAAGAAAAATGAGATTGGTAAATACCTAATGATTCAATTTTCTGGTGGTCAACCTCAAATGGGTTTTAATGCCAGTAACCAATACACAAATATTAATCCAAATAGAAACTACCAACCATATCTTGCTCAACAAGTAGTTAATATGTTGAGAGAAGAATATAAAGATACAACAATAATTAACTGTGTTTTACCTAATGAGCCACATTATAATGACACTATTAGATGTGATTTACACTGGACCCAGTTACATGAAATGTTGAAAGATGCGGAAGGGTTTGTGGCTATAGATAGTTGCTTAAATCATTTTTCTCCATCAGCAAATAAACGAGGTGTTGTAGTTTGGGGTAGCACACGTTGGACACAATTTGGCTATTCACACAACAAAAACATGCAATTTCATATGGGAAATAAATGGAATGAAGCTAAATATAATGATAGTGACCCAAGAAATAATATGGTAGAACCTAAGTTAATTCTTGATAATTTTAAAAAACTTGATAAAAATAAACCAGTTGCATGCGCAACAGAATAAGGAGAAAATATTATGAGTGAAGACGTAAAAACAGCAGAAGAAATAGCACAAGATTTTACAGCTATGGGTCATTCAGTAACACTAATTAATGAAGTTATTGCTGGTACTCAAATGGCAGACGAGGAAGCTGCTGATAAAAAATCAGCTGTTGACAGAAATGTTGAACATTTAGAGCTTATGGTTGCTAAAGATTACTGGACTACTGAAAGTATGACAGCATCTAATTCTGCAATTACTGCTGGTAAAGCATACACGGCGTAAATGCCATGTTACAAAAAGTAGCCTTTCAACCAGGGTTTAATAAACAAGTCACGTCAACCGGAGGCGAAGGCCAATGGAAAGGCGGGGACAATGTTAGATTTAGATATGGTACACCTGAAAAAATAGGAGGTTGGGCTCAATTAGGGTCAACTGATATTACAGGTCGTAACACAGCTATTCATCATTTTGTAAATGCTTCCGGTATTAAGTATGCAGCGTTAGGTACTAACAGAATTTTATACGCATACACCGGAGGTATTTTTTATGATATACATCCTATTAAATCTACAACATCTCTATCAAACGTATTTACTACAACTAATGGATCAGCAATTGTTACATTAACTTTTCCATCAATACATAATATAAGTAAAGGAGATATTATATTACTTGATAATTTTCAAGGTATAACAGGCTCTAATTTTAATTCACAAAATTTTGATTTAAATAGGTTTCAAGTAATATCTGTACCTACAACTACTACATTAACTATTGATGTAGGTACAAATGAAACTGGATCAGGTGCTACAACAGCCGGCAGTGTAAGAGTACAACATTATTATCCAGTAGGTCCAGCCGTTGAAGTTGCAACAACAGGTTGGGGTTTAGGTCAATGGGGCGGTACACAATCGGGACAATTTACATCCACACTTTCATCAGGAATTAATTCATCAGTTACAAGTGTAACATTAGCAAGTACAGTATCTTTCGGATCATCAGGTACAGTATTAATAGGCAGTGAATTAATTACATTTACTTCTAACAGCAATAATGTTTTGTCAGGTTTAACAAGAGGAGCTAAAGGCACAACAGCTGCAACACATTCTAGTGGGGCAACTGTAACAGACGCATCTAGTTTTTTTGCATGGAATGGATCAACTTCTGGAGATATCACAACGGATCCAGGTTTATGGTCTATAGATAATTTTGGTAATACAATAATAGCAACTATTTTTGGAGGAGAAACATTTGAATGGGATTCAGATCCTACAAATGCTAATGACACAAGAGCGACAATACTTGCTAATGCTCCAACATCATCTAGTTTTAGTTTATTATCAACACCGGATAGACACTTACTTTTTTTTGGAACAGAAACTACTATCGGAACTAAATCTACAAGGGATGAAATGTTTATTAGATTCTCAGATCAAGAAAATATAGATACAACAACGTCATATGCACCTAGTGCAACCAACACTGCAGGTACTCAAAGACTTGCAGATGGATCAAAAATTGTTGGAGCATTAAGAGGTAGAGATGCAATTTATGTTTGGACAGATACAGCTTTGTTTATTATGAGATTTGTTGGTGCACCTTTTACATTCTCATTTCAACAAGTAGGTACTAACTGTGGATTGATTGGTAAAAATGCAGCTGTCGAAGTTGATGGTGCTGCTTATTGGATGTCAGAAAATGGTTTCTTTAGATACACAGGTAAACTAGAATCACTGCCTTGTTTAGTAGAAGATTTTGTTTATGATGATATTAATACAATACCTAAACAACATATTAATGCAGGTTTAAATAACTTGTTTGGTGAGGTTACATGGTTCTATCCAAATTCTGGATCAGGTACTGTTAATAGAATGGTTTCTTATAACTATCTTGATTCAACACCGGAAAGACCTGTGTGGACAACAGGGACATTAGCACGAACCGCGTGGAGAGATTCTGCTGTTTTTGGTAAACCACACGCAACAGAATATAGTCCAAATGCTGCAGGAGCAGTTACAAATAAAGATTACGTTTATGGAAATAGTGAAGGTATGAGCACTTACTTTGAACATGAAACAGGATTAGATCAAGTTAAAGAAGGTTCGACAACTGCCATTGCATCTAATATCGAATCAGGAGATTTTGATATTGGTCAAGATGGATTACAAGGAGATGGTGAGTTTATTATGAAAATTAGAAGAGTGCTTCCTGATTTCTTATCACAAACAGGTAATAGTATAATTACATTAAACTTAAGAGATTATCCAAATGATTCAAATATTAGTTCTTCTTTAGGACCATTTACAGTCTCAAGTTCTGTACAAAAAATAGATACACGTGCAAGGGCTAGATCTGTTGCTTTAAAAATATCTAATGCAAGTACAGGACAGTTTTGGAAACTAGGTACTTTTAGATTAGACATACAACCGGATGGTAGAAGATAATGGCTAGAATTGTACAATCATTAACACTACCTGCAAAAGATTATGATCAACAAACACAGTTGTCTTTTAACAGGGATATAGATAGTATAGTGCAAAAATTAAATACTACTTTTCAACAAGATTTAAAAGAAGAAGCAGAAGCGGAGGCTTATTACTTTGGCTAATACATTTACAAATAAAAAATTAGACTTAACTGCAACATCAGTTACAACTTTATATACTGTGCCCTCAGCTACAACTTCTATAGTTAAATCTATATTGGTATCTGAAGATACAGGAAATGCTGACACAATTACAGTTACAATCACAGATACTGCAGCAACTGTTTTTAGTTTATTTAAGACAAAAGCAATTGGTGCTAATGCAACAGTAGAACTATTGACTGCTCCATTAGTAGTACAAGAAGATGAGATAATAAAGGTAACGGCAGCTACGGCAAACAGGCTACATGTGGTACTATCCGCTCTTGAAGTAAGAAAAAGAACTGTTACAACATAGCTTGATTTACCTGACAAAAACAGGTAATGTAAGAAACCACAGGTTAAATTCCTGCTTTTAAAACTAACTTAAAAATTATTATGAAAACAGGATTAGAATCACTAGATGTAGGTGCACCGGAAATTACTTATTCAGGTAATCAAGGACCTAAGTCACCTCAAGAAGATCAAAGAAAAATGCAAGAATTTCAAATGGCTCAACTAGAAGAAGAGTATGAAAAGTATGTATTTGATGCTGAAGAACAAGGAATTCAACCCATGTCTATGGGAGAATTTATGCAACAGGTTGCAGCTGAAGCACAAATGAGTTCTCAACCTCAAGGTATTGAAACTATGATGCAAGAACCACGGACCATGGCTATGAATGGTGGTATCATGAGAACTGGTTTTAGAGGTGGCGGTGGCTCTGTGGGTTCTAGCGGAGGTTCTTCTGGGGGTTCTGGTGGTTCTAGCGGAGGTGGCGGAGGCGGCGGTCAAGACAGCGGCGGCGGAAATAATAACAGCGGCGGCGGAAATAATAACAGCGGTGGACCTTCATATTCTGGTATGGGTTCTATTGGATCTGGTGGTAGTAATAGTGGTGGGGGACCTACATATTCTGGTATGGGTTCTATTGGATCTGGTGGTAGTACTAATACTAATACTAATACTAATACTGGTGGTGGAGGTAGTCCAACCCAACAGGCAATAGAGAAAGCTAAAAAAGATAAAATAGCTGCACAGTTAGCAGCGTTTAAAAAAATCGAAGCTGCACAAGCTCAAAAAGATAAAATAGCTGCACAGTTAGCAGAAGATAAAAGAATTAAAGATGAAAAGATTGCACAGTTAGCAGAAGCTAAAAAAATTAAAGATGAAAAGATTGCACAGTTAGCAGAAGCTAAAAGAATTGAAAATAAAAAGATTGCACAAGAAGCAGTTGATTTTAGAAAAAATTTAAAAGATAAAAAAGATCTTTATAAAAGTATAAGAGGACAAACAGCAAGCCTAAGTCCTAATTTTTATAAAGTTAAGAACGAACAAAAATCCATTAACGATTTAATGGCTGATGTGTTTGGAGGACAGGAGCAAGATTTATATAAAGGAATTGGATCACTAGATGATCCAGATGATGTTAGAGAACAGTATGGTAGAGATTATACTGTTAAAGACAAGGCTCCTAAAACAGGAGATTTAAGTAGTAAACTTCAAACTTTTAATACTAAAAAAGCAACAGGTACATTAGGTAGACAAGATGGTAATCAAGAGGACTCTACTGTTTTTTACGGGCCAAAAGGAGAAACAATAGACATTGGTTTTCAGGGAGATTTAAACAAAAGAGAACAAGCACTACAAGATTTTTTAGAAAATAGAAATGAAGTTAAAGCATTTGGTTTAAGTTCATTATTTACAGGTCCTTTACAAGGATTTTCTGATTTTAACGCATCAAAAAATAGACCTTTTTTTGAAAAGGTAATTAGAGGAGGAAAAATACCTGGATTAAATTTTGATATGACTGCGGATCAATTTGAAGATGCCTATCAAAGTTATATGTCTGATAGACTGGAAGGTAAAACAGATGCTATGGGAAATATGATTGGTGGAGATGTTGTTATGGGTGGTGATACAGGTGGAGATAGCACAACAGCTTATGTCCCTCCTGCTTCAGAAGATAGCGAGGAGGAAAACAATACAAACACTGGTGCTATACCTACAGGCTTTGCTAATTTAAGTGGTACTACAAATTATACAAACCCTTCGTTTGGTAATAAATATTTTTATGGCAAACCAACTATGACATTAGCAGGTGGTGGAATTGCTAACCTTAGACAAGGTGCAGCTTTTGGTGGTATGATGGGTGATGATGGTAGACGTGCTTATGGTCTAGGAAGTTTTTTTAAAAAAATAACTAAACCATTTAAAAAAGCATTCAAAGGATTTAAGAAAATAGCTAAGAGTCCATTAGGTAAGATGGCATTGATGTATTTTGGTGGAAACATGTTACAAGGAAATTTTGCAGGTAGTAATCCTTTTACAGGAGGTTTTAAAAATCCTCTTAAAGGAAATGTTACTAATAGTATAAGTAATATGTTTAGTGGTATGGGTGGTAATACCGCGAGTAGTGGACCTTCATATAAAGGTATGGATTCTATTGGATCTGGTAAAGTACAACAAATAGCTTCTGAAGTTAAAGATATAAATAAGGGTGGTAACTTTCTTTCAAAATCATTAGGTTATATGAAAGATAATCCTTTTGCAACAATTGTGGGTACGTCAGCATTGTCTGGTGCATACACAGCTTATCTAAATAACAAAAAACAAAACGAATCAATGGAAGAGTATAATAGAAGATTAGAAGAAGAGCGTGGAAATTTTGCAGCTATCCCTACAGAATTTGCTCAATTTGCAGCTGACGGTGGCCGTATGGGCTACGACAGGGGAGGTATAGCTGATATGAGAAGAGCAGCTTTAAATAAAATTTATGAAATGGAAGAAGAAGAATTTTCAGGTGGTGGTTTAGCAGGTAATCCTCCTGTAACATTAGCACCATCAGGTCAAAACAGTCAGTCGTTCTCGGACGATGAATCAAAAGGCATGAACCAAGGACCAACAATGCAAAGTCAAATGCCGATACAAAAACCTATGATGGATCCTAGAATGATGCAACAGATGAAACCACAGATGGATCCTAGAATGATGGCAGCTATGGGTGGATTAATGAACATGGGTGGCAGAATGGGATATGCTGAAGGTGGTGAAAGTGAAGAATTATTAGACATGGGTGGATTAGAAAAAGATTATAGAAACGATGGGGGCTTTGTTCCTATGGGAGAGTACGAGAGAAAAGATGACGTACCCGCAAGACTATCAAAGAATGAGTTTGTATTTACTGCAGATGCTGTTAGAAATGCAGGAGGCGGCGATATAGATAAAGGCGCAGAAATTATGGAAAACATGATGAAGAATTTAGAAAATGGTGGACAAGTATCACAAGGATCACAAGGCTTAGAGGGTGCTAGAGAAATGTTTCAAACACAACAAAGATTAGGAGAAGTATTATAATGAGTGAATTAAAGGATAAGGGTTATAACGAAAAAAGATATATACCGGATACAAAAGTTATACAAATTGATCCACTTGGTGCTGCGTTAGATTCAGCTGGTCATGAAGGTGGTGCAGGGAAAAGTCTTAGAAAAAAATCTAATGAATATAAATTAAGAAGAGTAAAAAAAATAATACAAAAAACACCAAATAAAGAATTTAAATCTACAAACAATCCTAAAAGTTCTGGTGCAAAAAATAAAAAATTAGCTAAACAACAAATGCAAAATATAAAAAATAAAGCAGATCAATCAAAAGATACTTTTGATTCGCCTATTAAATTAGCAAAAGGAGGCAGAGCCGGTTTAAAAGGCGGTGGAATGTCAACAAGAGGATTAGGTAGAGCATTTAAAAAAGGTGGGAAAGTTTAATGGCTGATCAAAGAAATTTATTTAACCCAAAGATAGAGGCATTATCAGAAAAATACACTGATGCCATGGGTAAACTGGCGGCAACGCCATTTACAGGTGCACAGATATCTTCAATGGCACCAAAGGTTGCGGGCCAAACTAATTTACAAAAACAAGCAACAACATTAGCAGGTCAAGGTATTGGATCTTATCAACCATTTGTAACAGCTGCAGGACAAGCTGGTACAGCAGCAGGTCAAGGTTTAGGTTTAGCACAAACAGGATTAGGTGCAGCAGGATCACAATTAAGTGGAGCCCAATCACAATTAGGAACTGCCGGAACAACAGTTGCTGGAGCATCTCCTTTTGTTGGAGCAGCAGGAACAGGATTAGGTCAAGCAGGTACAACACTTGGTGGTACACAATCATTTATAGGAGCAGCAGGAACTGGATTAGGTCAAGCTGGACAATTAACTGGTACAGGTGCAGGGACAGGTGCGGGTTCTATTTCATCTTACATGTCTCCTTTTCAATCACAAGTAATTGATGCATCATTAGCACAGTTTGATAAGCAAGCAGCAAAAAGACAACAATCAATATCAGATCAAGCAGTTGCTATGGGTGGTTTTGGCGGAGGTCGTGAAGGTGTTATGCAATCAGAATATCAATCAGGTTCAGACATGAACAGAGCACAGTTACAAGCACAATTATTATCACAAGGATTTGGTCAAGCACAAGGTGCAAGACAATCTGATCTACAAAATCAAATGGCTTTATCTCAAGGTCAATTAGGATTAGGTCAAGCAACAGGATCATTAGCTTCACAACAAGCAGCATTGGGAATGAATCAATTAGGGTTAGGTCAAGCTCAACTAGGCATAGGCCAAGCTCAAGCAGGTCTTGCTGGACAAGCAGCAGGTATGGCGGGACAAAGAGGCAATCTTGCACAACAACAAGCAGGTTTAGCACAAGGTCAATTAGGATTAGGTCAATTCCAACAAGGATTAGGTGGAGCATTACAAGGATTCCAAGGATCGGATATAGCGACAGCAGGTCAAATAGGATCGGCAGACCAAGCTTTTGCACAAGCCACTGTAGATGCTGAAACACAAAAACAAAAAATGGGACTATACGAACCATATGAAAGACTAGGGTTCTTAGGATCCGGTTTAACAGGATTAATGGGGGGTATGGGACCTCAATATCAATTTAGTAATCAAGGTAATGCTAGTCCATTAGGAACGGCTCTTGGAGTAGGGTCAACTCTTGGCGGTATCTACGGTAACGTTAGAGGAAACAATAGACCATAATGAATAGAACTTTAAGAAGACCAATGTTTAGAATGGGTGGATCAACAGGTGAGGGTATTACATCTGGACTAGAAGCACCTAGACAAAACTATCAAAAAGCTGGAGATGTTGAACAAAACGATTTATCTAAAGTAGATCTTAGAAATATGGACATGCAACAGTTAAAAGACTTAGCTGGTTCTATGTCTTACCAACCAAGAGGCACAAATATAAATGATTTTTTAATTAGTACAGGGCTTGATTTAGTATCAAGACCAACATCCGGTAATATCTTTGCTGACATTGCAACGTCTTCTAAAGATCCTTACAAAGAATTTATGGCAGGTAAACAATCGGCAGAAGAACAAAGATACGCTAGCGAATCTGATATGTTTAAAACATTGATAGCAGCAAAAGCTGACATGGCCGGTGGTACAGGTGGCAAAACTTATGCTAAATTAGAAATAGCTGAAGATATTGAAAGAACAATGGGAGAGATATTAAAACTTGAAACACGTATACAAGGTGGTGAAGAAGGTTTAGTTCCTCAATTAAATCAAAAAAATGCTAGACTAGATTATCTGTCTAAAGAAAATAGTGTAGGTAAGTCTTTAATGCAAAACACAGAATTTGCTGCAGATGTATTAAAAGGAATTGTAAAAACACTAAAAGCTGAAATGGTAACCTTACCTTCAGGTAAGACAACACCTAAGTACACTGGTAAATCAGATCCTAAATTATTAGAAGAAGCTTACAGACAATATAACCAATTTTTTGATAACGTCCCTGAAAGAACAGAAGAAGCTGATGGTGGTAGAATAGGTTATCAAGAAGGTATGAGTGTACAACCAGGAGCACCAGCTATGCAACCAACAGGAATGCCCATGGGCCAAGCACCAATGGGTCAAGAGCCAATGACCACGGATCAAGGACCAAAGATAGATTACGCAACTCTAAGAGCTAGGTTGCCACAAGAAATTACAGATGATATCGTAAAATTAATATCAGCTAGTCCACAAGCACTAGAAGATTTTGCAACTATCGCAACTCAACAAGACGTTGATCAATTCAATAGAACCTATAGTGTTAATTTAGTATTACCAGCGGAGGCTTAAAATGGCTGATACTGCTTACGAGCGATACAAACAAGACGAAGAGTTACAAAAAGAAAAAGAACCCGGTAAAATTAAAACTGTTAACGAAGTTCAAGAATCTTTTCTCACAGCTTTAGAAGCAATAGGTGAACCTAAAAAACCTGTAAAATATTTAAGACCTCTTAATCCATTTAATAAAGACGACAACAGTTTCTCTAGAATAATTCTTGGTGGAAACCCAATGTTAAAAATGTTTGTTGATAAAAAATTATCAGAAAAACATGGTAAGGCAATTGATTCTATAAAATTTTCAGAAGAAGCGGAGTCAGAAAAAGATTACATATCTATACTAGATGAGATTAGAAAAGGTGTAGACTCTGGAGGTTATGATCTAGCCATGGGTGTAAAAGAAACTTTGTTTACAGGATTAGATTATACTTTTGGTACAGAATTTTTAACAAAATTTGATGAACAAATGGCAGATCCAAAAAGACAACCCGATAGACCTGAAACATGGAGAGGGGATTTAGTTGGATTGATGACACAGTTTGCAGTTCCTGGTGGAATCATACAAAAAGTTTTACGAAGAACTAAAACAGCAGGACAGATCAAAGGAATCATAAATAAAATAAAAGGATCTAAGACAAGAAAAATAAGTAAGATTGCTGCAAGAGCTATTGAAGGCGTGGCAATTGTTGGTGCAACAGATGCTTTAGTATCAGAACCTGGAAGAGAGTCTTTGTTATTTGAACCTGAATCTACAGAAGGATTGACAGGTAAAGAAAGAGTAGCAGCATCATTTAGAAACAAAATAAAATATGGAGTAGAAGGTTCAATAATTGGAGGGGGTTTTCCTATTATTGGTAAAGGTTTACAACTTGGATATAAATTTGGCTTAGCTCCGTTTGTAAAAACAACAGCTAAAGTAGGATTAGGAGCAGCAGACATTGCTGTATTTAAACCAATCAGTTATCTTGGATCAAGGCCCGCGGTTGAACCTATTGTTGCTGGCGCTGCTAAGTTAACTCGTAACGCTACTGATTTTGTATTAACAAAAGCTTTGGCTCCTGCAATTGTATCTACATTTTCTGGTAAAATAGTAAAACAATTACCCCCATTCGACAAATGGAGATTAGAGTCTATAACATCACCGTTTAAAGAAGAAAGAGTTATTAAAAGATTAGATAATGTTTTATCTTACTTTAGATCCTTCGGTAGAGCTCCTAAAGATATTGAAGGTATTGGTGAAAAAGCTGCATTGTTTATTAAAGGTAGAGCTAGAAAAATAGATAGAACCATGGAAGGTTTAGAAAAAAAAGCATACAATTTAGCTAAAGGTTTTGAAAACAATTACAATAAACAAACTTCTTCTCCAGCATTAGAAAAACATTATTTAGATCAAGTAGATTCTTTTTTAAGAAATCAATTAGATTTAAAAGACTTACCAACAGAATTACAATCTTTATCAAAAGATTTAAAATTTGAAATTAAAAATATAATGACTGAATTTAAAAAAGCTTTACCTAAAGGCAAACAAGCTGATAGAATTACTAAAGATTTAGAAAACATAGAAGTAGATAAAATACAAAGTTATCTATTAAAATCTTTTTCAACTTTTACAAACCCTAATTATGCACCTGACCAGAAAGTATTTAACACTGCAGTTAGATGGATAACAAATAATGTTGTTATGAAAAATAAAGATTTAAGAGAGATTGCTTTAAAAAAACATGCAAAGTTGCCAACAGCAACAGAAAGATTTGATGCACTTTCTAACATGATGGCTGAATCTGTTTTATTTATAGGGAAAGCTGATGGTAAAAATCCATTAAGACAGATGAAAGAAATATCAGACATTCTTAGATTAGGTAAGATTAAATTTTTAAAAACAGGTGAAGAATTACCCGATGTTATACAAGGTTTATTAGGCAAAGAGAAAAATTTAAAAGCTTCTGTCAGTTACACAACAGCAGAGATGGTTTCAGCAATGGCAAACAAAAGAGCTTTTGATTTTATGGGTGCATCTGGTTTAAAAAATGGATGGTTATTTAAAACAGCGGATGAAGCTAGAGCTGCTGGTATTTTAGATGCAGAACAAATAAGAAATATTCCTAAATTAGGAAAACATATGCGTAGTGATTTAACAGAGCTATACGCATCAAAAGATTATGCCAATATGTTTAGAGGAGTCGGAGACACTTTAGATAATTTAATTGCTGTTCCTATATATAGACATTTAATGCAAGCAAAAGTTGGTGTTCAAATAGGTAAAACTTTATACTCACCGCAGACACAGGTCAGAAACGTTATGTCCGCTGCTTTTTTCTCTCTTGCAAATGGTCACATTGGAGGCAGAGCCAGTGTAACAAATGCAATGAAAATAGTTATGGATGATATATTTAAGGCTGGTCAAAGAAATATTGATGAAGTTGAATTTAATAATTATGTTGAAAGATTAGTTAGACTTGGGGTTTGGGATGAAAACGTTGTAGCATCAGAATTAAAATCAATCATGAATCAAATTAAAAGTAATAAAGTTAATAGTGCTGATGATTTATTTGATAAATTAATTAAAATGGCACCTACAGATAAAGTTGCTAGAACTTATGCAGGTGGAGATAACTTATGGAAACAGTATGGTTTTGAATATTCTAGATCACAATTAATAGGTGGTTTAAAAAATATAGATGACATTAAAGCATGGTCTCGAGATATGGGTGAGGAGTTTGTAGATGTTAATCCAATTACAGGAGCAATAAAATCATTTGATGATCATTTAGATGAGGCCGCTGCATATTTAATTAGAAACTCATACCCAACATACAGTAAAGTACCTCCAGCAATACAAGCATTAAGGAAATTACCTCTGGGTGCTTTTATATCTTTCCCAGCTGAGATTTTAAGAACTGGAGCAAATATTATATCTCTTGGTTTAAAAGAATCATCGAGTAAAAATCCTGCAATAAGACAGATGGGTTTAAGAAGATTACAAGGAGCCTTTATAACCTTCTATGGTGGTGGAACAGCGCTTGTAGAAACAGCACAGTTCTTAACTAACTCTACAGATTCACAATGGGATGCTTACAAACGTTCTGCTGCTGCATCATGGAATGCTAATTCAAATCTTATTGCAATTAAAGGTTGGAAGAATGGTGAGTCAGCTGCAATAAACTTTTCTTACTTCTCACCTTACGATAGTTTATGGGCACCGATGGAAGCTGCAATTAACCAAGCTAACAAACAAAATTTAAACCCACAACAAACAGATGACTATGTAATGAGTATTATGTTTGCAGAGAACGGTCCTATCATGACATTCTTAGCTCCTTTTATAACAGAACCGATTGGTTTTGATAGATTTTTAGATGTAACAACTAGAAATGGTAAAAAAGATGGTGGGGGTAATGTTTTTTCAGCATCAGATAGTATAGGAGATAAGTTTGCTAAATCTTTTGCTTATGTTTTAGATGGGGTTAAGCCAGGTGTTTTTGCTAGTGCAGACAAAATAGGTGGAGCTTTGTCCAAGGATTTAACCAGAGGAGGTAAACCTTTAAATTTAAAAGATGAGTTATTAGCATTGTTTGCCGGTACTAGAATTATAAGAATAGATGTTAAAAAAGATTTAAAATATTTTGCCTCTGATATGAACAGGTTACTTAGAGCTACGGATGAAAATGAAAATTTTTATAATGTAGATAATTATCAAAACAATACTCCAAACGATATGGTTAGAACTTTTGAGAAAATGCAAGACGAAGCATTTAGAATTCAAAAAGATATGTATATTAGAGTACAAGATTTAAAATTATTAGATCTTGATGAAGATACAATTGAAGAAATTTTAATAAATTCAGGAGTTAGCAAAAAATTAGCAGGGTCAATTATAGATGGTGAATTTACACCTATTAATTATTCTAAAAATAGATTTGAAACTAAAGTTAATAATATTGAAAGAGAATTAGAAAAACAAACTGGTAAGTTTTTGTATAGATTAAATGAAGATTTTGTTTTTCCGGAAGATGATTTAGATGATGTAATAGATGATTACGAAGACAGAGAATTTTTTAAAGAAACATTTGATCAAGAAAGTGAACAGTTTGTTGGAGGGTATTATCCAGATAGAGTAGATTATAAACTTGACGACAAAGGATTTATGATTACGGATGACGACGGTAACCCAATTCCTGATGACGGTTTTATAAAAAGAAATCTTAAAAAAATTTCTCCTATAATTAAAAAAGGATTTAATAAATTAGTTAATCCTGCAGCAGGTTTAACTAGTAAAGCTCCGCCATTACCAGAAACACCTCAACCAAAAATACAAGTGGCTAGTGCTAACACTGCGAAAGATCCAATAACAGGCTTGACACAAACTCAAGATGCTTTATTATCTCAATCAGATAAAGCGTATTACAAAAATAAAAACAGGACAGTTTAATGGCTAAAAATATTGCACTAAGCAAAATAGAATCACATGAAAAACTTTGTAGAATTATGCAGAAACAAACTCATGACAAGATTCATTCATTAGAAAAACAAATTTGTAGAATAGAAACTATTCTACTAATAACTACTGGCTCATTAATTAGTGGAATGATTTACCTTATTTTTAATCTAATCTCAAAATAAAATTATGAATTTATCAAGGAATTTTACTCTTCAAGAGTTAATTAAATCGGATACTGCAATTCGTAAAGGAATAGATAATAATCCTAATGCAGACCAAATTGAAAAACTAAAATTACTTTGTGAAAATATATTGCAACCCGTTAGAGATCACTTCGGTAGAGTAAAAGTTACCAGCGGATTCCGTTCTCCGGAATTGTGTCAAGCTATCGGCAGCTCTGTTAGCAGTCAACATTGTAAAGCTGAAGCAGCGGATTTTGAATGTGTTGGAATAGATAATGCGGAGCTTGCAGATTGGATACATAAAAACCTTAACTGGGATCAGCTTATCGTTGAGTACTATGTTCCAGGCGAACCCAATTCGGGGTGGATACACTGTAGCCACGTTAGCGAGGCTCCAAGAAAACAATTTTTACATGCTTACAAAGCAGAAGGTAGAACTAAGTACAAACCTATACTAGGTAGTGCTAAAAGCTTAGTTTAAAAATTATATGAAAAATAGTTTGTTGGTACATCAACATCTTATTATTCGTGCCGAAGCAATAAAGCCTCCTGTAGATGAAAAACAATTAACTGAGTGGATGAAAAAATTTGTTGAGTCTATCAACATGAAAATTTTTATGGGACCGTATGTAAAGTACTGTCACATGGAAGGCAACCGAGGTATCACTGCTGTTGCAATCATTGAAACATCACACATTGCTATGCATGTATGGGACGAACCATCTCCTGCATTAATGCAGTTTGATGTTTACTCTTGTGCCAAGTTTGACGTAGAAAAAATCTGTGAAAAAATAAAAAAAGATTTTAACATACAAAAGATAGAGTACAAATTTCTTAACAGAGAAACTGGGCTTCAAGATATTTCAAAATAGAAAATTTGGGCGCGCCACGCGTATAGTCCTACTAAATCCATTATTCTTTATTGTATGTTTTATTTTTATGACACGGTTTACATAATAATTGTAGTTTTGAGTTTTCTTTATGATATTCGCACCATTCTTCTTTTATTTTTTTATCACTAAAATACCATAAATCTCCACTGTGTTCTTTGTAAACACTTTCTAATAAAATTTTTTCTTCATAATTTTTTATAAAACTATTAAATATATCCATAAAATTTATTACATGATCTACTTCTAATCCGAGACCATATTCTTTTACTCCACATTTTTGACATTCATCTTTTACACTATCTCTAAAAGATTTAGTTTGAGGTCTAATTGCAAGTCTTGCTGCCATTTTAACTCTATGCATAAGATTTTCATTTATTAAAACTCCTCTTCCAAAACAAGTAAATACTATTTTTGCTGAAATAAAATTAGACATAACTATGTGAGAGCAATCTATAGTAGACCAGCATCTTTTACCTGTTAGGCATTTTTCACATTTAGAAGAATCATGTTTGGGAGGACGATCTATTTGTTTTATACACAAAGAAACAGAACCATGAGTATCATAACTAAAAAACCAATCTTGTATACCCAAGCCAATTTTTTTTTCATAAAATTCAGAATTTTTACATAAAAAATAATCTTTAAATAATTGATTCATTTGACTTTTTTTAATTATGGTTTCTTCAGTAAAAAAATGTCTTTCTCCTAATTGATGATTGACAACCATTTTATCTCTTAAAGTTTGAAAATGTTTATAAGCTTCTGGTTTAGTTTTAAAATCTTTACCTAAAACATTTTTATATTTTATTATATCCATGATCTCAATTCTTCACCTAATACTTGGGAAGCTATATTAATTTTATCTCTTAAAGCTTGAACTATTTTTTCATCGACAGTGTCTTGAGCATTTATATCTACATAAGTTACAGGTTTCTTCTGTCCCATACGATGAGCACGGTCCTCGGACTGTAATCTCTTTTCTAGGTCATAGCCGTTAGAATAGTAAATTACGGTATTTGCAGCTGTTAAAGTTATCCCATAACCGCCCGTAGCAGGCGTTCCAATAAAAAATCGACACTTAGGGTCGTTCTGAAATTTGGTGATATTGCTTTGTCTTTCGTCTTTTGGAGTTAACCCATAATAATCAACCATGGATCCCGGACCATACACTTTTTCTATTTCTTGCATGATATGTTTCATATCATATTGATAATGAGCCCAAATAATTGCTTTGCCTTCAACATCTTCTAGTACATCCATCAATTCATTAATTCTATTGTTTGCAATAGGTTGTGTTTTACCGGTATCATCAGTAAAGTGACCACAAGTAATTTGTTGTAGTCTCATTAATTGTGTTAAAGAGTTTTTAGTGCTAGATACTTTACCTTCAAGTATAGCTAATGCTTGTTTTTTCATTTGATCGTACAATTTACGTTGTTCTGGTGTTAAGGTAATTTGACGTTTAATAAATATTTTATCTGGTAAATCTAAACAATCTTCTTTTAATACACGGTAAGAAAATGTTTTAATTGTATCCGATAACTCTCCTAGGTTTACAAATTTATCAACAATTTGTATTGATCTACCACTAACGTGCATAGTTTTCATTTCAGCATATCTATTTCTAAAAGAATAATAAGAACCAAAGTCTAGAAGATAAGGATCTAAAAATTCACACTGACTAAACAAATCTAAAGGATTTTTAGTAACAGGAGAACCTGTCATAATACGCCTGTATTTAGCTGATTTAGATAGTTTTAAAATATTTTTAGTACGTTTAGCACTAGGGTTTTTAATAGTTGTAGACTCATCTATAGCCATTAAAGTATTGTGCGATCTTAAAAATTTTTCTGCAAACAATTTACCTTTATCTGTACTAAAAGCTTCTACGTTCATAATTAAAATATGAATACCTGTATCTATTTCAAATAAAGTATCTAATTTTTCTTGTTGTGTTTTATTAATATTTGGTTGCCATAAAACAGTTACGTTTTCTATATGATCTGGCAAATGAGTTGGTAATTCATTAGTGTACCAAGTACCAACAACACCTTTAGGTGCAATAATTAAAGCACCATCTACTTTACCTTTGTCATAAAGCATAGCTAAATTGTCTATTAATACTTTTGTTTTACCTGTACCCATTTCCATAAAATAAGCATAAGTTTCTTTGTTCCACGATTTTTCTAATGCAGTCATTTGATGTGCATAAGGTTTTGTTTTAAATTTATAATCCATAATTTTTCTTCTTTCTAGTTGACAAGATAACATTAATAACTATATTGTCAAGTATGAAAGAAAATACAGTTTATGTAATACAAGAAGTTGCGGGCACTCAATCCGGTGCACCTAAAATTAATATTATGGGCGCAGCTAAATATGGTAAGTTTGAATTTTTACTTCCAGAATTTTCACAAATAATATTTTCTCCTGGTCCGTTAATTTTTAAACTTAGAAAAGCATTAAAAAATTTTACGACAGAAGATTATTTATTATTAACGGGTGATCCTGCTATTATAGGTGTTGCATGTTCTATAGTTTCTGACATGACAAATGGTAAATACAATTTACTTAAATGGGATAAACAAGAAAGACAATATTATCCTATTCAAATTAACCTATACGAGAAAGGAGAAATCGATGTCAATTGATTTTGAACAGGATCAACAAAATACAATACAAAAAACAAGTGGTATTCAATCTCTTGCAGATCAAGTTGAAAGATTAGTAGCTTTACAAGAAAGACTTGAACTACAAGAAACTAATATGAAGAATACAAAAAAAGAATTAGAGCATTTATCTGGAGAAGTTATTCCAACTATGATGTCTGAGATGGGTTTATCGCATCTTAAACTTATAGATGGATCTTCAGTAGATGTGAAACCAAATTACAGCGCTAGCATTACCATAGCAAATAAAGATGCAGCGTTTGGATGGCTTCGTGCAAATAACCTAGGGGATATAATCAAAAATGAGATATCCGTGTCCTTTGGGAGAAACGAGGATAACAAGGCAGCTGATTATGCTGCTCTTGCGGAGGGTCAAGGTTATCAGCCTCAACAAAAGTTGAAAGTTGAACCTATGACTCTCAAGGCGTTAGTCCGTGAGCGTATAGAGGCAGGTAAAGAAATGCCAACGGAACTTTTCAACGTATATGTTGGAAATAAAACAACAATAAAAAGGAAACAATAACCATGAACGATATAGTTAAAAAACAAGAAGCAGGTGCGTTAGCATCAAATATGTTTGAAGCTGATGCAGACAAAGGCTCTCAGAATATGACGCAAGAAGATCTTGCATTACCTTTTCTGAAAGTATTAGGACAATTATCTCCTGAAACAAATAAAAGAGATGGGAAATATGTTGAAGGTGCAGAACCTGGCATGATTCTTAACTCAGTCACAAACGAAGTGTTTGATGGCACTAAAGGAATACAAGTATTGCCAGTTTTCTATGAAAGAAAATATGTAGAATGGCAAGACAGAGGTGAAGGTAAAGGTGCACCTGCCGCAATCCACAACGCTGATAGTGATATTGTAAGTACTACAACTAGGGATAAATCTTTTAAAGATAGACTTCCAAATGGTAACTACTTAGAAAATACTGCAAATCATTTTGTAGTAGTTTTAGGCAAATCACCACAATCGGCTTTGATATCTATGAAAGCTACTCAATTAAAAATTAGTAGAAAATGGAATTCAATGATGATGGGGATTAAACTTCAAGGTAAGAACGGATTATTTACTCCGCCAACTTACAGCCACATTTACAATCTAAAGACTGTTCAGATGTCAAATGACAAAGGAACATGGTTTGGTTGGGATGTGTCTAAAGTAGGGCCTATTGAAGATAAATCAGTTTACGAAAGTGCAAAAAACTTTGCTGAAAAAGTTGGCAAGGGTGCTGTACAAGTAAAACCTGAAACTCAAGAAGCAACTAAAAAGACAATCAATTTATAGTTCCTAGGGATAGGCGTGGAAGCGAGAGTGGAAACGCCTATTAAAAATTATGGTTGATGAAAAAACATATAATAGTGGTCCGTCTACTTATGAAGATTGGTTAGATCTTGGTCTAACTATAATACCTTGTCTCAAAGGTGTGTCTGATGTTAAGGCTTGGTCCAGTCCAGATTTTAAAATTACTAAAGAAGAATGGAAACAAAAATATCCTAATCACGAAATAGCATTAAGGCTAGATGACCATGTAGATTTTGATGTTGATAATCCTTTAGTAAAAAGATTTATTAAAAATTATTTAAAAAGTTCTCCTAATATATTTGGTCGTGATAGTAATCCAGAAAGTCATTATGTTTGGAAAGGTAAATTAACATTTAAACAATTTATATTACCTGCAGAATTAAACGATTATTGTAAAATATTTCCACATGGTTCTACTCTTTGTGAAATAAGAACTGACGCTAAACATTACACAATTGTACCAGGTTCAATGCACAGTAAGGCTCCAGAGATAGTTAGATGGGAAAAGTATAGTGCTTTAACTGAGTATCCTGGTAATTTAAATAATGATTTAAGAAAGATAGCATTGTCCACTGCTTTATGTATTTTATACGCGGCTCAAGGATCACGAGACGCTTACTGTACGGCTATAGCTGGCGCATTAACTAAACAAACAGAATGGAATGAAGAAGAGATTAATGAATTTATATATAACATTGCTGTTGCAGCAAATGATGACGAAAAAGATAAAAGAAAATCAAAGGGAACTACTATTAAAAAATCAGGAAGAAAATTTGGTTTACCAAAATTAGCAGAAATTATAGGATGTTCCACAAAAGCTATTTCTGAAATATTTAATTGGGTAGGAACTCAACAGGCTGTAAGCGAAGAGATTGCTCAAGAATGTATAGGGGATGTTATAGAATATGGACACGACAGATACACTATTAAAGTAACAGGTAAATTAGAAGGTGTGGTTATCAACAAAGAAATTATAATTGATGGACCAACTCTAATGAACCAAAAATTATTTTATGATGCAGTTATGTCTCAAGCTTCTGTTTGGATTCCTAAGATGAAAGTTTCTGATTTTGAAACAATTATGATGAATAAATTTGAAAATAGAACTAAATCAAAACTTTATGTTGATGAAGCTAATAATGATTTAGTGTTTAAAAAATATTTTAAACACTATATTAAACAAGAGAACGCTTATAATCAAAAAATTAATTTACTTGAATATAAAAGACCTTTTTTTAATATGACTAATAAAAGTTTAGAGTTTAATTTAGATGCATTTGAAGATTTTTTAGCGGAGAAACGAATTAAAATTGCTAGAGTAGATTTAGTTATGCAGGTTCAAAGAATTTTAAAAGCTGAAAAAAATAAAGGCAAAGTTAAAATAAAAGAAAATGAATATAGATCTTGCGTATCTTGGAAGATTAATAATTATGAAATAGACTTAGATGATCTAATCATTGACGGAGAATATAAAGAAATAGTTACAAAAGAAAGGATAGATTTTGAAGCCTAGATTTGTAGCAGGACCTCCCGGTACTGGAAAGACTCATAAATTTTTAGTAGAAAAATATAGAGAAGGATTTTTAAAATATGGTACAGATAAAATTATATTACTATCTCACACCAATACTGCTGCTAGTCAAATTATTAAAGCCATTTTAAAAATGAAAGAAGTTAAAGAACAAGGTTTAGATAAAGATTATTTTGAAGATAGAATATGCACAATTCATCATTTTTGTAGAAATAAAATTATGAGAAAAGAAGTTTTTGATGACAAAGAAAGTGATGACTATAATAACTTATGTAAAGAAGAGTCAGGTTTTAGATTAGCAAAATTTAAAGGGGACCCTTACAAAAATCATCCTTTTTTTAAATTTATAAGTCATGCACATGGTAGAGATTTATCTGACAATTTAGAACATCATTGGGATACTTGTGCAGAAAAAAATCAGTACAATCCTTATAAGTTTAAGCAATTAGACAAATTAAACAAAGTTTATACTAAATATAAAAAAGATACTCGTCAACATGACTTTGCAGATATGCTTAATGAATTTAATTCCCTAGATAATGTTTTTGACATCGAAATGTTAATTGTAGATGAGGCCCAAGATTGTAATAGACCTCAGTTAAGAGCCATAAATAAAATGGCAAAAAATGTTAAAGACGAACATTTTTATATGGTAGGAGATGCAGATCAAACCATATTTGAATTTGCAGGTTCAGACGCAGATTACTTCCATAAACTTTCAGCTAATCCTTACAGAGAATTAGATCAAGGAAAGAGATGTAGTAAAGCCGTCAATGATTACTGTAAAGAAATTATAACTCCAATATGGATAGAATATGGGTACACAAGAAAATGGTATCCAGCAACATACGATAATGACTATCATGGGAAAAGAAATTTAATACCAGAAGGTTGCAAACACGGAGATTTAATTGAAGGAAATAAATATGCTCTCAATGATTTAAGACCTTCTAAAAGTTTATCTATTTTATTAGATAAAATGAAAAATACTAATCAAAACTTTTTATTCTGTTACCGGGGTAAACCTACTGATTTAAGAATAGTAGATTTTTTAAAACAAAATGGTTTTGAATTTGCATACGTAGGAAATTCAGGTCATGTATCTAAAGAAGAATTAAGATGTCATGATGAATGGGCATCATTTTATGAAGGCTCTCCTAAAAGTAGAACGCAGATAAAACAATTTTGGAAGTATTTAGGTAGTAAAGCTATACCTAGAGGCAAAGGAACATTTGCATTTGATGAGGGAAATTTTAAAATTAACAAAGATTATATTATTGATGAATTAATTAAAGAAGGTTTATTAAAAGATAAACAACATTTACATTCAAGTTTTGACTTGATTAGAAAAAGAAGTAAAGGCAAAGACGAAAAAGAACATGCTGCTAGAATGATATATATTAAAAATGTAATAAGAAACGGATTTGATTATGATTCTAAAATTAGAATTGAACTTGGAAATATTCATAAAGTAAAAGGAATGACTTATGATAATGTTATTGGAGATTTAACATTGACACGACACAAACCCGAACCAGAGAACGTACAATATAGATTGAAGTATACTATGTTTAGTAGAGCAATCTTTGACATTTGGGTATTAGCAACAGAAACAGGAAAGGAACTAGGTAAATATGGCTGTATATCACAAGCAAGTCGGGGGATCCCATTACAAAGATATGGTGATTCAACCAGCAGACTTTATCAATAAAAACAAATTACTTTTTGCAGAAGGTAATGCAATTAAATATATATGTCGACATAAGTCCAAGGGTAAGTTACAAGATGTAGAGAAAGCTATTCACTACTTAGAAATGATTATAGAAAGGGATTACAAATAATGTGTACTGTTCCACAAGTATCAGAATTAGATTTAACTGATATAGATATTGTCGCTATTGATTTAGAGACTTCAGATCCAAATTTAAAAACAAAAGGTATAGGTGCAGTTAGGAATGATGGTTTTGTAACCGGCATTGCAATCGCTACAAAGAAACAAACATTCTATTTTCCTATACAACATGCTCACACAGATAATTTACCTATCAAAGAAACATGGGATTACTTGAACGAAAAACTGTTTAAAAACAAAGACATACGTAAGGTATTTCATAATGCAATATACGATGTGTGTTGGATTAGAGCTTCGACTGGAGACATGCCTCAAGGAGAATTATTAGATACAATGATTGCAGCATCTGTAATTGATGAAACAAGAATGAGATATTCTTTAGATGCAATTAGTAAAGTTTATTTAAATGAAACTAAATATAAATATGATTTAACAGATAAAGTTAAGGAGTGGTCCAAGGGAGTTATACAAGACCCTATGTCTAATATGGAAAAACTACCTTATTCTTTAGTAAAAGATTATGCAGAGCAAGATGTAAACTTAACATTGAAGTTATGGAATTTGTTTGAAGAAAAATATTTGGACAAAGTATTATACACTAAAACTTATGAAGATGGAACAGTAGAAGAAAAAACTTGTAGAAAAATATTTGAATTAGAAACTAAATTATTTCCTTGTTTGGTTGACATGAAATTTAAAGGCGTTAAGATTGATGTCGAAAAAGCTAGAGCATTTGGTAAACGTTTAGAAAAAACTAAAAATAGTATTATAAATTATATTGCTAGAAAAACTAACATTCGAATAGAAATGTGGGCAGCATCTTCTATTAAAGCTTTGTTAGATCATCAGAATATTAACGACTATAAAAAAACTAAAGCAGGTTTACCTCAACTTCCTAAAGATTATCTATCGAGTCATAAAAATAAATATTTAAGATTGATAGCTAAAGCAAGAAACTTTGATAAGACTCAAAATACTTTTATCGAAGGACTGTTAGGCTTTGTACATAAAGGTAGAATACATGCAGACATCAACCAGATTAGATCAGACCAAGGTGGAACGGTGACTGGTAGATTCTCTATGAGTAACCCTAACTTACAACAGATACCTTCAAGAG
>Ga0209816_1000809_pt1 | contig 23949 bp, 24 predicted proteins | sample CoawatmetaG01DNA_FD_187509 | JGI IMG/M metagenome (GOLD analysis project Ga0209816, IMG submission 187509) | Marine microbial communities from the West Antarctic Peninsula - Coastal water metaG017-DNA (SPAdes) (version 2) | ecosystem: Environmental > Aquatic > Marine > Coastal ...
GTCTTTGGGCACGGGCCTGAGCTGTTTGCTGATGAACCTGTTCTTTTTTAACCCATTTTAAAAACTTTTGATCCCAGCCACCTGGGGTTTCTCGGCGGCCTTTGTCCATATAATAAACTACAAACTCATCTTTAATGCCAAGAGCAAAGGCTTCACTTATCTGGTGTTGTTGGGCTAAAACTTTGACAATATTTGCCGAAATTTTCCATTCCAAATCCATCTGGCACAAGTGTTGGTGCTGAGCTTCCTTGGCGGCAAAGAGCCGGCTTAGTTCATCACCTTCGCCCACATCTCGTCGCCAGCCACCAAAACCAGCCATAGTTGCCTTGGTATTAGCCACTGGATTGATAGCAGGCTGCAAGTCTGCCTCATCGTTAACCTCAGTCACCGGCAACGGGCAGTCTGGCATAAGTTGTAGTTCGATACGCACCATACCACTTCCTGCAGGGGCTACTTGCAATAACCCTAGAGAGGACAGTTGGGATAACAATTGACCTTGATGCTGCCTTGTCAAACAAAGAGCCCGGCCATAAAGCCGCTGTTCCTCAACGACCACTTGGCCGTTCCAAGCACCTACCAATTCTGTTACCACAGCAAGCATCAAAGCTTGTTCTAGGCCATACCGCTGAGCTAGATGAGGGGCAATCGATAAATTAGGGGCCATCAATGGCATAACTGAGGTCAACTTTAAACGGATGCGTTACCCCATTCTACCCTAACTAGTCCTGTGCTAACATCTGCAATGTTCGCCAATTACTAATAAATGACTATGACTCAAAAAAGCCTTATAAAACAGATGATGGATCATCAATCTATCCGTAAATTCACCAGCCAAAGCATCCCTCAAGAACTAGTTAACACCTGTATTACTGCAGGTCAGGCTGCAGCTAGCTCCAGTTTTGTGCAAGTCACAAGTGTTATTCAAGTTAATTCTAAAGACACACGTGCTGCCCTAGCACTGGCTGCTGGAGGTCAATCATACGTAGAAAGCGCGGCAACATTTTTAGTTTTTTGTGCTGATTTACAGCGTAATCAGCAGATATGCCTACGCCAAGAGCAACACATGCCCACAGGATTTACCGAACAAACCCTCATTGCCAGTATAGATACTGCGTTATTTGCACAAAATGTTTTACTTGCGGCCCAGAGTCTTGGCCTAGGCGGAGTTTTTATTGGTGGCTTACGTAACCAGCCAGAAGTAGTGACTAAATTATTAAACTTGCCCCAACACGTGTTTCCTATATTTGGCTTATGTCTTGGGTACCCTGACCAAAATCCTGGACAAAAACCTCGTCTGCCTTTATCTATGGTGTTACATCAAGACCGTTATTCCAACGACGGTTTATCTAATTTGCCAAGCTACGACAGCCAGGTGAGCAAGTACTACCATCAACGTAGCCAAGGAAAATTGCATCTAAGCTTTAGCCAGCACATCATCAAAACCCTCGTTAAAGAGGCGCGACCCCATATGCTGCCTTATCTGCAAAGTCAGGGGTTTAGCACCCGTTAGTGGCTAAACCTAATTAATTTGTCGAGCTTGGATAATATCGTACCATTGGGCTGGCCCCGTTTGATGCACCGAAGTACCTCCAGCATCCACTGCTACAGTAACGGGCATGTCTTCAACGTCAAATTCATAGATGGCTTCCATCCCCAGTTCTGCAAAAGCAATCACTTCAGCACTCTTAATGGCTTTGGAGACTAGATAGGCAGCGCCTCCCACAGCCATTAAGTAAACGGCTTTATGCGCTTTAATGGCATCAATAGCGTCTTGTCCGCGCTCAGCCTTGCCAATCATGCCCAGCAATCCGGTTTTTTCAAGCATAGTGTCGGTAAATTTATCCATACGGGTAGCGGTGGTCGGCCCTGCAGGGCCTACTGCTTCGTCTCTCACAGGGTCAACTGGACCCACGTAATAAATAAACCGACCTTTTAGATCCACAGGTAATGGCTCACCATTAGCCATCATGTCTACCATTTTTTTATGCGCAGCATCACGCCCTGTGAGCATCTTACCCGACAATAATAAAGTTTCCCCAGACTGCCAAGTTAATACGTCTGCTGGTGTCACCGTATCTAAATTAACTTTTCGAGTACCTGCGTCTGAATCCCATGCAATGTCTGGATAATCATCTAAACTTGGGGGTGTTAACAAACTTGGCCCACTGCCATCCAGCATAAAATGTGCATGGCGCGTCGCAGCGCAGTTAGGAATCATGCATACAGGTAAAGAAGCCGCGTGGGTAGGGTAGTCCATCACCTTAATGTCTAGCACCGTGGTTAAACCACCTAGGCCCTGAGCACCAATACCTAGGTTATTCACAGCTTCGAACAGCTCTAAGCGCAGCTTTTCAGCAGTATTACTTGCTCCACGTGCTTGTAGCTGGTGAATGTCCACAGAACCCATTAAGGATTTTTTAGCCAGCAATGCCGCTTTTTCAGCGGTGCCACCTATGCCTATGCCCAACATACCAGGAGGACACCAGCCAGCTCCCATAGTAGGCACTGTCTTTAACACCCAATCTACAATGCTATCAGATGGGTTTAGCATAACCATTTTACTTTTATTCTCTGAACCACCACCTTTAGCAGCTAACTGAATATCAACTCGGTCACCCTTAACAATAGAGGTATGGATCACCGCTGGTGTGTTGTCTTTAGTATTAATTCGACTACCTGCTGGGTCAGACAGGATAGAGGCGCGCAATTTATTATCTGGGTGCAAGTAGGCGCGTCTTACACCTTCGTTAATCATGTCTTCTAAACTGAGTTCTGCGTCCCATTGCACGTCCATGCCTACCTCTACAAACACAGTAACAATACCTGTATCCTGGCATAAGGGGCGCTTACCTTCTGCACACAATCGCGAATTAATTAGGATCTGCGCCATGGCGTCCTTGGCCGCTTTAGATTCTTCCCGCAGGTAGGCTTCATGAACAGCGTGTATAAAATCTAGCGGGTGGTAATAGGAAATAAACTGTAAAGCGTCTGCGACGCTATCAATCAAATCATGTTGGCGAATAATACTCATGGTAGGGTCCTAATTTGGCCTAAGTAGTTAACCCCATTATAACCCCTTATCTGCTTTAACTCAGCTTTTAGCCCACATAATCCGCTAGTGCGCCACAATGATGGAGGCTAAACACATTATTTGGGCTTTGCGCCAAAGGTGATGTAGTTACCTTCAATTGGAGAGGCTTCTGATTTTTTTTTGGCCTCAAATTGAGCGGTCTCTAGATCTAATTTAGCTTGTTCCAATTCGAAATAACGTTCTTGTTCAAGGGCGATGAGGGCTTTCATCTGGCCCGCTAGGTCTTCGTTTTCCACCTTATTCATTTGCAATTGCACACCATCAATACGTTTTTTTAACTGAGTTAACACCCCCTGCTGGGCTTTGGTGGTGATTTGTAACGCATCAAAACTTGTTAAAATTTTATCATTAACACTACCCAACATCAGCTTATTTTCTGTGACTTGTTGTGACGCAGCTTGCAGCGCATCGGTGCCAACCTGTTTTAGATGGTACATTAACATCTCTGTACCCTGAGCAAGTTGCTGGTTAACTAACATTAGCTCATCAAGCTGAACTTCAATTTGGATAACACGATTCATTTGCACTTCAAATTCCATCAACCTAGAGCCCATTGCGATGCTTATTACAGAGGCCTCTTTTATTGCATTTTGCAATACATATAACATCGCACCACCACTCAACAGGCCCACAAAACCTAAAGAAATGATAAAACCAACCATATATCTCTGAGCTCTAAACCCCTTAGTGCCCTGCTCAGCTGTCTGCTTAATTGTCGTTACACTGGCTAACAAAGCCTGAGTAGCCATAGCGTTAGCATCAGCCTCTTGCACAGCATCGCTACCACTAAGGGGTGGTTCACTGCCACTAGTCTCTAAGGCATCATCTTGAGGGGGAGCAACCTTAGTTGATCCAGGCGCTATAGTAATATTCTCAGGCAATTCGGCCTTCACATCGTTTTGCGTTTTGTCTTTATCTTGTTCACTCATAGGGTTCAAATCTCGGTCAATCCAAAGTCTACACAGGTATTAGAAGCGGGAGTTTTTCTCTTCGCCTTTACCGCGCCTGTTACTCTATGATTATCGGCAGATTAAGTGAAAATATTAGGTATTTTTCAGGTAATCCACCGTATAATCTAGATTTATCGGGTTATAGGCACTTTTAAAGCCTGATAACGCTAAATAGTTTGACCATCTTCGTTATAACGGAAGTCAGCAGGCACTTCTGGATTAGGCTGTTGCGGCTGTGGAATGCCTGGTGTGACCACATTAAGCTGATAGACATAGGCTAAAACTTGAGCCACAGCAACAAATAAACCCTCTGGAATTTCTTCATTTATTTCGCTAGTAAAATATAGTGCCCGAGCTAACAGTGGCATACGTAACATTTGTACACTTTCTGTTTGTGCTAATTCGCGTATCCGCGCCGCTATTTCACCTTGTCCCTTGGCTAAAACAATGGGGGCGCCAGAGCCTGTTTGGTCATACACCAAGGCCACAGAAAAATGTTGTGGGTTAGTAATCACCACGTCGGCGTTGGTAACCTCATCTAACATTCTACCCATCGCCATTTCGCGCTGTCGCTGGCGCACCTGAGCCTTTACTTCCGGACGACCCTCCATCTCTTTCATTTCATCTTTAATGTCTTGCATCGACATTTTTAATTTCTCAGTATGGCTGTAAATCTGATAAGGCACATCAATTGCAGCAATGATCATCAACGACAAACAAATATAAAAAAAGGCCCATAGCAATAGTGTTCCTCCTTCTTGCATTGCCACCTCCAAAGGCATCTGACCCAAGGCTAAGAGGTGATCAATTTGTGAAACAACGACTAGATAACCTATTCCAGCCACCAAAATAAATTTAACTAATGCCTTCACTAGTTCCATAAGGGCCTGTGTGCCAAGCATCCGCTTTAGCCCTGTTAGTGGGTTGAGCTTATTAGCTTTAAAACCAAGTGCTTTGGTAGAAAACAGCCAACCACCGATCAATGCAGGGGTAATGAGCGCTAATACTAAGGTGAGCAACAAAAAAGGCATAACTGATAAAATGCCTGTCACTAGTGTAGATAACAACACACTGGGTAAATACTGGGTGTCCATCAACAATTCTCGCTCAATGGTCAAAGAAGATTTCAGCATAAGCGAAATATCATCCACAATGGCACCACCTGTCATAAGCAAAAAGGCTGAGCCCAACACCATCATAATAGCCATGGACAGCTCCTTTGAGCGCGGCACCTGACCATCTTCGCGGGATTTCTCAAGCTTTTTGGCCGTAGGTTGTTCTGTCTTTTCCTGGGAACTGTCTTCAGACATGACTAAGCCACACCTAATAACAGTCGTATTTGCTGAAACGCTTCAAACCATAGGCTTTGGACATTACCCATAAAACTAGGTAACAACACGATTAAAACCCCAATGCCCATTAATAAGGTTAAAGGGAAACCAACAGCAAATACATTTAAGCTGGGTGCAGCCCTAGAAACGACGCCCATGGCACTGTTGGCAAGCAATAAAACAACCATTGCTGGCAGCGCAATCATAGCTGCACCAGTAAACAGTAATGCAGACCACTGCAATAGATCCCATACCATTGCCATTTCTAATTGAGGCTCGCCAATGGGCCATAAGCGAAAACTATCCAGCAATAACTCTAAAAGAATGAGGTGCCCACCAATAGAGACAAAAACTAAGGTGGCTAGAACGACTAAAAACTGAGATATAACAGGGGTTTGCACACCACTATTGGGATCTACCATCATGGCAAAACCCAAACCCATAGATAACGAAATAAACTCACCAGCAGCGCTCACTGCAGCAAATACAATTTGCAATATCAGCCCCATCATTACCCCAATGACGACCTGCTCTAAAAACAACACAAGGCCTGCACCAGACAGAACATCTACGATGGGCCAATCATGTAATGGGTAAATAAGAATAGTAAGGACCATGGCCAAGCTTACACGCAACCTTGTGTTTACACTCATAGATGAAAATATAGGCGTAGCAATAAGGCACGCGCTTATGCGTGTCATGGGCCACAAAAAAGTGTAGAGCAACGCAAGTACATCATCCCAAACAGCAAACATAACTAACCAATAATTCCAGGAATACGTTCAATCAAACGCGAAGCAAAGTCAGTCAGCACTGTAATCTGCCATGATCCAAACAGATACAACACTAACACTAGGGCTACCAGCTTAGGAATGAAGCTTAAGGTCATTTCGTTAATCGATGTTGCTGCTTGCACAATACCAATAAGCAAGCCGACTACTAGCGCCACTAACAACATAGGGCCTGCAATAGTTGCAGTAACCAACAACGCCTCTCGGCCAATATCTAATACCGTACCTTGGTCCATCATTACTCTCCGTGTCAGGTATAAAAACTGCCCGCTAAGGTACCTAATACTAAAGCCCAGCCGTCTATCAAAACAAACATCATAATTTTAAACGGCAGTGAAATCATCATTGGCGATAACATCATCATACCCATAGACATCAGCACACTGGCAACCACTAGGTCGATCACCACAAACGGCACAAACAATAAAAACCCAATCTGAAACGCAGTTTTTAATTCACTGGCTAGAAACGCTGGTATCAGCAATTGCATAGGTACACTTTCTGGACCATCAAGTTCTTGTTGGCCTGAAATTTGAGCAAAAAGCTCAATATCAGATTCACGAGTTTGTTTCAGCATAAACGCTCTCAAGGGCTGCTGAGCAACTTCAAAAGCCTGCGTGAAATCAGCCTGATCATTGAGGTAAGGTTGAATTGCTTGATCATTTATTTGGGTAAATACAGGGGCCATAATAAACAGTGTCAAAAATAACGCCAACCCCAACAAAACTTGGTTAGGTGGGGTTTGGTTAGTGCCTAAAGCCTGACGTAATATCGACAAAACAATAATAATGCGGGCAAACGACGTCATCATCAATAATAGCGCTGGCAGCATCGTTAGTAACGACATCAAGGCTAAAATTTGCAGCGTTAGGCTATATTCTTGCTGACCGTCTGCATTGGTTTCAACAACCACACCTGTTAAAAAGTTATCAGCGGCACTAGCCTCAGGTGCATTAGCCATTAATAACATCATACTGACTAATGGCAGCCAACTTATTGCACGTGCCATTCTCATAGTGTGTCCTTATTTTTTTCAACGCGGGCATATCGTCCTAGTAGTTGAGAAAACTGTTTCGATAGCCGTGGCTGCGCACCAACTGCAGAAGCCTCTTTTTGGCCTTCTGGAGAAGGTGGCAAGTCTTGAGCATCCAGCTCTGTCAACAAGCGAATATTATGCGCCGTAACACCTAAAAGAAGACACTTACCATCGACTTCTACAAGGAGTAATTTATCTCGGCTACCTAACGCCATGGCCTCTACAAACCGAAGCCTGCGGCCCCCTTGAGGTCGTCGCTGCATAAACCATCGCGCAGCAAACACCAGGGTCAGCAAAATAGCTAGTACTAATAATAAGCTACCGATAGACTGCAACAATAATTGGGTATCACCTAACATAAAAACCTTAAATTTTGCGAATACGATTAGCGGCGTCAAGTACTTCGGTCAGGCGTATGCCATAACGCTCATTCACCACAACCACTTCACCTTTGGCAATCACCAGGTCATTCACACACACATCAATAGGTTCTCCAGCTAAGCGATCAAACTCAACCACACTCCCCTTACTTAAACGTAATAAATCTTTAATTTTTAGTGAGCACCTACCCACTTCTGCAGACAACACAATAGGAATATCTTGTAATATATCTAGATCTAGTTCGTCCTCAAAAGTGGACACGGCTACGGGGGCTAACTCTTCTTCGCTCACAGGAATTTCCTTTGTTGCTCTAGTGTTACAGAAACCATAGTCTTAACTCTCTTGTTCATAATTATCTACCGCTTCTTTACTAATAACCTTCACTGAGGCATGGCTATTAGAGCTTCCATATATGCCACTAAATAGGGAAGTACCTTGAGATTTAATCTCAACATTTTCTGGCATTTTAATCGGAATAACGTCACCCACTTGCAGGTTTCGCAGTTCTAGCAAGCTAATTTTAGGGTTAGCAAGGTCAGACTTTATATCTAAGTAAACGTCCCCTATAGCTTGCTTCAGGGCGTTATTCCAAACCCGCTCAGCTTCGACATTACTTTTACCAACCACCTGATTAAGCAACTGTTCACGGATAGGTTTCATGGATGCATAGGGGTAGACTATTTGTAAAGTCCCAACAACACCATGAGTCATGGTAATGGTTATTTTTTTGATAATAACCAATTCATTGTCGTCCACAATGCTGATAAATTGTGGGTTAACTTCCGAGTTAAGAAATTTAAAAGATACCGGAAAAACGGGCTCCCAAGCGGTTCTCATGTCTTCAAGCACAAAGTCTAGAATCCTGTCGACCACACGAAGCTCTGTAGGTGTGAAATCCCGAATGCCTGATTCACTTGCTTGAGAACCTGAACCACCAAAAAAACCATCCAGTGAGTTAAAGATCAATGGTGGATCAATAATAACCAACACTGACCCAGGTAGAGACGTCATTGTGACAACATTTAACGAAACAGGCGCTTTAAGCCCTGACATATAGGAGGAAAACTGCTCTGCAACAACGGTTTGTGATTCAACTTTAGGCTGGTAACGTAGCAATTTTTCTAAGCTAACACGCAACGAACGCCGGAGCCGTTGACTGATCAGGTCCAGGGCCCCTAAGTGCGATGCCAAAGGGCTATCTCCGCCGGAAATGTCATAGTTTTCGGCTAAACCGTTTAAGTTATACGCTTCACCCTCATTACTTTTATCCCTTTTAACTAAAGCAAGAATCTCTTCTTCTGAGAGCAGTTCTTTATCACTCATTCTACCCAAACTCCTAGTTTACTGAATTAAAAACTCAGTAAAGAATACTTCTTCAACACCAGCAATGTTTCCAACTTGGATTAACACTTGGTTCATACGCTTTTTAATCATGTCAGCAACTTTTTGCTTATCGGCGGTAGTCATTAACTGATCTTTGGAATACGTTGACACTTCTAAAATAATCGCTGAGCGAACTGCAAGCTCATGGGTGTATACGTTAGTGACAGTATCTGGATCATCGTTTGTCATAAAACCCAAACTAAACTGAAAAAACTGCCTACTACCCATTAAATTAACCGTAAACTTACGTTCCATTTCACTGTATATTTGGCTAACATCAGCTTCGTTATCATCGTTTTCCTCTTCAACTTCTAGAGTGACCACGTTACCATTTTCGTCAAATTGCACAGGCCTTTCATCAAAAAAACCGGTTAAAAATAACGTTCCACCTATACTGACGGCAATAACCAAGATACCAATTAAAGCCAATAACAAAATTTTAGCTAAACCGCCTTTCTTTTTTTCTTCATCTGCGCCTACTTCTTCTTCATCCGCCATGCGTGGCCCTCCTTGTTAAATTTTTAGAGTTTAAGCCTCTGAACTATCCAATGCTTTCTGCCTAAGCAAAGGTATCTACATCACCATCATGGTTACTGTTATTACTCAACTTAGTGCTTGGTATTTCTTCTGTATTAGTATTTTTCACTGTTTCGGTCAATTGCCAATCTGGCTCCTCACCGCGGGTTTGTTGCTGGCCTTGGCTATCATGACCTACAGATACACCAGCTAATTGTAAGCCACTGGTTTCTAGCTGTTCTCTAAGTCGGGGTAAGCTTGATTCAAGCAATTCACGTACTCCAGCATTACCACTAAGAAGTTGCGTTTGTAACACCCCATCTTCCATTATTAAATTAATACTCACCTGTCCCAGGCGTGCTGGATTAAGAGATAAATTTGCCTGCCAGCGCCCTTCTTTAACCATTCGTTGTAGCTGCTGGCCCAATTGGTCTTGCACTTGGCGGGCCGCCGTTTGAGCTGGGCCATCACCTTGCATAAGGCTGGTAAAGCGCTGGCTTAAATCTATGACAGAGGCGTCTGAACTGGTTGCTGTACCCAAGCTAGATGGACCGTGAGTCAATGATGCTGCCGCCTTAAAGTTAGCCCCTGTGTAACTAGCTAGAGTCTGTGCTTCCAGAAGATTTGTAGTGCTATTGGCTGCTAAAGAGACGCCTGTAAACTGATCTAATTTTTGGACCAATAGAGGCGTAAGGGTAATTCCTGCCAATGTTGCGGCAGCATTAGGAGCAGCAGAAGAAGCTGCGGTTAACTGGCTCGCTGGCACTCCGGATGCTTTGGCCTTAGTGAGCATAATATTAAGGGTATTCGCTAACGCCATTTTCTTATCAGCCATTTGGTTGACAGCACGTGCTTCACGCTGCTGCAAAAATGATTGTGTAGCTATTTGCTGGCCACGCACCATAAGGACATCTGCATCAGTAAGCGATCCTGATTCTGTGCCCTGAATAACTAACTTTGCTACAGCTGGGTCTATGCCCAACTGAACAGCTAACCCCTGCAACTGTTGGCCAGAAAAATTCATCTTGTTGTTCGTAGAGCGAGTTGAAGCGACCGCAACGGAGCCTTGAGCCATGTCTACCAAGGGTTGTAATTGAGTAATAAAGCTCAAGTCATCTATTTGCGAGTGCTGCTGTAATGAAAGCGTATCCAGTAATTGTTGCGAAGACTGCGCCTGTTGTCGCCTAGAGATGGCATCAGTCGGCAAATTATTGCCACTTGCCTGGCCATTGCCGTCTAATTCTTTCACTTGACCCGTGCTCACTTGATCACTCAAAAGCTGATCAAACACGCCATGGGTAGCGGTGGGCTTAGGGGCTGAGTTAATCCCTGACCCCGCTTTATTGGCCACTTTTAGTAAATTTAACGTATCTATTTGAACCATAATAATCAGTCTAACTAGTGTCAGTTAATCGTCAGAATAGACATCATCAGCTATTCTTTAACTTCTTTTCATAACTCTATGCAAGAATCACTCCAAAACAACTAAGTTAACGACGAGTATATATTTGGGTAGCGACGGCATCCATTTGCTTAGCATCTAGCACGTTTATTGCGGCTGATTTTGCTATTTTCGCTTGTTCTGTCAGCATTTCGCTCATTCGAGACTTTTGCAATTTTAATAGAGTTTGGGCCTGAGCTTGCTGCAGTTTGTCCTGTAACCCTTGTCGCTGGGCCAATTGATCCACTTCCATTTGCATTAACTGTTGTAAAAACTGACGGGTTCGTACCAACTTTTCAGTACTGCTGGCACCTTGCTGCAGGCTGATCAAGTCGTGTTGATAGTCTTGTTGATATTGACGCACCTTCAGTACTGAAGCGTCAATAGTGTCAATAGTTTGCCTAACTTGCTGCTCTCTTTTGAGAGCTAGTTGGTATTGTTGCTGTTGTATTTTACCCAAACTGGTAAATCGATCCATTTTGCTGATAGCCATAATGCTAGTCCACTTTTAGTTGTCGACTCGGCATTAACGTGTCGTTAAGGCAGGGCCTGCAGGGTTTCCGTTTTTTGGAATTCATGCTTTGGCGGCTGAGCAAGGAGCTGTAAATGATCCAAGCTTGTGGCCATATCACATGAGTCATGCATCCCTTGTTGCAAGAATCGGTCCATATCTAACTTTTTATCTAAAGCGTGGTCTAAAAGAATATTTTTTCCAGCCTGGTAAGCACCCACAGTAATTAAATCTTTATTATCAGCGTAGCTACTTAACCACTGCCGTAACTGTTTACCTTCATTTTTTTGACTTAGGCTTTGAAGTGCAGGAGCCAACCGACTAATAGACTGATTAATATCGATAGCGGGGTAATGACCAGTGCCTGCTAGCTCTCGGCTCAGAACAATATGCCCGTCTAATACAGATCGAGCAGCATCTACTACAGGGTCTAGTTGATCATCCCCTTCTGCCAAGACTGTATAAAAAGCCGTAATAGACCCTTGGCTATCTTCGTGCCCATTACCTGCGCGCTCCATAAGGTTTGGAATTAAAGTAAACACGGAGGGTGGATAACCTTTGCTTGTGGGCGGTTCACCAATGGCCAAACCAATCTCACGCTGCGCTTGAGCCACGCGGGAAATAGAATCCATCAATAACAGAACAGATTTACCTTGATCTCTAAAAAATTCTGCAATGGTGGTGGCTAGCCTCGCTGCATGTAACCGCGTTACTGGAGACGTATCACCAGGGGCTGCTACAACCACAGAGCGTGCCAGCCCCTCTTCGCCCAAGGAATCAAGCACAAACTCTTGAACTTCTCGACCACGCTCGCCTATAAGGCCAATGATAATAACTTCGGCTTGAGTAAAGCGTGTCATCATGCCCATAAGCACACTTTTACCCACACCTGAACCTGCCATCAAACCTAATCTTTGGCCACAGCCTACAGTGAGAAGAGCATTAATACTTCGCACACCAACGTCTAAAGCTTGGTCGATAGGCCGGCGCTTCAGCGGGTTAATAGATTGGCCAAGAATACTACGGTATTCTTCAGCCAAGATGGCTGGACCACCATCTAGTGGCTGGCCCATGCCATCTAACACCCGGCCTAGCATAGACCGGCTCATGGCGGTGTTTTGTGACTTTAATTGAGGTTTAACTTTAAACCCTGCGGCAATCCCTTGCACCCTTCCAAAGGGCATTAACAACAGCTTCCCGTCACCAAAACCAACCACTTCTGCCATCAGTATGGCACCGTCGGGGCTTATAATATCGCAATAGGACCCTACAGGTGCATTAACGCCGCTGGCCTCCAAAGTTAACCCAAGCACACGCGTCAATTCCCCGTGTGGTTGCGCTTGCTGAAGCTTCACTTGCCCAAGGCTTTGAACTAACCTATCAGATAAACTAGTCATCTTCAGCGGCTTTTTTATGCTGTTCAGGGGTGTGGGCCTGTTGCTGTTCGTTTAAGGACTGCGCCACAGGGCCGTGAAGCTCTTGCAACTGAGGCTCTGGATTTTGCGCTGGCTCAATCATTTGCATGGGGTCAATAAAATGATCATCTACAAAGCCAAACACTTGTTGGGATATCTGTGCTAACCGGTCTTCTATTAGGTCTTCCACCCAACTCCCCGCATGCTCTATTTTAATACTTCCCAAAGAAATATCATGGCTTGGCTTTAATACCACCTGATCTGGTAACCCATGGTGGTGCTGCAAACGCTCAAAGTCGAGCGAACTCACTTGTACTTGAATCACAGACCGAGTGGTTTGAAGCTGTTGCATGCTCAGCATAATTAAACGTTCAATAGTACTTGAGGATAAACTTAGCTCGCCACGCACTAGCTCCTTAGCTAAGTGCACAGCCAAAGTTTGCATGGGTTGCAGCAACTCATCAGACAATGTGTCAGCCACCTGGTTTAGATGGCTTACAGCCTTTTGTATATCGTGGTTACGTTGTTCCTCAAAAGCCTGAACCTGCTGTTGCCCCGCTTCAATGCCTTTAGCTTTACCTTCAGACTGACCCAAAGTAAACCCTTGGTCATAACCTTGCTGATAACTGGCTTCATAAGCTTGCGTTTGGCTGGGGCTAATCTCTGGTGACGCCATAACTTCATTAGCGTCATCTTCTTTAGCTCCATCTGCATAAGCTCCAACTTCATCAGCATTACCTTGATCCTTAAGGCCCTTATTCATATTCATCTCTTCATCAGCAGTAACAGCCATATCACCCTTTTCTGGGGTTGGGTTAAAGGCCTGCCAATCTTCATTTTTTACCTGAGTTTTCCTCACAAGAGCCATTTTATCCGGATAAAAATCAACTTTTGATTCAGCTTGAGTGTCCGACGGCATAGACATAAAAGGTTTAAAATAAGCGCCATCACCGGCTATAGGTAACTTCCAGGTTTGGTACTTACCAGCAAGTGCGTGTTTAACTACCTTGTCAGACAAAATCAGCTCCATTGCCTAACATCACTTCTCCAGCATCTGACAACCGTCGCGCTATAAGAAGAATCTCTTTTTGGGCTTTTTCCACGTCACTAACGCGCACTGGGCCACTAGCGTCCATATCGTCTAAGAAGAGCTCTCCACCGCGGCTGGACATATTCTCCACAAACGCATTTTTAACTGCATCATCTGTCCCTTTTAAAGCGACCATCAGCTTTTCTGTTTCTATATTACGAATAAGGGTTTGAATGCTACGAGCATCCAGGGATTGAAGGTTAGCAAAGATAAACATATTATCCTTTATACGGCCTGTGAGCGCTTCATCCTTATCCATAAGGCTACTCATGATCTGGCTTTCCATTTCAGACTTCGCAAAGTTTAGAATACTAGCCGCTCGGGAGACCCCACCTATATCAGTGGACTGTAGTGAAGAGTCGGTGTCGAATTGCTTCTGCATAATAACCTCAAGCTCTTCTAGCGCTTCTGGATTGATGGTCTCTAAGTTAGCTATTCGCATAATAATGTCTGGGCGTAATTCTTTTGGAAAATGACGCAATACATCCGCAGCTAACTCATGCTCTAAAAGGGATACAACAATAGCAATTATTTGTGGATGCTCACTTCGAATCATGTCAGCAATAGAACGAGCATCCATCCAATTAAGAATATCTAACCCACGGCCTGCCCGAGATGGAATGATACGATTAAGCACACTAGATGCCTTGCCGTCACCTAACGCTTTTGTAAGCACGCGTTGGACATAATCACTGGTGCCCATAGACAAGTTAGTTTGATTTTTCATAATTAAAACAAATGCATCCAGCACCATATCTACAGTAGTTTGTGAAACGTTGTTCACAGACACCATCGCTGCTCCTAAATTTTGCACCTCACGTGGTGGTAGGTGCGCAATCACATCCGCAGCTTCTTCCTCCCCCAAAACCATCATAAAAATGGCAGTTTTTTGGATATTGTTCAATGCGTCAAACTCTTTGCTGTCTGCTACGCTCATAGTGGGTTCTTTAGGTGCTGTTGGTGTTTTTTTTCCAGCTGGCATATTGCTTTCTCGTTTCTAAAATATCTATTCCGATAATTGGGTCTAAACTCAAGCCTCTGATTTAACCCAATTTAAAATAACACCAGCCACACGCTTCGAATCCTCTTTAACTAACGTGCGCATTAACGCTGCTTTATCGTCATAACTATTGGCCAGATCCAACATCTCTGGAGATACAGAAAATTGGGCAGAGTTCTGTAATTTGGTATTGCTGGACTCTATACTTTCTTCTTCGTTTTGTTGGGTTTTTTGCAGAGTGTTCGAACCCTTGCCCGGCCCTGAACTGGCAACAACTGCATTTGAGACACCCGGTTCACCCAAGGCTTTATTCCCTACTAGATTTTTAATTGCCGGCCTAAGAACGAGTAAGATAAACACTAAAGCCAGTAGTGATAATAATATTTTACCTACCAAATTTTGCAACCACACTTGCTCCCACATTGGCGCTGCTGGAACTTGCTCCTCCACCTGAAAAGCCATTCCCAGTACCGTAACATTGTCCCCTCGCAGGGTGTCAAAACCCACTGCAGTTTTAACCAAATTTTCAAAGCGCTGAATCTTCTCTTCTGTTATAGGCTGACGTTCCTGTTCGCCTTGATCGTTTATAGTGAAGGGTTCGTCAATAACTACGGATATGCTCAAACGCTTTAACTCTCCAGCAGCAAGCTTAGTATGCTGGATAGTGCGATCAATTTCGTAGTTACGCGTGCGGTTCAGGTCTCCTGAAGACCCCGTAATGTTTACATCGCTTTGCGTCTTTAGGCTTGTCTGGTTTTGGTTTTCTTTCATTACCGGGTCTGCCGGCGCTTCGTTAGATAAACTTCCAGGTACACCCAGCCCCGAGACATCAACCTTTTGACTTCCACCTTGAGAGAGCTGTTCACTGCGTATGGCTATTGTGTCAGGGTTAAAGTTTTCTTGGGTTATTTCCTGCACCGTAAAGTCCATGTCGGCATTCACTTCTGCCCGCAATTTATTGACACCGACCAAGGGGGTTAACAATGATTGAATACGCTGTTGGTACATTTTTTCTAGTTTATTCCGGTAGCTTAGCTGCTTATCACTCATGCCCAAACCACTTGAGTCTTCATCATTTGCCAATAAATTACCAAATTGATCCACTACAGAGACATTTTGAGCTTCTAAATAGGGCACACTAGAGGCCACCATATGCACCACAGCCTGCGCCTGCGCATCTGATAAACGGCGCCCTTGAGACAGCGTTAAAATCACAGATGCTGTGGGTTCAACACGGTTACGCACAAACACAGACTGCTTGGGCACTGCTAGATGCACTCTGGCTGCCTGCACCGCTTGAATGCTGCTAATTGAATGTGCTAATTCCTCTTCAATGGCTAATTGATAGCGCTTTTGTTCAATAAACTGACTAGTTCCCATGGATTGCTGGTCGCGGATCATGGCAAATCCGTCTGTCGACGTTGCGGGAATACCTTGGCTAGCTAGCACCATTTTAGCCTGATGATACATGTCATTAGGCACACTCACAGAGCCCGTTGCAGCATCAATTTCTACTGCCATGCCAGATTTTTGTAGGCTTTCAAAAGCAGCAGCCTGATCTACGCCACTCATACCAGGAAATAATGGCCGATAACTAGCTTTATTTAATGCCATATACACCATTACCATGACTAACAAAGCAAATACCGTAACCGCTAATGGTAAGGTACGTCGCACAGCCGGTTGTGCCAAAAACTCCGCCCACATACCTTGGGGCACAGATTGCTGGGGGATAACTTCACCTGGAGGTAATGCCGCTTGAGTCATTGTCGTCTCTGCCATGGGGTAATCCTAAAACTTTTTGGTATAATGTTTTGTGTGAGTAAGAGAGCCTAAACCGGCATCTTCATAATGTCTTGATAAGCAGACAGCACTTTGTTTCTCACCTGCAACGTGGCCTGATAAGCCATAGACGATTTTTGCATACTCAACATAACGTCCGCTAAAGGAATATCTGCTCCACGGTCATAAGCTTCGGCCATATGTTTTGCTGTCATTTGAGTTTCATTGACAGACTTAAGGCTAGAAGAGAGTGCATCACCAAAACTAGAAGCCCCTTCAGCTTGGTTTACGCCACCACTACTGGGTAACTGAGCCTGAGATTGGCTGGCCATGATGCGCATCTGGTTAATCATACCCTGCATTGCGTTCGTGCTATTTATTGTCATGTTTTTTAGTCTCTAACCAGGTATGGCGATACCAAGATCTTTCATCTTAGCTAGCCTATAACGTAAAGTTCGCGGGCTAATACCCAATTCAAGAGCAGCCTCTTTGCGGCTGCCATTAAGGCGGCCTAACGTTGTCACAATCATTTTTTGTTCACTGTCACGTGCGACTTCAGACAAACCACGATTTTGCGAATCTGGCCCAACATAGCCACCGTCCGTGCCCGTTGCTTGGTAAGCCTGGCACAGTTCTTGTGCCATCGGTGGCTCAACGACCTTAGGCAATGAATTGACATTTTTCACCAGCCCAACGCTTGGCATTTGTTCCATAAAGTCATCTAGGCCTCCATCGACCAACAAATGCTCTAGCCCTATTGCCCCACCTACTGCCAGCACTAAGGCGCGCTGAACGACGTTTTCTAGCTCGCGCACATTACCAGGCCAAGAATAAGACTGCAAAAACCCCAAAGCGGCCGAATCAAACTGAGCATTAACCGCGGCAGCCCCCATGCTGCTGCGATAACGCTGTAATAAAAATTGAGCAATTGGCAAAATATCCTGCGCCCGGTCTCGAAGCGGTAATAACTTAAGGGGGAATACGTTTAGGCGGTAATAGAGGTCTTCTCTAAATCGCTTTTCTAGAACTTCTTTTTGCAGGTTGCGGTTGGTTGCAGCAATAATGCGAGTATCTAATTTAATAACCTCAGTGCCACCCAAACGTTTAAGTTCTTTTTCTTGCACCACTCGCAATAACTTGGCCTGCAAAGAGAATGGCAGCTCACCTACTTCGTCTAAAAACAAAGTGCCGCCTTGAGCCTGCTCAAATAACCCTAAATAACGCTGATGAGCGCCGGTAAAGGAACCTTTTTCATGGCCAAAAAGCATATCTTCTAACATCGTCTCTGGGATGGATGCGCAGTTAACAGCCACAAACTCACCTGCAGACCTAGGTGATGCTTGGTGAATATGTTTGGCTAATACTTCCTTTCCAGCACCAGACTCACCACCGATCAGTATGGTAACGTCAGTTTTTGCAACCCGTTCTGACAGTGCTAAAAGCTGTTGGCTACGAATGTCCCGGCAAATAAAACCATCCGGCTTGCGCGCTAACAAATGGCGTAAATAACGCTTAAAATGACCCGGCTCAATAGGCAGTGTTAATACGTTTTTAGCGCCTAGGACCATCGCTGTTACAGCAGTATGCACATCGCTCGAGTCTACTAATACCAATACATCAGCACGATGAAGGGACTCTGCTAATTGCTTAAATACAGCCGCCAAAGGTACTTGCAAATTGGTAGCGTTAACCACCAGTAACTCAATCTGACTGCGGCTAAAAAATACCCTTAGCTCATTCAAATCGTGTGCTGGCAGCACCCCCATGCCAGCACTGCTGGCCATTTCGGCAAGCATATCTAGGCCTGTGTCTTGGCTGTCTAGTATTGCAACTGTTGCGTTGGTATTGGCCATCATTGAATCCACTTGTGGTTTGCCCAAGGGCGTAAAAACTCTACACAAGCTGAAATGCAATTTTAATGCCACAAAGGAATAAATGATTTAACTAATTGTTTTTTAATGATTTTTATTGGTAACGTGAGGCTGGCATTAAAAAATAGACGGTATTACGTCAATATTAACGAGGGGCTTATAGCTGGTATTTCTTAATTTTTTCAATCAATGTCGTACGTCTGACACACAATAAGTCTGCCGCTTTACTGACATTACCTAAGGTTGCATCGAGTGCTTTTTGGATGAGCTGAGTTTCTACCGCAATGAGTTGCTGCTTAAGGTCACACCCTTGGCTAATGTCGATGCCTGATACCAACACATCGGCCAATTGCTGGGTATTAGTAGGCTGTTTATCAACCACTAGGGGCGCAAACAAACTGGGTGGGGTAGCCACTTGGGGAAGCAACACTAATTCAGTTTGAGCCTCCTCTGCCATCATTTCTGAAAGCAATTTGGGCGAACTGGGTTTGAGGTGTTGCATGGTGATTTTTTTGCCTGGGTACAAAATACTCATGCGTTCAACTAAATTGCGCAGCTCTCGACAATTGCCTTTCCATTCACGCTGCAGAAGTTCATGTGCTGCATCCATTGATAGCGTGACCGGTGAATCATGATCAAAACTTAGGCTTTTGGCAAAGAAATCCCATAGCAATAAAATATCCTCACCCCGATCTCGCAATGGCGGCACCTGAATAGGAAACACATTAAGCCGGTAGTAAAGGTCTTCACGAAAGCCACCAGAAACCACTTTTTCAGATAAATTTTGATGGGTCGCTGCAATGATGCGAACATTAATAGCACGTGGCTTTTCACTACCGACTCTATCAATCACTTGCTCTTGAAGTACACGTAACAACTTCACCTGCATGTTTAAAGGCATTTCGCCAATTTCATCCAGTAGTAAAGTGCCCTTGTCAGCAAGTTCAAAGCGGCCTCTTTTAGTACTAGAGGCACCAGAGAATGCACCTTTCTCATGGCCAAATAACTCACTTTCAAGTAGTTCTGCAGGGATTGCACCACAGTTCACAGGCACGTATGAGTATTCACAACGGTCAGATTCTTGATGCAAGGCCTTAGCAACAAGCTCTTTACCTGTGCCAGATTCACCAAGAATTAGCACAGAGGCGCTAGACTTGGCAACCTGCTGAATCAGTCGCTTAACCTGCTGCATAGGCACTGAGTTGCCTAATAATAAAGCATCGATATTTAGCATAAATCAGGTTCTTTTGGCTGGGATTTTCAAAATACCGACGTATTAGATCAAATGCAAGTGAAATTCTGAATTACTTTCAACCACTTATAGTTAATGCCTAATGAACCGCTATGCTAAGTAAATATTAATTAACACCTCGGATATAGTGCTTATCTAAAGGAATTTGCCCCCAAGACTCTCGGATATCCTTTAACATGGCTTGGGTATTTCGGATGGTCTCAATGTCATTTTTTAACCCAGCAACAAACAGCTCTTGAACCATATACACATACAATGAATCTAAGTTGTTAGCCAACTCACTACCGGCCTCTATATCCAAGCAATCACGCATACCGTTGATAATAGAAATAGCCCGGCTGCTTTGTTTGCTGCGCAGTGAAATGTTATTTTGCTGAATAGCGCCGATCGTTATGCTCATAGCTTCAATGGCCCCGTCAAATAACATCAATATCAGTTGGTGGGGTGACGCATACATTGATTGGGTATCATTCTTAATACGTCCGTATTGGGCCAAAGCTTTATTAGCGTTCATAGGTGGGTCTTTAGTTTGTGTTTGAGTTACTTAATCTATCGACACGTAGCGCAAAAACTTAACCAGATTGCGCCCTAACCCGGTAATTATTTTAATCATTTTTAGACGTGAATGGCAGGTTGCCCAGACTTGATTCAAGGTAGTCTTGCGTCGCCTTCATTTCGTCCATAATCCTACTCATGGTGCTAAACTGCTGGGTATAGCGCGTGTGGATAGCTGCCATTTTTTTATCTAGGTCACTTTGCTCTACTGACAAATACTTTGTTTCATTGCTGTAACTGCCCTCCCTAGTATTAATGAGGCCATCAAACGCTAAATAACTGGCTATCTGATGAACAATATCACCCGCAATGCCCTGGCTTGCACCGTCATACCTGCTTTGGTTATTTGTATCTGCGCTAAACATTTTAGTAATATCAGTGTAATAATGTGTCAGTGATGCAGACAAAGCGGTGTCGTCCACTTTAAATGTGCCATTACGCTGCAACGACACACCAATGTCAGACATGCTCATTTTAGTAGCGCCAGGGGACGAACTGTCTGATGTTAGAAAACCACGCACTTTTTCTCTAATAGCTGTCACCGAGGCATCAGACTTCAGCGCACCCCCTTCAGTAGTTACGGTACCACTGGTAGTGAGCCCCTTAATAATGCCTTCAAACACATTGTAGGACGCTACTAAATCGTTTATCACCGCCTTGGCTGCGCTGGTGTCTCTACTGACCGACAAAACGACGTCACTAGTCGTTTCAGACATTAGGTTTAGTTTAAGGCCGGGCACCACATCGCTTATTTGGTTGCTTGCGCTTGACACCAACAACCCATTAACAGTGACTTCGGCATTTTGCGCTGTTTGTATTTTATTGCTGGAGTCTGCTAAACCAAACGCAGTGTCGGTAATGGTCAGTGCATTACTAGTTCCTTGCGGGCCTTCAACGACAACACGAAATGCACCCACACTGGTTTCTACTATGCGCGCAGACACATTTGCAGTAAGGGCATTAATGCCGTCCACTAGGTCATTTAACGATGTAGCGCCCGCGGCAAGGGTGACCGTTTCTGCACTACCGGTACCTAATTGAATAGTCACCGACGCAGACGCATCCGCTGGTGCGGCTCGATTAGTTGATATATCATCATATTGGGTAGATGTAATTACGTCATTCTTTGCCAATTGATTAACAGTTAACGTGTAGGTACCCGGCAAGGCACTGGTCGCATCGAAATTAGCTGAAACTATAGCGGGTGCAGAATTAGTTAACGATGAAAAGTTAAAATCAGCTTTATCATCTACCCTGGCAAACGATGTTTGTAAGGCCTGCAGGGCAGATTTAAGCTGCCCCATACCCGACAGCTTAGTATCTACATCTGCTGTGCGCCGGTCTATAGAGGACTGTTTACCCGCTTTTTCTGCAGCCACTAAGGCTGTTACAATTTGCTTCGTGTCAAACCCACCCCCAGCACCCAAGGCTTGTAAATAATCCGTTTCCATATTGGTCTCCACAACACTGCGGCCATGTTTAGCCATTTTATAAAAAATGCCCTAATTTCACCCTAACTTTTGTTACTTCAAAAGCTGTAACACACCTTCGCCAGACGCATTAGCCTGGGCTAGCATTGCAGTGCCTGCTTGCTGAAGCACTTGCGCTTTAGCAAGGTTTGCTGATTCAACCGCATAGTCTGCATCTTTAATACGAGACAGAGCAGCAGACTGACTTTCCACCCGATTCATCAAGTTAGAGACTGTATGATCAAGCGTTTTAGAGATTGAACCAAGCGTTGCACGGTAGTCGTCCACTTGCTTCAACGCCTCATCAATTGTGGCCATCGCAAGTCCTGCATTAACAGCACTTGCAATCTCTGAATCATCTAACCGGCCTAAAGTACCTGCGTCGGCAGTCAAGAAAGTGGTAAGGGTACCTGACGCCACTTCGTCTCCCACGGCAAAGGCACCAGCGGCATCTGGAAGACTCGTTATTGTAAGAACTCCAAGGGCTGCTACAGCAGTTGCGCCTCCACCTGCACTAATTTGGTCAGCCAAGGCTGACAATCCGTTTTGAAGATTTTCCGCGAGGTCATCGGACGCAGTACCCCCAGTAGCATCAGTGGGAATTTCCTGAGTATATGTTACGTTTGCCACAGTTAGTTTAAAAGAATGGTCTGCAGGTGTGACACCTGAAACTATTGCTTCATAGGTGTGCACCTGACCAGAACCAGCTGCTCCTGATAGTACTGTATTTGTTGCAGCTGTAACCGCTGATTTATCAAAGGTCGCAACAATGTCTGCTCCTGTGCCACCAATGTCCGAAGCCTTCATCGCTTGAAAAGACACTACTACGGCGTCGTTGGCGTCATTACCAACCTGAAGATTTACTCCAACAGCTGAGTTGAGAATGCTCACTCCATTGAAGTCTGTTGTCTCCGCTATGCGCGTAATTTCGGTCGCAAGAGCGGTATATTCGTTATTCATCGTGGTTAAACTTTCGCTGTTATAAGTGCCGTTAGCAGCCTGCACGGCGAGCTCTTTCATACGACCAAGAATATTACCGATTTCTTCCATACCGCCTTCAGCTACTTGTACCATCGACATACCATCATTGGCGTTTCTTATGCCTTGATTAAGGCCCATCACTTTTACTTCTATTTTATTGGCAATGGCCATTCCAGCGGCATCATCCGCAGCTGAGTTAATCCGGTTCCCGGACGCCAAGCGTTCCATTGATGTTTCCATGTCACCGCGTGACGCTTCCAAATGGCGCTGAGCTTGCAAAGACGCCACGTTTGTTCCAATTACCATACCCATACTAAACACTCCTAAAAGTAATAAAAAAAATGATCTAATTATGGCAACTATTTGCCAATGCAAAGGACATCTCTTAGCTACATTATGGTGGCAATTCATTGCCGCTGTGTAAGAAATTCCATAACTAGTTTCTAACAAGCATAAATCGTGCCAATTTTATTTTTAGAGGTACTGGGTAAGTTTAAAGTAAAAAAAACAGCACCTTATAAAGATGCTGTTTACTCATACCACGCAATTTAATTCGTGGGCTAGGCCTTTTGATTAAAGATCACTCCGACCATTAGATCAATATTCTTCATGGCTTTTAGCGCTTCTATACTGGGCATTTGCCTAATAATATCGCCTGTATTTTTGTCAGTAATGGTGACCACATCTGTGCCTGTTTGTGGGTCAGTACTAAATACAATAGCTTGTTTTTGCATGGCCATCGCGTCGTTTAGTTCTGCTAATTTAGCACCCATGTTAGTGGGTGTAACAGCCGATTCACGATTAACGTTCAGATCCCTTGCCTCTGGTAGGCTTGGGTTCACCCCAACATTCGCTATGCGTGGTACGGTCTGAGCATTAACAGAAAGCGGTTCAACTGCCATAATGTGCTCCTATAATATAAATTAATCAATAGGGTCTGGCTGATTTCTCAGCCAAACTCATGGTATCACTTCAGTAGCGATAACACGCTTTGGCCAGACGCATTAGCCTGGGCTAGCATTGCAGTGCCTGCTTGCTGAAGCACTTGCGCTTTAGCAAGGTTTGCTGATTCAACCGCATAGTCTGCATCTTTAATACGAGAC
>Ga0209816_1000811_pt1 | contig 23926 bp, 24 predicted proteins | sample CoawatmetaG01DNA_FD_187509 | JGI IMG/M metagenome (GOLD analysis project Ga0209816, IMG submission 187509) | Marine microbial communities from the West Antarctic Peninsula - Coastal water metaG017-DNA (SPAdes) (version 2) | ecosystem: Environmental > Aquatic > Marine > Coastal ...
TATATAGAGGAAAGTCCGGGCTCCATAGAGCAGAGTGATGGCTAACAGCCATACGCCGTGAGGTGAGGAATAGGGCCACAGAGACGAGCGTATTTAGTTACGGTGAAACGCGGTAACCTCCACTCGGAGCAAGGCCAAATAGGGTAGCATTTACACGGCTCGTGTTGCTACCGGGTAGGCTGCTTGAGTATGTGAGTAATTGCATACCTAGATGAATGACTGTCCACGACAGAACCCGGCTTACCGGTCAACTTAAACCAATACCTAACTAACTGATGGACAAAGAAAAAAGTTAAAAAAGCGCTTGCAAAGCGCTTTTTTTTTGCTTATAGTGCACTTGTAGGAGAAAAGTGGTTATTTGTGGGAAATTATTAAACGAGACTAAGGGCGTTCAGTAATTTCCCATCTTTTTAGGTGCAAATATGTTTAAAGGAGCAACACTACTAAATATTGATGGAAAAAATAGGTTAGCAATTCCAACAAAATATCGAGAGGAATTATTAACTGGCTCATTAGTGTTGACTGCTCACCCTCATGGATGCCTTCTTCTCTACCCAATTGCTGCATGGAGACCTATTCAGGAAAAAATAATGCAGCTTTCAAGTTTCGATAAAAAATCAAGTGGATTACAAAGATTATTAGTTGGTTATGCTGAAGATCTATCTTCTGACAATGCTGGAAGATTATTAATTTCTTCTGAATTAAGAGATTATGCATCAATTAATAAAACCTTAATGTTTATAGGGCAAGGAAGCCATTTTGAATTGTGGAGTAAAGAGGCTTGGGTTAAACAAATAAAACAAATAAAGATTAATGATAAAGGTGAACTACCTCCTGAGTTAGGAGGCTTTTCTTTATGACAACATATTCTCATATACCTGTGATGCTAAAAGAGGCTATTGATGCTTTATCTGTTAAGCCAAATGGAACTTATTTAGATTGTACTTTTGGTAGAGGTGGACATTCAAGTGAAATTTTAAAGCTTCTTAGCGGTAAAGGAAGATTGATAGCTTTTGATAGGGATATAGATGCAATCAATGAAGGAAAAAAAATAGCAGATAAAAGATTTGAAATAGAGCACTGTGCTTTTTCTGAAATAGATAAAATATTAAAAAAAAAAAATATTAAAAAATTGGATGGAATATTAATGGATTTAGGTATTTCATCTCCGCAGGTAGATGAAGCTAAAAGAGGCTTTAGTTTTAGATTTGATGCAATATTGGATATGAGAATGGATCAAACTAAAGGAATAACTGCTGCAGATATAATCAATACATACGAAGAAAAAGATTTAACACATGCTTTAAAAACCTATGGCGAGGAAAAATTTGCTAGAAAGATTGTCAGGGCAATCATTGAACATCGTGAAACAAAAGGGCCAATTACAATGACATTAGAATTGGCTGAATTGATAAAAAATACAGTTCCAAAGAGAAATTTAAAAAAAGATCCAGCAACAAAAACATTTCAAGCTTTAAGAATATTAGTCAACAAAGAAATGGAAGAACTAGAGAATGCACTTCCAACAGTATTTAATTATTTAAAACCCAAAGCTCGATTAGTAGTTATTAGCTTTCACTCTTTAGAAGATCGAATCGTAAAAAATTATACTAAACATAAAATAAAAACTGATTATATTCCAAAAAATATTCCTATCAAGGCGTCTGAAATAAAGCTAGCCCCTTTTAAAGTCGTTCAGAAGATGGCTACACCATCACCTGAAGAGATTGCAAAAAACCCAAGATCAAGAAGTGCAAAACTTAGAGTAATTGAAAAAGTAATGGAAGCAACATGAAGCTAAATTTAATTTTATTTGTTGTTTTGATTATTTGTGCTTTAACAACGGTTAATTTTAAACATTTAACAAGAAATAGTTTTGCAGAATTAGATAAAGAAAGCAAAAAGACTTTGGATTTAAAAGATCAGCAAACAATGCTAAGAATAGAGGAATCATCTGAATCAAGAATTGAAATTATTGAGAAAATAGCGAGGCATAAATTAAATATGTACATTCCAAGTAAAAAAGAAAAAAAAGTGGTAATTAGATGATTAAGATTAAATCCAGAAAAGAATATTTTGAATTATCAACGGCTAGGAGGCGAATAGTTTTAATATTTATGCTTGGGATGTTTATAGTTTTATTTGCACAAGCCGTTAAGTTATCTGCATTTGAAAAAGATAAGTTGCAAAAAGAATCAAGGCAAAGGCAACATAGGGCATTAGATTTATTTCCGTACAGAGGTAAAATTTTAGATCGTAACGGTTCGCTTTTGGCAGAAAGTACCCCAGTTTATTCAATTATGGCTGATGCAGCTTTAATAAATTTTAAAGATATTAATCCTGTTATGCAAAAAAAGCTTAATAAGCAAAAAAAGCAGTTAGCTAATTTACTTAAATTAAGTACAAAGGATTTAGATAAAAAACTTAAAAATAGAAATAAAAGAAATGTTTCCCTTAGAAAAAACATTCCACCCGGGACTAAAATTAAAATTATGGCACTTAAAGTATCGGGCATTACCTCAAATAAGATTTATAAAAGGTTTTACCCTGAAAATGGACCAGTTGCCCATGTTGTAGGATTTACTGGAAGTGATGGAGTTGGGCAGGAAGGAATAGAGATGTTAATGAATAAAAATCTTGCTGGAGAAAAAGGAAAAATAATTAATCTGATAGATAAGAATAGAAGAGTAATTGGTGAATTCCAATCAATTAAACTACCAAAAGACGGAGTAGATATAAAGTTAACGATTGATTTAAGATTACAAAACGAGGCTTATAATGCCCTTCAAAAGGCAGTAGAGAAGTATAAGGCAATATCAGGATCTGCTGTTTTGTTAGATGCGAAGACTGGTGAGGTTCTTGCTATGACAAATTACCCTTCTTTTAACCCTAATGGCTATAATAAAGTAGGAGATTTTATAAAAAATCGGGCAGTTACCGATGTATTTGAACCTGGCTCAACAATGAAGCCTATTAGCCTTGCTGCAGCGTTAGAGAGAAAAGCTGTAACTATAAATACTGTAATTGATACGGGGAAAGGTGCTTATAGATATCAAGGTAAATTTATACGTGATACCCATGCGCATGGAGAAATTGCTGTAAAAGATGTAATTAAAGTTTCTTCAAATATTGGCTCGGCTAAAATTAGTGAGAAAGTCAGCTCAAATAATTTAGCTGCAATGTATAGAAAATTTGGTTACGGAATAAAAACAGGTATTAATTTCCCTGGAGAGGTAAATGGAACTTTAAGAAAACATACAACATGGAAAAAAATAGACCATTCAAGGGCAAGTTATGGATATGGAATGAGTTCAACACTTATTCAAACTGCTCAAGCCTACACAGTTTTTGCTAACGATGGAAAACTAAAGCCAATATCTTTAATTAAAGATGATGATCTAAAGATAAGTAAAAGAGTTTTGTCGCCTAAAACAACAAAAGCTATATTGAACATTCTAGAATCTGTAACTGGTGATGAGGGGACAGGCTCTAAAGCTAGAGTTTATGGATATCGTGTGGCTGGAAAGACAGGTACAACTAAAAAAATAGATGAAATAAATGGAGGATATTCTAAAGATAAATATATTGGGACCTTTGTAGGATTAGGGCCAGTATCAAACCCAAGATTTGTCATGGCAATTATGATTGATGAGCCTTTAAAGAAAAAAGGATATTACGGTGGCACACTAGCGGGCCCAGTTTTTAGTAGGGTTATGTCAAAAGCATTCGAATGGTACAGTATTGATGCTGATGGATTAGAGTTAGAAGACATACAAGGTAAAAAAGAGGCTTTTGCTAACAAGACAAAATTATGAGCAATTCATTAAAAAAGCTATTAACTGAGTTTAAATATTTAGAGCAAAATAGTGTAAACATTAAAAAAGACTCTATTTTTTTAGCTTATCCAGGGGAAAGTAGTGATGGACGAAGTTATATTGATGAAGCCATAAAAAAAGGTGCAGGCGCAATAATATATGACCCTCTAGATTTTAAATGGGACACTCGATGGAATTTACCAAATTTACCAGTAAAAAAATTAAAAGATAACATTTCAAATATTGCAAGTGAGTTCTATAATAATCCATCAAAAAAAATAAATTTGATAGGTGTAACAGGGACAAATGGAAAAACTTCAAGTGTGTATTGGATAACTCAGTGCCTTACGCATCTTAAGAGAAAAGCTACAATGATTAGCACAATTGGCTATGGTTCTATTGATAATTTAAAGCCGACAGCTAATTCAACACCTGATGCAGTTAAAATTCAAAGCATAGTAAATGATTTTGGTATCAATAAGATTCAGGACGCATGTATTGAAGTATCTTCTCATGGAATTAAGCAAGGCAGAGTATCTGGCATTGATTTTGATGTAAGGTTATTTACGAATCTTTCTAGAGATCATTTAGATTATCATGAATCTATTGAAAGTTATGCAAATACGAAGAAAAGCTTCCTATTGGATGCCAAGAAGGGTAATTTAGTTATAAATATAGACGACCCACTAGGTAAAATTATTTTTCAAGAATCGAGATTGGACGAAGCTAAAAAGATATCTTTTGGTATAAATAGTAAATGTTCACTACAAGCAAAAAATCTTGTTACAGAAAATAAAATAACAAAATTTGACTTAATATATCAAGGAAAAACTATTAAGTTAAGAGCTTCAGTACTTGGCCAATATAATATCTATAATATTTTAGGTGTGATTGGAGCTTTAATTTCCTTAGGCTATCAAATAGAAGAGGTTATCCCTGTTTTAAAAATCCTGAGACCGGTTCCTGGGAGAGCGGAAACATTGGACACAGGTCTGAACAAGTGTCCTAAGGTTATTATAGATTACGCTCATACCCCCGATGCTCTCAAAAATATCTTAGAGTCCTTAAAATTATTAAAATACAGAAAATTAAATATCGTTTTTGGATGTGGGGGAGATAGAGATAAGGGAAAAAGAAAAGAAATGGCAGTTATTGTTAATCAATATGCAGATTTTGCTGTTGTAACCTCTGATAATCCTAGAAGTGAAGAGCCAAATAAGATAATCAATGATATAAGTCAGAATTTAATTATTCCAAATATAACAATAGAAGATAGGGAGATGGCAATTAAAGAGGTTTTAAAAAAGGCTGATATTGATGATGTAATTCTTATCGCAGGAAAGGGGCATGAAACATATCAAGAAATAAACGGGGTTAGAAAAGACTTTTCAGATAGGGCGGTAGCAAAAAAATATGCAACCAGATACTTTGGAGTAAATAATTAATATTACATTACAAAAAATTATAGAAATTACGAAAGGCTCTTTTATAGGTTCAGAAGATTCTTTAAAAACTAAGGTTTCAACTATAACGATAGACTCGAGAAATGAAAAAAAAAGTGACTTATATATTGCAATAATAGGAAAAAAATACGATGGGAATAAATTTACAGAAGAAGCTCTGAGCAATGGTGTTAAATTTGCAATCATTTCTAACCCCGAGTTCCATTCAAAAAAAACTATTTTAGTAAAAAGTGGGAAAAAAGCATTAGCAAACATCGCTTTATTTCTTAGGGATAAAATTAAACCAAAAATTATTGCAATTACGGGTAGTAATGGAAAAACTTCAACGAAAGAGCTGCTAGTATCAATTATGAATAACTATTTAGGCCAGGGTAAATTGTTATATACGGTAGGTAATTATAATAATGACATTGGCTTACCACTTACACTTCTGAACCTCAAGGATAGTCATAGCCATGCTGTATTAGAGTTAGGTATGAATCATGCTGGAGAAATTACTGAACTTACAGAAATTGCTAAACCTCATATTGCTTTAATTACTAATATTGGCGAAGCACACATTCAGAATTTTAAATCTAAAGATAATATTGCAGAAGCAAAGAAAGAACTCCTAAATAACTCCGCTCAACTTGAAACTTGTGTATTGCCTAGAGATGATGATTATTATAAATTTTTATCTAAGGATAAAGAAAACTTAAAGCAAATAACGTTTGGTTTTTCAGAAGAAGCAACTATTAACTGTAAGATACTAGACGAGCAAACAATAACAATTTTTACTCCCAAAGAAAATTTTGATGTCAAAATAAATTTATTAGGCAAGCATAATATAAGCAATATTCTTGCTGCATGTGCATGTAGTTATGCTTTAGATATACCAATACATATAATTAAAGAAGGAATAGAGGCAGCTAAACCATTTTCTGGAAGACTTGAAATCATGGCTAGTAGTAGCGGGGCAATTATAATCAATGACAGTTATAACTCCAATCCAACCTCTATGAGAGAGGCTGTAGATGTTTTGGCATCAATGAAAGGAAAAAAATTTTTAGTTATCGGAGATATGGCTGAACTTGGAAATAATGCAAAGAAATACCATCAAGAGTTAGGCGATTATATTAAAAAATCTAAAATAGACTTTACTTTAGCTATTGGAAGCCATACAAAAATAACTATGGAACAATTAAATAAAAATGCATTTTGGTTTAGCTCGAAAGAGGCTCTTTTAAGTAAACTATTAAAGATAATAGATGCTAAATCAATTATATTGGTTAAAGGATCTCGATTTATGAGAATGGAAGAACTTGTTAGTAAAATTATTTTATAGGAAAAAATAATGCTATTAGAATTATTTAGATGGTTGTCTACAGATATTCAAGGATTTAATGTTTTCAATTATATATCTTTGAGAGCTGTATTAGCTGTTATTACTTCTTTACTAATTTCATTTTGTTTTGGTGGTTGGTTTATTAAGAAATTAGGAGAATACAGTTTAGGCCAATATATTAGAAATGATGGACCAGCAGGGCACCTTATTAAATCGGGAACTCCAACAATGGGGGGAGGATTAATATTAATTTCAATTATTATTTCAACATTACTATGGGCAGACCTTAGCAATAGTTATGTATGGCTTTTACTTATCGTAACTACCTCTTTTGGGCTAATAGGGTTGATTGACGATCTTAGTAAGATTCAGAAGAAAAAAGGTGATGGAATTACAGCATTGCAAAAAATTATACTTCAATCAATTATTGGTATTAGTGCTGGCTGTTATTTATTCTTTACAGCTGGAACCCCGCAAGAAACAGAGCTATTAATTCCATTTTTTAAAAATCTAAGCCTACCCCTAGGGGCCTTAGCATTTATCACCCTTAGTTATTTAGTAGTGGTTGGAAGCAGTAATGCAGTTAATTTAACTGATGGGCTAGATGGGTTAGCTATTATGCCTGCAGTAATGGTAATAAGTGCATTAGGAATTTTCGCATACGTTGAGGGCAATATAATTTTTGCAAATTACCTCAGTATCCCATATATAGAAGGAGCGGGTGAACTGACTATATTTTGTGCTGCACTAGCTGGCGCTGGCCTGGGATTTCTTTGGTTTAATGCTTACCCAGCAGAAGTATTTATGGGAGATTTAGGATCCTTATCAATTGGAGCTGCAATGGGTACGCTTGCGGTAATTGTGAGACAAGAAATTATTTTAATCATTATGGCTGGAATTTTTGTGGTGGAAACATTTTCTGTAGTAATTCAAGTGAGTTACTTTAGATACTCAAAGAAAATGTTTGGAAAAGGGAGGCGTATTTTTTTAATGGCCCCACTTCATCACCACTATGAAAAAAAAGGCTGGAAAGAAACCCAAGTTGTTGTGAGATTTTGGATTATTACTATGATGCTTGTTCTTATTGGACTAGCAAGTCTAAAAATTCGTTAATGAATGAAAATATCAATCATGTACTAATTTTAGGTTGTGGAAAAACTGGTTTATCTATTGCAAGATATTTAGATAGCAATACAAAAATATCTTTTTATGATGAAAATAAAATAGTTTTGGATGGTATAAGAAATATATTTGGCGTTAAGAAAAATTTATATTTCTTTGGTGATTTAAAAGAAGAATTTTTTGAAAATATAGATTTTGCTGCGATTAGTCCTGGAGTAGATCCTAGACACCCCTTATTAAGAAAAATGTTCAAGAAAGGGGTAATTTTTCATAATGATATTTCATTATTTTTTGAGAAAAATGATTTATTAGGAGTAAAAGTAATTGCCGTGACTGGCACAAATGGGAAAACAACTGTTTGCTCAATGATTGAACAAATTGCTCTAGAATCTGGATTAAAGGCGAAGGCAGTAGGTAATATAGGGATTCCAATATTAGATATAGATCAAGTAAAAACTTTAGACCTTTTAATTATTGAATTATCAAGTTTTCAACTTGAATTACTGAATAAGGCAAAAATTGATGTAGGCGTAATTCTAAATATCTCAGACGACCATATGGACAGATATGATTCATTCACACAGTATTTTCAAGCAAAAGCAAAATTATTTGACGTATCAGAAATTAATATTATTAATCGAGATGACGAAAAATTAGATTCTTTAAAGCATAAAGCAAATTTATCTTTTGGCACTTCAGAATCTCACGATAAAGAAGATTATATTTTGACAAATAATAATTTTGCATCCTTTGTAGAAAGAGGAGGTGATTTTAGTGTCGAATTAAAAAGCTTAAAGCTGATAGGGGAGCATAATAAATTAAATATTATGGCTGCAATTGCATGTATGCAATCTACCTTTCCTAAATTTAACCAGTTTAAAATTAATAATCTAAAAAATATCAATCACCGACTGGAGTGGTTAAAAAATAAACAAGGTATTGATTTTTACAATGATTCAAAAGCAACTAATGTCAATGCAACAATTACAGCCTTAAAAAGTTTTGATAAAAAAAATATCTTTTTAATTGTTGGTGGCGATAGTAAGAATCAAATTCTAAAACCTTTAGAGAGGTATCTAAAGCAGACAGTATCAGCTCTTTATTTAATAGGTCAGGATGCGCATATATTTGAAGAAAACTTTAATTTTATAAAATCACTAAAAATTACCAATTATAAGCTGATGAGGGATGCAGTTTTGGCAGCTTATGAAGATGCAGAGGCCGGAGATATTGTTTTACTTTCTCCTGCATGTGCAAGTTACGATATGTATAAGGATTATAAAGAACGCGGTAACGAATATAAATCTATTGTGGAAGAATTATAGGATATGAAGCTTTTTTCTTCTCAAAAAAATTACAATCTTCCAATTTATGATTATAGCTTGATATGGGCTGCTCTTTTGTTATTAGGGATAGGCCTAGTTATGGTGTATTCGGCATCAATTGATGTAGCTGCTGGATCACAAAAATATGGCTACCAACATTATTATTTTTTAATCAGACAGTCAGCATATCTAATGATTGCTTTTATTTGTGGGTATATTACATTCTTAATTCCAGTGTATTTTTGGCAGAGATGGGCGCCTTATCTCTTCTTGATAGGAGGGGTTCTATTGGTCTTAGTTTTAATTCCTGGTATTGGTCTAAAAATTAACGGAAGTAGAAGGTGGTTGTCATTGGTGGTTGCAAATTTTCAACCAACAGAGCTCGTTAAACTTTTTACAGTCATGTATGCATCCGATTATGTTTTAAGGAAATCAAAGCAAATGAGGACTATTGTAAAAGGATTTTTGCCTATGCTTGGAGTAATGATTATTACTGGATGGCTGGTTTTCGTAGAGCCTGACCTCGGCGCTTTAATTGTTATTACTGCAATTGCAATGGGTATACTTTTTTTGGGAGGGCTGACCTTAAGGGTTATTTTAAGTTTAGCAATATTAGCTCCAATTGGAGTATGGGGAGCAATTCAAATATCTCCATATAAACAGGCAAGAATACAAGGATTTTTAGATCCGTGGGCCCCAGAAAATGTATTTAATTCTGGCTATCAAACAACGCAAGCACAAATGGCTTTTGGTAATGGCGAATATTTTGGATCAGGAGTAGGAAATAGCGTTGCAAAACTTTCATTTTTACCTGAGGCACATACAGATTTTATTATGGCAATTATTGGAGAAGAATTTGGTTTATTAGGTGTCGCTATTGTTATATGTTTATTTGCATTTCTAATAGTAAGAATGTTTGGGATTGCGAAGGAGTCAATTAAAAATAATAGACATTTTGCAGCGTTAATGGCCCAAGGCATAGCTATATGGTTTTCGATTCAATGCACAATTAATATAGCTGTAAATTTAGGATTGTTTCCAACCAAAGGATTAACACTGCCACTAATGTCTTTTGGTGGGAGTAGTATTTTAGTTAGCGTAATTGCAATAGCTATTGTGCTCAGAATTGATCATGAGAATAGAAGAAATTTACGGGGACAACATTATAATAAATAAATTTAAGATTATGATTGTGGCTGCTGGAACAGGTGGACATATATACCCTGGGCTTACAATTGCAGAGTATTTTATGGGTCAATCTATTCCTGTTTCGTGGGTTGGGACATCAAAAGGCATGGAAAATAGCTTAGTGGATAAATATAAGATTCCTTTTTATTCAATAAGTATTTCTGGGGTCAGAGGTAAGGGATTTTTGCCATGGATTAAACTCCCATTTATGCTTTTCAGATCAATACTTCAGTCCATAACAGCATTAAGAGTTGATAAACCAGATTATGTAATAATAATGGGTGGCTATATAGGCATACCAATGGCAATTGCATCTAGAATATTTGGAATACATTTAATTATTCATGAGCAGAATGCGATACCAGGATTGGCAAATAAAGTAATTTCAAAGTTTGCTAGTCAGATATTTTGTGGATTTGAAAATAGCTTAAAGGGAAAAGTAATAGGAAATCCAATAAGAAAATCGATATCTAACATTAAAAACCCTAAACAAAGATTTAAGAATAAAACAGGACCTCTAAACATTCTAATTTTAGGCGGGAGTTTAGGAGCAAGTGCTTTTAATAGATTATTACCACCAATCTTAAACAAATTTACAAAGGAGCAAATCTCAGTTATTCATCAATCAGGTGAAAAGCATTATGAGGAATTAGTTAGAACATATTTGAATTTAGCGAGTGGTGTTGTAAAAGGCCCACCTTGGCTCTTAGGAAAAGAAAAATTTATATACGATATTGAGGAAAAATATGAATGGGCTGATATTGTTATTGCTAGATCTGGAGCGCTTACTATTTCAGAATTTATTGAAGCAGGTATTGCTTCAATATTGATACCTTTTCCACATGCTGTTGATAATCATCAGTATCATAATGGAAAAATATTAGAAGATAAAAAAGCAGCTTACATTATTAATGAGAATGAAATTGAGAATAAACTTTTACAAATCCTTTTAAAAATAAATAGAAAAGAATGTTTTTTGATGGCCTTAAGAGCACAAAAAGATAAACTAAATATAAATGTAGCTAATAAAATATATTCATACTGCGAAGAAATAAACAATGAAAAATAAAATAAAAAATATACACTTCATAGGTATTGGCGGATCTGGCATGAGTGGTATTGCTGAGGTTATGCATAATTTAAAGTTTAATGTACAGGGGTCAGATCTCGGTAAGTCAGAAACAATTCGACATTTAAAAAGAATAGGTATAAAAATTTTTAGTAAGCATCTAGAAAAAAATATAAAAAATATGGATGTCCTGGTTATTTCGGCAGCTATTTCAGATCAAAATCCTGAAGTTAAGGCAGCAAATAAACAAAAAATACCAATTATTCCAAGAGCAGAAATGTTATCTGAGTTAATGAGATTTAAAAAAGGTATAGCAGTTGCAGGCACACATGGAAAAACTACTACAACTAGCTTGATTGCATCGATACTAACCGAGGGCAAGCTTGATCCAACATATGTAATAGGAGGTAGGCTTAATTCAATGAATGCAAGTGCCAAGCTTGGCGATAGTGATTTAATGATTGTTGAAGCAGATGAGTCAGATGCATCATTTCTTCATTTAAATCCTGTGAGTGCAGTAATTACCAACATTGATAACGATCATTTAGGAACATATCAAAACAATTTTGAGAGTTTAAAGCAAACATATATAGACTTTGCTCATCAAGTACCATTTTATGGGTCAATATTTTTATGTGCAGATGATAAGCATGCGAAGAGTATTATGGCAAAAATATCAAGGCCAATAGTTACATACGGTTTAAAAAATAAAGTCGATATTCAAGCAGTTAACATAAAGCACGAAGGAAACAAGGCTCACTTTATGGTTGTAGATAATAAGTATAATCAAAACAAATTTAATATTACAATTAATTTTCCTGGTGAGCATTTTGTAAGAAATACTTTGGCAGCCATTGCAATTGCATTAGAGTATGGCGTATCAAAAAATAGCATACAAAAAGCTCTCATTAATTTTGAAGGTGTAGCAAGAAGATATGAAATTTATAACAATGTTCTTATACAAAATAAAAAAATTAAAGTTATAGATGATTATGGGCACCATCCAACTGAAATTGAAGCTGTACTGAAGGCTACAAAAAAGGGATTTAGAAATAAAAAAATTAATTTAGTATTTCAGCCACATCGATTTTCTAGAACTATAGACTGTTATGAAGAGTTTATGAGAGTTTTAAAAATTCCAGATAAGATTTTTATTTTTGATATTTATTCAGCAGGAGAGGTTAATAAAACAAATATCTCAACAAAAACTTTAATGAAGTCATTGAAGCATCCCTCAATGTATTATTTACCAAATTTTAAGACGGCAAAAAATACTATAGCTAACTTAATTGAAGATGGTTCAATTTTAATAATCATGGGCGCCGGATCGATCGGTCAATTTACAGAAAAAATTATTGAAAAATAAAATATGGATAAAAATATAATTCATCATGACGTAGAGTTAAAAAAATTTAACAGCTGGAAAGTTGGGGGAACAGCTGAGCAATTTTTAATTTGTGATGAAAAGGACACCCTTGCTTCCTTTATAAAGCAAAAGAAAATTAAATTACCAATGACATTTGTAGGTTTAGGATCGAATTTATTAGTTCGTGATGGTGGCATTAAAGGAACTGTAATAGTCATGAATGGTGGATTAAGAAAAATTAATAATGATGAAAATCTAATTTATACAGAAGCTGGAGTAAGTTGCTCCAAGTTATCTAAATTTTCAGCCAAGGAAGGGCTGGCTAGCTCAGCTTTTTTTTCAGGTATACCAGGTACAGTTGGAGGAGCTTTGTTTATGAATGCAGGCTGCTATGGTTCTGAGACATGGGATTATGTTCAAAAAGTATTAATGATTAATGTGAACGGCGATCAAATTGAAAGAAAAAAATCAGACTTTCAGATTGGCTATAGAGAAGTAAAAAATTCTAATAAAGGTGAATATTTCCTTGCTGCATGGTTTAAGTTTCCAAAAGGCAATAAAGATAAGGCTGAGAATGAAATAAAAGAACTATTGGCTCACAGGAAAAATACTCAACCGTTAGATTGGCCAACAGCTGGGTCAACTTTTCGGAACCCTTACGGTAACTTTGCAGCAAAGTTAATTGAGGATTGCGGATTAAAAGGCTACAAAATTGGTGGAGCACAAGTTTCAGAAAAGCATGCAAATTTTATAATTAATTTAGGAAATGCTAGCGCTTTAGATATTGAAAATATAATCACTTACATTCAGAAAGTTGTTTTTGAAAAGAAAAATATTCAATTACTAAGAGAGATAAAAATAATTGGAGAAAAACTTGGAAGTCAGTAACTTTGGAAAGGTAGCAGTATTAATGGGGGGTACGTCGAATGAAAGAGATATTTCTTTGGAGAGTGGCGAAGCAGTTTTAGCGGCACTCCTTCGGAAGGGTGTAGCTGCTGAAGCAATTGATCCAAAAACAAGTAATTTAGAACAATTAAAAAATTTTAATAGAGCCTTTATTTGTCTTCATGGAAAAGATGGCGAGGATGGTAAAATCCAAAATTTTCTTGAAGGTATAAAGGTTCCTTATTCTGGAAGTGGAATCCTTTCCTCGTCCATAGGGATGGATAAGTTTAAAAGTAAAAAAATTTGGAAATCCAAAAATATTACCACTCCTGAATTTATGCAGGTCAAACATGTGAGTGATTTTGAGAAAGCCTCTAATTTTTGTGGCCTACCTTTTTTTATTAAGCCTGCAAATTCAGGTTCAAGCATCGGGATAGCAATAATAAATAACGAGAATGATTTTATTTTTGCTTTTGAAGAAGCTTACAAAATTGATAAAATCGTTATTGTAGAATCTTTTGTTTATGGAAATGAGTATACGGTGCCAATTATTCATAATAAACCATTCCCAATTATTGAGATAAAATCTAAAACAGAGTTCTATGATTATGAAGCAAAATATTTAAGGAATGATACTGAATTTATTTGCCCAGCTGATATAGCTTTACCTTTAGTAAAAGACATTAATATATTATGTATAAATGCATTCAATGCAATTGGATGTGATGGCTGGGGTCGAGTTGATTTTATAATTGATAAAAATAAAAAAATTTATATTATTGAGATTAATACAGTTCCTGGAATGACAGATCATAGTCTGGTGCCAATGTCTGCAAAATATTCAGGAGTTGAATTCGATGATTTGGTAATAATGATTCTAGAGACATCAAATGCTTGATAGCCCAACATCAATAAAAAAAGCAACAACCTTTGTATACTTATTAATATTTATAACGTTGATTTTTTTATGCTACCAGCTAATTACGAGCTCAAAATTTCCTATAAATGAAATGGGAATAAAAGGAGAATATGAAAATGTTAATAAGAGTCAAGTCGATTTAATCAAGAATAAATATATTAAAAAAAATTTTTTTGGGGTAAATCTTCAAGATACAAGAGAAGCCTTTAAAAAATTACCTTGGGTAAGAGATGTGAGTATTAGAAGAGACTGGGATAAATTTGGGTTACTAGTTGAAATAGAATCCCATAAACCAATAGCTAGATGGAGTAATCGAGGGCTTGTTAATAGTTATGGGGAGATATTTCATGCTGCTTATGAGGATAATTTACCATTATTTTTAGGGCCAGATGAGTTTGTTCGTGAAATGACAGTAAAATACAACCAAATAAACAAAATTCTTAAGAAAGAGTTGATGCAAATTGGTACAATTTCATTATCTAATAGATTATCTTGGGAAATTTATACAAATAATAATATACGATTCTTTTTAGGAAAAGAGGATGGTAATAATATTGTAAGAAAATTAAATGTATTAATTGAAAATTATCAATTAGTTTTATCCGAATTAAAAAGTAGAGTTGAGTATGTAGACCTAAGATATAAAGATGGATTTGCAGTAAAGAAATTGAATGAAAATTTATATAAAAAAAATAAAGAAAAAAAGACACTTTTATGAATAATGTCATACCACCAATACTAAAAAGTAAAAAAGACCAGAGCAATATGATTGCTGCTCTTGATATAGGCACATCAAAAGTTGTTGTAATTGTTGCTGAGTTGCAACCTGATGGTGTTTTAAAAATAATTGGTAAAGGGCAACATATTTCAAAAGGATTAAAAAAAGGTGTTGTTATTAATATTGAACAAACAATGCAAGCTATCCAAAGAGCCGTTGAGGAAGCCGAATTAATGGCAGATCGGAAAATAGTTGAGGTATATACTGGAATTGCGGGAAGCCATATTAAAAGTATTAATTCTCATGGCATGGTAATAATTAAAGATGATGAAGTAACTCAAATGGACGTTGATCGAGTTAGGGAAACAGCTGAAGCAGTAAACCTACCAACTGATCAAGAAGTATTGCATGTAATAGATCAAGAATATATGGTCGATGATCAACAAGATATTAAACAACCTATAGAGATGAGTGGAAGTAGACTTAATGTTAAGGTTCATATTATTTCTGGCTCTATTGCAGCCAGACAAAATATTATTAAATGTATTAAACGATGTGGTTTAGAGGTGACTCATTTAGTATTTCAGCCTTTAGCGTCAAGTGAAGCGGTTTTAACTCAGGATGAGAAAGAATTAGGTGTGTGTTTGGTTGATATTGGTGGAGGTACTACAGATATTGCTGTAATTAAAAATAGTGCATTTCAGCATACTGCTGTTATCCCAATTGCCGGAGATCAGATAACCAATGATATCGCTACTGCTTTTCAGACCTCAACTCAATCGGCAGGAGATATTAAAGAAAGATATGGAGCTGCCATGCCAAGCTTAGCATCAGATCAAATTATTGAAATACCTCTTGTAGCTGGACAAGATTCAAAAAGAATTACCACTCAAGCTTTAGCACAAGTTATAGAGCCCAGAATTGAAGAACTTTTTGAAAAAATTCAAAATGAAATACATAGGAGCCGAATGGGAAGTACCATTGCTTCTGGTATTGTTATTACTGGTGGGTCTTCAATGCTCAAGGGAATGGTTGAGTTAGGGGAGAAAATATTCGGTATGCCTGTTAGAATCGGAATACCTAGAGATATTGATGGTCTCTTACAGGTTGTAGAAAATCCAAGATATTCTACCGGTGTAGGTTTATTAATTATGGGTAAGAATGATTTGCAAAATAGCATTAATCAGGCGGGCTCAGGAAGGTCTATTAGCCATATTCTGAAGAGAGCAAAAATGTGGTTTCAGGGTAACTTTTAATACGATACGGGGTAATTTATGTTTGAAGTCGTAGAAGGTAAGAAACAAAAAGCCATTATTAAAGTTATGGGCGTAGGTGGTTGCGGAGGTAATGCTGTTGATTACATGATTGAAAAAAATGTGATGGGCGTTGAGTTTATTTGTGCAAATACTGACCTTCAATCTTTAAAGAAAAGCCAAGCAAATACCATTGTTCAGATTGGGGAGATACTAACCCAAGGCCTAGGTGCAGGTGCACGACCAGACAAAGGCAAACAGGCCGCATTAGATGATAAAGATAAAATAATTGAAGCTCTTGAGGGGGCAGATATGCTCTTTATAGCTGCTGGAATGGGTGGAGGAACTGGAACTGGAGCAACTCCTGTTATTGCTCAAATTGCTAAAGAATTAGGTATCTTAACTGTTGCTGTTGTAACAAAACCTTTTAATTTCGAAGGGAGAAGAGTTCAAGTTGCTAATGATGGAATTGATGAGCTTGTAAGTCATGTTGACTCACTTATTACAATACCAAATGAAAAATTAATGGGAGTTTTAGGGCCAGATGTGACTTTTGTAGACGCATTCGGAGCTGCAAATGATGTTTTATATAGTGCAGTACTAGGTATTGTTGAAATTATAAATAATCCAGGACTAATTAATGTAGATTTTGCAGACGTTAAGACGGTTATGAGCGAGATGGGAATGGCAATGATTGGCTCAGGGATGGCAGAGGGTTCAGATAGAGCAACTATTGCTACAAAACAAGTTGTCGCATGCCCATTACTGGAGGATGTTAATCTTAATAACGCTAAAGGAATGCTGGTAAATATTTCTGCAAGCAGTGAATTTAAAATGAAAGAATATCATGAGGTAATGAATATAATTAAACAATATGCTGCAGAAAATGCACATGTAATAGTTGGAAATGTAATAGATGATGCAATGGGAAATCATATAAGGGTTACCATGGTTGCTACAGGATTAGCCTATTTAAAAGAAGAAGAAAAATTAAATATAGAAAATAGCCTAGATGAAAAAAGCAATGAAATTATACGTGAATTTATTTATAACCCAGATATAGATACACCAATTACAGAATTAGGGGAAGAAAACAAGGAGATTCAACAAACTTCAGAAGATGGCGGTGGATATAGTCCAAGTGTATTTGGAGCAAATACATACAATGAGGATAGTTTGAATGAAGTAGAGATGTCAGATGAAGAAGAATACGATATTCCATCATTTATGAGAAGAAAGAAATAAATGATTTTTCAAAGATCAATAAAAAATAAAGTAAGTGCTACTGGAGTGGGTCTTCATACAGGGCAAAAAGTTCGTATCATACTGAAACCGGCGAAAGAAAATAGCGGAATAATCTTTAAAAGGACAGATATAAAAGTGCCAATAGAAATAAAAGTTGAGCCGAAAGCTGTAAAAGAGACTCAATTATCGACAACTATTGGAAAAGGAAAATTCAAAATTTCAACTGTAGAGCATTTAATGTCTGCTTTATGTGCCTCAGGGGTAGATAATATTTTAATTGAAGTTGATGGCTCTGAAATACCAATTATGGATGGAAGCTCAATCTCATTTGTATATTTAATTAAGTCAGCAGTAGTTTATGAACAGTTAAAATTTAAAAAATTTGCTGTAATTAAAGATGAAATTAAAATTTCAGATGGAGAAAAGTTTGCCAAATTTGAACCTTACAAAGGTTTTTTAGTAGATTTTACGATTGATTTTCCACATCCAGCTTTCAAAAAAGAAAATAGTCGAGTCGAAATAGATTTCTTTAAAGATTCATATGTAAATAATATTAGTAGAGCAAGGACATTTGGGTTTATGCAAGAAGTAGAATATCTAAGATCTAACGGTTTGGCTCGAGGTGGCTCATTGGATAATGCAATTGTTCTAGATGAATATAAGATCTTAAATGATGAGGGATTAAGGTACGCAGATGAATTTGTTCGACATAAAATTTTAGATGCACTCGGAGATTTATATATGATTGGCATGCCTATTATTGGTAAATTTGTAGCATACAAATCAGGACATGAACTTAATAATAAGTTACTTAGATTAATGTTAGAGCAAAAATCAAAGTGGGAAGTAGGGTATTTAGATCCTGAAAATGAAAAAACGGCTTCATTAGCAAGTGATTACACCAAAGATAAAAATGACTTTGATGCTAAGCATTTAGAAATAATACAATGATAGTTATTAAATTAACTTTATTTATTCTGTGTATATTTTTAGCTGTGATGATTGGTTGTTTTCTCTTTACAAAAAATAAAAAGTATTTATTTTTAGCTAGAGACACAATTAAGTATTTAATTTCTTTGGCACTCATTATTGTAATAATTTATTTTTCTCTAAGATATTTACACCTATAGATTAATGAAAGTAATCTCCATATTCGGTGGCACTGGATTTATTGGTACTGAACTAATTAATCAGTTAGTCAAAAGCCGTGTCGAAATTCGAGTGTTTACCCGAAAAAAAAATAAAGCGAATCATTTAAAATCCCTCCCCAGAGTTAAGATATTAGAATTTCCTTCAAAAAATAATTTATCAGATGATCTTAAGGGCTCAGATGTAATAATAAATCTTGTAGGAATTTTGCATGAATATAAGAGTGTTAAATTTTCAACAGCACATGAAGATTTTGTTAACAAACTAATAAAGTCTGCTTTAAATCAAAATATAAAAAGGTTAATTCATTTAAGTGCATTAGGTGCTAATAAAAAATCATTGAGTAGATATTTACATTCTAAATACGAGACGGAGTGTATTGTTAGAAATAAATTTATGGAAAATGATTGGACAATACTAAGGCCTTCGATTGTATTTGGAATTAATGATAAATTTATTAATTTGTTTAAAAAATTAGTGCAGTTTTTGCCTATAATATTTTTAATATCACCAAAATCTGAATTCCAACCTATTTATGTGGGTGATCTAATTGATATAATAATAAAAAGTATTAATAATAAAAAAACTTTTAAAAAAGCTTTTAATTTAGGCGGGCCAGAAAAATTTACTTTTTATGAGATTATTAAGTTGATAGCGAAATGTGATAAAAAGCTAAATATTATTATCAGTTTAAATAAGACAATGTCTTATTTATTCGTAAGATTATTAATGCTATCCCCAGTTAAAATTATTACAACAGATAATTTAAAATCAATGGAGACAAATAATACAGTTAAAGTTAATGATGCATATAACTTTAAAAGCACATTAAAAGAATTAAGTACTTATTTAATTAATTATAAAAAATATTAATATATGAAAATCTATCTAGTGGGCGGTGCTGTTAGAGATAAAATATTAGGTATTCCAGTTAACGATAAAGATTATTTAGTTGTTGGGAGTAGTCCTGAAGAAATGATGAAATTGGGTTACAAGCCTATCGGAAAAGATTTCCCTGTATTTTTACATCCTCATACTAAAGAAGAATATGCACTCGCAAGAACAGAAAGGAAAGTTGGCAAGGGCTATCATGGATTTAAATTTTATACATCACCTGACGTAACTCTTGAGGAAGACCTTAAAAGAAGAGATATTACGATTAATGCAATAGCAGAAGATGAGCATGGGAACATTTATGACCCATTTAATGGAAAAGCTGATATTAAAAATAAAATTATTCGACATGTTAGTGATGCTTTTATCGAAGATCCTTTAAGAGTTCTGAGGGTAGCAAGATTTTCAGCATTAGATAGTGAATTTAAAATTCAAGAAGAAACATTAGCCTTAATGAAAAAGATGGTTTCAAGTGGTGAGCTAAAGTCTTTATCAGTTGAGCGAGTAGTGGCAGAGGTTTCAAAAGGTTTGGGGGGTAGAAACCCAGATATTATGATTCGTCACCTTTGCGAATGTGGAGCTTTGAACGAAGTTTTCCCTGGGCTTAATCCTGACCCAGATCTATCTGGTGACTTTGTTAATTTAGGCTTGGCATTGAAGGAAACCCCAAACTCTGTGGCAACTGAATCTAAAATTATTATGTTGCTATTGGTACCATACTTTGGCAAGCATTATTTACCTGAGACATATAAAAGATGGATAAAACAACAAGAATATTTACTAAAGTACTTAAAAATATCTAGTATGTACCTTAAGATATTTAATAATATAAAAAATGAAGAAGTTAATCTTAGAAATTTTTTAACGTTAAGAGAGGAAGACAAATTAGATTGCCTATATAGACTTGATTTTTTCAGGCGTCCAAATATTACTTCAGAGATTCTAAATATTATTCCATTTTTTTATAAAGAATTTAAGGTAATGAGTTCACCATATGAATGTCTTAATAAATTCCTATCTCTTTTTTCAAGTGAAATAAGTCAATTAAAGAGTGAGTTAGATGCTTCAAAATCTGGCGATGAAATTAAGGAGTTTGTATATCAGGAGAGACTTTCTATACTTAAAAAAATTAGTCACTAATTAAATCTTTTAGTTTAGATATTTTTTTATCGATATATGAAGGATTTTCTTTTTTATTAGTTAGCCATATTGTTGATAAACCAAATTGATTAGCTGTGTCAAGATTTTCTTTTACATCATCTACAAAAATTGCTTCTTTAATCCCGTATTTATTTAGAAAAATTTTCATTGAAGTTATGTTTGGTTTGGCTACAAAGTTGCAGTCTTCTATGCTAAAAATTTCATCAAAGTAATCCTCAATCTTACATATTTTAAGTACTTTATTTGTGTAATCTCTGGGTGCATTTGTGTAAATTATTTTTTTCCCATTTAATGAAGATAGTACTTTTATTAAGTCTTGCATAGGAAAGACTAATTCTTCAAAATTGTTCAGTGTGTGAGTTTTTCTTAAAAAATCATTTGGGTTTATATTATGGTGCTTAATCAATCCTTCTAAGGTAGCTCCATAATTATCCCAATATTTTTGTCTTAATACGTCAGCATCTGTTACATTAATTTTTACTTCTTTACTAATGTATTGATTAATTTTTTTATTAATTAAAGGGAATATTTTTTTTTCTGCATCATGCAGAGTATTATCAAGATCGAATATCCATGTATTATCCAAGTTATTGGCCCTTAATTAAGGTGCCTACACCTTGGTCAGTTAATATTTCTAGTAATAATGCGTGCTCAACTCTTCCGTCGATAATATGCACAGTATTAACTTTATGCTTAGCAGCATGAACTGCAGAGTTTATTTTAGGAAGCATACCTTCAGATATGGTTCCATCATCTATTAATTTCTTAATTTCTTTTGGAATTAAACCAGTAATGAGATTGTTTTTTTTGTCTAAAACACCTTTTGTATTTGTCATTAATACTAATTTCTCAGCTTTTAAAACCTCTGCAAATTTAGAAGCTACAACATCTGCATTAATATTGTATATTTTTTTATCGCTACCTATTCCAATAGGAGCAATGACTGGAATAACTCCATCATCTGTAAGGTGCTTCATAAAAAATGGGTCGATACTCACTATTTCGCCTACATACCCAAGATCTATAGATTTTTCTTGTATTTGTAATTTTTTGGCTTTAATAATTTCTATAGTGTCTTTACTACTGTAGCTATTGGCATCCCCACCATTTTTTTTGATTAGAGAAACAATTTCTTTGTTAATATCATTTAAGACATTCGCAACAATTCCCATAGTTTCTTCATCAGTGACTCTTATACCTTGTTGAAATAAAGGTTTTTTTCCTAATTTATCAAGGGACTCATTTATTTGTGGACCTCCACCATGAATTACTACAGGATTCATACCAACTAATTTAAGGAGTACTACATCTTTAGCAAATGATTGCTGAAGTTTAGTATCGACCATAGCATTACCACCAAACTTAATAACAATCGTTTTACCAAAAAATTTTTTAATATATGGAAGCGCCTCGCTTAACACCTTAGATTTTTCGTTTGGAGTCATGTTCTATAACCTCTTGATAAAGTATTTAGAGTTTCGTTTGACAGTATAGGTTTTCTTTCTTTCATCTGGTATAAATTTTCTTTCTGTTAAGGAAAAGTTATTCTCAATAAACCAGTGTTCTGATTGAGTTGTGAGTATAAATAAATTCTTTATATTTTTGTTTACAGCTTCTTGCTCACAAAATCTTAATAACTTTTTACCATAACCAAGGTTTTTATAGTTATCATGAATTGCAAAGCAAGCTATCTCCATCATTTCTTCATATTGGTACAAAGCAACTGTTCCAATTATATTATGGTCATGCTCAATAACATAAAAGAAGTTTATATCTTTATCAATATTTTTATTTTTTCTAATAACTAGAATCCCTTCTTTTTCCAATGGCTCAATAATATTTATTATCTGATTGATATCTTTTATTTCTGCAGGCCTAATATTTTGAAGAGAATATTCTGTTAAAACTGTCCCAGAGCCCTTGTCAGTAAATATTTCTTCTATTACTGAGCCATTTATATTTCTATTTATTAAGTGTACTTTTTCAATATTATTTTTTATTGCATACAGACTACTTTTGAGAATATTAAAATCATGATAAGAGATAAAAGGTGCATTTTTTGGATCTTCAATACTTTCAATTAAATGTTTTGCTTTAGAGATAGTTAGTTCTGGGATTAATTCACCACGAATATTTAAAATACCATTTGCATTTAAATAATAAATTAATTTTTCTGCTTTTATTGCTTGTGCAACGTATGCAGCAGTTTGCTCGTATGATAAATTAAATATATCTCCCATTGGCGAATAACCTAAGGGTGAAATAATTACAATTTCCTTATTGTTCAATTTATCAGTTATTGCATTAGTATCAATTTTTCTTATCTGACCTGTTAGCTCCATATCTACACCATCAATTACTCCTAATGGTCTTGCGGTAATGAAATTTCCACTAGACACTTTAATATTACTTCCAAGCATTGGCGAATCTAAGATGCCTGATGACAAAGTAGCCTCAATATTTGTTTTGATTACCCCATTTACCTCAACTATATCGTTTAGCATTTCTTTTTTAGTTACTCTGATATTTCTAATTAACTCAGTTTTTGTAGTTCTATCTTTGAATTTTTTGTCAATTTGGGGCCTGATTCCATGCACCAAAACAATATTAATATTCATTGAGTGCAATAAATTAATATCACAAGCGATAGATTTAAATTGATCATCACTAATCACCTCACCACCAACAGCAATAACAAAGGTTTTATTATTAAATTGGTTAATAAATTTAGCAGACAATCTAAAATTTTCAACGAAACTCTTGGATTCATTAACTAAATTATTTTGAGGAAAATTTTTTTCAAAAAATACCAATGGTGAGATATTTAAAGCTAAAGACAATTTCTCAAGTAAATTAAAGCTAATATTTAATTCACCTCTTTCAATTCTTGATAAGTTTCCAGGATCTATATCTATAAGTTTTGCTAAATCAGCAAGAGTCATATCTTGTTCTTTGCGCAATTTTCTTAAAATTTGACCTGAATCCATATTGTATTTTTTACATATATATAATTAATAATTAGTTAATTAT
>Ga0209816_1000816_pt1 | contig 23807 bp, 18 predicted proteins | sample CoawatmetaG01DNA_FD_187509 | JGI IMG/M metagenome (GOLD analysis project Ga0209816, IMG submission 187509) | Marine microbial communities from the West Antarctic Peninsula - Coastal water metaG017-DNA (SPAdes) (version 2) | ecosystem: Environmental > Aquatic > Marine > Coastal ...
GGCTAGGAAAAGTAATGGTAGTAGATTTTTTTTCATCCTCTTATTTTGCCATACATTTCTACGTGTCTTAGATATTAAGGAAATAGTTTAGCTTGTGAGAAACAGAGTGATGGTTAGATTTTTTAACTTTTAATCTTCTAAAAAATCTATAACTTCCTGATAATAAATAGCAAAATTTAATCCTTCTGTTTCTTCTTTATTCAATCCCCAAGTATTTACTCCTACTACTTTATCTTTAAAATAAAGAGGGCCACCTGAATTACCATGATTAATAGGTACGTCAATTTGTAGATATTTTACTTTTTTACCAAAACCAGAAAGAGACAACTCTCTTATACTACTTACAATCCCCCTGGAAATTGAATAATCAAACCCTTTAGGATGTCCTATTGCTTCGACACTTGAACCAACCCTAATTGTTCCTGAATTCCAAAACTCAACAGGGGAAGACTTCTTATTTACTTTTAAAAGAGCCAAATCCCTTTGTTGATCATTGCTGATCACTTTTCCTGTAAAATTTTCACCTGCAAAATTCTGTATATTTACTATTTTTGCGTCTCCAACAACATGGTGATTAGTAACGACAAGATATTGAGATACGTAGAAGCCTGTTCCAGAGCTTCCGTTAATAGCATCTTCAATTTTTACTACAGAATTAAATCTTTCATCCGCTGAAATTAATTCTCGAATTGGCTTCTTTGTTTTTGCTAAATAAGAAGATTGTTTATTGTCTGATACTAAGTATCCTTTTAAAGAGCCAGAGACAACGGGTGTTGAAGGTGTAAATTTATAAGATTCTATTTCGTCAGCTAATGTAGATAATTTAATACTGTCATTTGAATTCAAGTAAGATTCTAAATCTTCTCTTGTGTCCTCTCTGTATCTTGAGTACCTTCTGTCATCTTGTCTAACCCCACTATAGATAGTGAAATATTTACTGTTGGAGTCTGTAAATTTCTCTTTATAAATTTGATTGGTTTTTAGATTAATTAATCCAACATTTATTTTTCTTTCTTTTTTAGCCTTAATCTTTGTCTTTAAGAATGGGTATTTTTGGTAAACAGTTTCTTCTAACATTCTAGGAGTTCTTTCTAAAAGATTTTGGGCATTATCATAATCACTAGATTTGGGGCTAAGAAGCGCATAACACCAGAAGGCTCTTCCTTTAGAAGATTGATTAGCGCAAGTATATTGGTCATCTTCCCATTCTCTTAATGCTCTATTGTAAGCATCTCTAGCTCTGTCTCTTTTATCTCTGATGCGATCATAATCTGGATTGTACTTTTGCTTTGTCCCAACTGGGTATTCCCCTACCATTTCATTCCTTGAAACAATTTCTTGATTAACATCATTTAATATAGGGTTGGCAAAAATAAGAAAGCCATTCTTATTAATTTGATCTAAATCACTAAACTTTATAGTCTTTGCAGACAAGTTATTGCTTATCTTTAGTTCAGCTTGTTTTGTATCCAGGAATAGAAGATATTTACTCTTTCTCGGAATATCTAATCCTGAGATATTTTTTCGTCTTAGTTGTTTATTTAAAATATTAATTGAGGATATCTTTTTATCTAACTCTATTAAGGAACTAGATTCTTCAAAGTAAATATTTAAATCATCTTCTAACTTTAACTCTACAAATTTTATGTTTAATTCCAGTTCAGTAGCCTTCTTTTTATCTTTAGAGTCAGTCTCAGGAGTCTTCTTAAACTGGGCCAAAAAATCCTTACTCTCTTCTAGGGTGCTTTTTAAACCCAAAAGAGAAGAAGAAAAAATTTGAGGTGCTTGATTTAACTCGCTCTCCATCTTTAAATTTAGTTTTATTAATTTTTCTGAAGTCCATTGCGACTGATTAACATGTCCAAAATAATAAGTACTTTTTCTGGCATCAATTTCATCCTCTATTTTAAAAGCCTCATTTTCTAATTTGATCTCGTATTTTCTAGGTTCTAATTTTATTTTTAGGGGCGTAGTTCCTACTTTCTTATTATCTAGATAAACTTTTAAACCCTTAACATCACCTTCTATCTCAAATGCAATTAAAGAAGCTGAATATTCCTTTCTTTTCTTTTTTACAAGAACTGCTTTTAAATCTTTCTTTTCTTGATTTATAGACTTTCTAATAAACTCTTTTCCATATTGCTGAGAATGTTTCTTTAAAGTCTTGAATCTGCTTAAAATTCTAGCTTGAGTTCTTGATTTACCAGATTTTAGTTTCTTTATACTTTCTTGAGCGTTCTTAACATGCTGTTTTAATTTAGTATAAAATTTCCTCTTTTTATCTGCACTCGTTGACTTTGCGTGATCAAGAATAAGTTGAGATAAATACAATATTTCTCCCTCTTCTGTTGATAACAGATTGTTTGAAAGCAAAATAATCTGTTTTATTGCTTTGTCTTTTTCAACTACAAAATAAGTATTTACTTCTTTCCCAGAAATATTTGTGTTTACAATTGAACTTGTCTTTTTAGTAGCAACATACCCTTGTCTTGCACAATATTCTTTGTAATTAGTTTGGTCTTTTTGATTTAGGTGGAAGTCGCAGTACTTAGAACTAACACTTCCACCTAAATCAACTTCTGATGCAGAACCCAGCCCTGAATAAAAACCTAATATAAACACTAGCGAGGTTAGTATTAAAATTTGGTTTTTCATGAATTAACTATACACCAACTGAGACTTTCTCAAAATCTTGGCAGGGTTTTGAAGACCTTGATGTGTGGGAAGTTTAGCTTGTGAAAAACGGAGTGATGATTAGGTGTTTCATAGGACACCTAGAAATAGAAGAGCAATATAGCATATAGGCAATCCAAGATAGAATGCTGTACCTATCTTCTTTTCAATTCCATTTTTAAGTACTGACAGCGAAAGGACTTCTCCAATAGAGCCAGCCTTTAAGCTTTTAAGTCAGCCTGTTATACAAAAAGAGAGAATGGTGGAGCTAGGCGGGATCGAACCGCCGACCTCCTGCGTGCCACGCAGGCGCTCTCCCAGCTGAGCTATAGCCCCATTCAAATCAACTTAGTTAAATATTTAGGTACACTAGGCAACTAAGATTGACTATTTTAATGCAATGCGATCTTTTAGCCACTCTATTGGCGTAAAATGATTAAACAATGAACGAACAACTATCTGAAATTAACACAACCCGCCTAGATATTGAAAAGCTTAAGCCTGTCAATGATGAGAGAACCACCTACTATGATAAAAAAAAGAAGGGTTTCTTGATAGAGGCAACGAACGAAGGGTTGGTCTTTTTTTATGAATACAAATTTAATAAAAAGGTTCGTTCAGTTTTACTAGGGAAATATCCTTCTCTTTCTTTGGCTAAAGCTTTAGAAAAATGGGAGGTAGCTTTTAAAAAAGTTTCTGATGGGAAAGATATTTGGCTCTATGAGCAAGAAAGTTCAAATAAGAAAATTGTTCTTGAGGACAGTCTTATTTCAAAAGATCCTCGTGTATTGAAGAACGAAGAAATTATAAAATTCTGGAAAGGGCTTGATTCCATTAATGAGATTAGTGCTATAACTCGTTTGGGTCTAAAAATTTTACTGTTAACAGGTTGTTCTAAAGATGAATTATTTAATGCTTCCTGGGATGATATTAATTTTGATTATCGTGAATGGATAGTTTATGACATTAAGAAATCTCAAAGAGAAATTAACCTAAGCACTTTAGCAATAGAAACTTTTTTAGAGATTCAAGACTTTGAACATCATACTGCTTATAGTAATAATAAGATTAAACAGGCTTTGGTCGATAGTCAGAATAAGATCTTAAACCTTAGCAAAAAATCTTTAGATAGAGCCATAGACAAAGAAGGTTGTAAAAAACTTGGTATTAACAATTTTACATTATTAGATCTTCAATCGACTTTTAATTTGCAATTTAAAGAATGCGGGGATGTTGAAAAAGTTGGTGAGTTAATTACTAATCTTATAAATCCTGAAACTATTTGAAAGTAAATCTAAGTTACTCCTGATTTCTACTGTTCGCATTTCTGGGAAACAAACCCCTTGCTTATTAAACTGGCTATTAAAAAGAAGCTAGATGAAAAAAGGAGAGTTGAAAGTAAGCTATTAGCATAAAAAGGTAAGCCTAGAGCATAACACGTAATCAAACCCTCTACTGATTGAGTATAAGCATCCGAACCTAGCCAAACACCAAAGTTTGTTAAAATAAAGAATAAAGTTGGTGAGATTACTGAAATTAAAAGGATTCTAGTTAAGTTAATTTTAAAAGTAATTAATGTTAGGAGGCCTATTAAAAGAAAAGAGGCATAAGTCCAAGCCATTAGGCCATGAAAACCTAGGAACAGGTCTGTTATAAAAAGTACAACGATAGGAAGCATCAAAACAGCTCTTTTATCTTCTAATAAATAAGGTAAGAAAATAGCTCCAGCAATTAAAGGGGTAAAATTTGGAGGATGAGGGACTATTCTGCTTAAAGCAAAAAGGGTAATAAAAAAAATAAAACCTTTAAAAATTTTCATAAAATTCCTTGTTATCTTTGAAGAGTAATCTAACCTTATTGAATGAATAACAATGATAATCTAATTTCTAAGTATGAAAAAGCAGAACTGATAGAAACCCAAAAATTTAAAGCCCCTCCCGGATATGATTGTTTCTATTTCCAATGCAAAGACTCAAATAAACTGAGAGTTACCATTTGGAATAAAGGGTCTTTAAAAGGATCAATAATGCTGCAATCTGGTAGAACAGAATTTACAGAAAAATACTTCGAGGTAGTTTCTGAATTCATTAATAGAGGCTATTGCGTTGCAATGATGGATTGGAGGGGCCAAGGTAAATCAAGCAGGGTTTCAAAAAATCCGAATGTAGGGCACGTTAATTCCTTTAGAGATTACGACAATGATCTGAATGAAGTTCTTTCTGAAATTTACACCCTCCAATGCCCAAAACCTTGGGTTGGCATGGGGCATTCAATGGGAGGATGTTTGATAGCCTCCAATGCGGCCAATAATGACTATTTTGAATCGATTATTTTATGCTCCCCCATGTTAAGTATAAGAATGCCATTCGTTATGAAAATCTTTGTATTAATTTTTGGAATTCTTTCAAAATTAGGGTTCCAGCAAATTGAAATTCGAAAACCTGATTACAGCATTAAGTCGGGCTGGGGTTTGGAAGATTTTAATGAGAACAGTCTAACTTCAGATATTAAAAGATACAAAAGATCGCACGATCTTGTGCAACAGGATTATCAATTAGGTGTTGGCGGTTTAACAATAGGATGGATTTTTGAGGGTCTTAAGAGAACTTTAATGATCAAGTATGGGGATTGGATGGGACGCATAAAAAAACCAACTTTATTAGTTAATGCTACCAGGGACGGCCTGGTAGACTATAAAGAAAATGTTTTACTTTCTAAAACTATGCAGGACCTATCCCGTATTGACCTGCCCTGCAAACATGAAGCGTTAATGGAAACTGATAAAATTCGAAAAGAAGTGTGGGAAGCTATTGATCAATTCTTACAAATTAGCTAAAAGCGGCAATAGCTTTATTAATTCTATCAACAACTTTGTCTTTACCGAGCAACTCAGCAGTTTGATCTATAGATGGAGAGTTTGTTGAACCTGTTAAAGCAAGTCTAAGGGGCAGGCCAACCTTTCCAAAACCAACATCAAATTCACTAACGACTTGCTGTATTAGTGACTGAACATTTATAGCAGACCAATCTTCTAATACTAGGAATTTTTTTCTTAAATCAATAAAAATTTCTAATGACTGTTTGTTTATAATTTTTTTAACAGCCAAATCGTCGTAAGTATTTAATTCTTGAAAGAAATAGGAAGTTTCCTTTTTATAATCGCTTAAAAAACTGCAACGGTCTTTAACAAGGTGAAAAACTTTAGAGGAGTAATCGTCATCGGTGAAGGTGCCTTCTGACAACAACATATTAAAAATTTTAGAATCTTCAATTTGAGACAAGTACTCTTTATTAAACCATTTAAGCTTGTCCATTGAGAAAGCTGCAGGAGAATTATTTAATTTTCCTTCTTTAAACTTACTTATCAGGTCTGACTCTGAAAAAATCTCTTCGTCTCCGTAAGACCAACCTAATTTAGCCAAGTAATTTCTCATTGCATCCGGAAGAACTCCTAATTCTTTATATTCTTCAACTCCCACAGCTCCATGCCTCTTTGATAATCGCTTATTGTCTTCGCCTAAGATCATAGGAACATGTCCGTATATTGGAGCGTTATAGCCCAGGGCTTTAAAAATATTTATCTGTCTTGGAGTGTTGTTGATATGATCATCACCTCTTATTACATGAGTAATTCCCATCTCTTTATCATCCACGACAACACTAAGATTGTAAGTAGGCGTTCCATTAGTTCTTATTAAGATTAAGTCATCCATCTCCTTATTAGAAATTTCTATTACGCCTTTAACTATGTCATTAAATTCAACAGTTCCTTCTTGAGGGTTTCTGAACCTAACCACCATTCCTTCTCTAAAGGTATGATTTAAGTCTCTGCATTTACCATCGTACTTTGGTTTGTCTCCAGCTTTTTGCTGAGCCGACCTAATTTCATTTAATCTTTCTGTAGAGCAATCGCAATAATAAGCACTGCCTTTTTTAAGCAACGACTGAACAGCTTCAAGATGGACAGCTTTGTTGTGAGATTGATAAACAGGCTTGTCATCAAAATCAATGCCCAGCCAAGAAAAGCTGCTTATAATAGCTTTGGTGTACTCTTCTTTAGAGCGCTCAATGTCTGTGTCTTCAATTCTTAAAAGACAAATCCCTTCATGAGATTTAGCAAAAAGCCAAGCAAAAAGAGCAGTTCTTGCACCTCCTATATGGAGTAATCCAGTAGGACTGGGAGCAAATCTTGTTACAATTTTTTTTGACATCAACTTCTTAACCACAAAGGCTTAACCCCAGTCTCTTCTTCCATGCTGTTTAAATACTCCTTGTTTCGTTCCACTTCTTCCTTGGTAAGCTCGATGGACTTGGTTCGTTTTATTTCACCAAAACTCTTAGAAGATGAATCTTCCGTAATGTTCTCTTCTAATCTATTCTCTTGCTCAAAATTTAACGCTCCTTGACCTCCTGTCATTGATAAATATACTTCACCAAGTATTTTTGAATCCAACAAGGCTCCGTGAAGCTCTCTGTCATAACCTCCTATATCATAACGCTTAACTAAAGCATCCAAACTGTTTCTTTGCCCCGGATGTTTTTCTCTAGCTATGTGTAGTGTGTCTGTAACTTTTTGCACCACCTTGTCGATCAATGGAAGTTTTTTTGAAACCAGCTTTATTTCGTTGTTTAAGAATCCAACATCAAATTCAGCATTATGAATTAAGAGCTCTGAATCTTTAATGAAATTAATAAAATCTTCATAGACGTCTTTGAATCTTTTCTTGTCAGATAGAAATTCTGTTGTAAGACCATGGACCGCTAGAGCACCCTCTTCACTGTCCCTGTCTGGATTTAGATAAACATGAAATTCTTCGCCTGAAAATCGTCTGTTTATTATTTCTACACAGCCAATTTCAATAATCCTGTTCCCTGACTTGATGTCCAATCCTGTTGTTTCTGTATCCAGTAATATTTGTCTAAACATTTTTATAAATTATCAATTCCTTTGTTTGCAAGCATATCAGCTATCTCGTTTTCTCTGTGTCCACTATGACCTTTGACCCATTTCCATGTAACGGCATGAAGTTTGTTAACGTCATCGAGCCTCAACCAAAGATCTTTATTCTTAACAGGCTTGTTGGTGGAGGTTTTCCACCCTTTAGCCTTCCAACTTATCATCCATTTATTCAAACCATCTTTAACATAACTGGAGTCTGTTGTAAGGGTTATTGAAGAAGGCTTCTCTATGGACTCCAGAGCTTTTATTGCTGCCATCATTTCCATTCTATTGTTGGTTGTATTTTCTTCTCCTCCATAAATAGAATCCTCTTTGCCGTCTATACGGACCAGCGCACCCCACCCTCCCGGGCCAGGATTGCCTCTGCAGGCTCCATCGGTAAATATCTCTATAGTTGGCATATTATTAAAATAGAATTGTATTATAGTTAAGCTAACTATTCCGCGATCTTAAGTGTAAAATATTTTTTATTTTAAATATGTTTGATATTTTTCCTATAAAAGCTTTCTCAGATAACTACATTTGGACAATGGTAGAAGGGACTAATGCTGTTGTTGTTGATCCTGGAGACCCCTTACCAGTTGAAGAAAGACTAGAAGAGCTGGGTCTTCATTTGCAAGGAATAGTAATTACGCATCACCATTATGATCACAGCGGTGGAATAGAAAAGCTCCAATCAATTTATGATTGCGATGCCTATGGTCCTTCTGGAGGTCACATAAAAGGCATTAATAAACCCCTGCAAGATAATGAGGTCTTCAATATTCTTGGGAAAAATTTTACTGCATTGTCTACTCCTGGTCATACGGATGATCAATTGGCCTACTTTCATCATGACAAAGTTAACTCAATTCTCTTTTGTGGAGATACTTTGTTTGCAGCAGGCTGCGGAAGACTCTTTGAAGGAACGCCAGTTCAAATGAATAATTCTCTTAAACGATTTGCAATTCTTCCTAAAGAAACTCAAGTTTATTGTGGTCACGAATACACAGAGTCAAATTTGATGTTTGCCAGGGAAGTTGAGAAAGAGAATAAAGATGTTTTAGACAGGCTAAAAATTGTAACGGCACTCAGAGAAAAAAATTTAATAACTCTACCTTCTACAATAGAACTTGAACTCAAAACAAACCCTTTCATGAGGGTTCATTTGGATTCAGTAATTAAATCTGCAGAAGATCACTCAAGTTCAACTCTTTTAACAGAAGCTGAAGTTCTTGGATACATAAGGATTTGGAAAGATAACTTTTAATAATATGTATAAATCTTTTTTATTATTATCTCTATTTGTTGTTTCAAGTTGCGCCACTTCATCAAACAATATTTACACTGAACCCTTACCCGACGAACCAAGGGATGTAAGGCCTAATATTATAGAAAATGAGCTTAAAAAGGAGCCTTATGATATTTGGGAAAGAATTAGAAATGACTTAACGATAAAGATTCCTCAAGATCAAACTGCTTTTGCAAGCGTTTACAGAGAGCGGTTGGTGAATAATCAAAATTCAGTTAACAGGATAAGTAAACAAGGACAACGGTATCTTTACCACACCCTTTCTAGAGCACAAGAACTCAACCTTCCAGTCGAACTAGCCCTATTGCCTTTCATAGAAAGTGAATTTAATCCTTATGCAAAATCCGTTGATGGAGCAACTGGAATTTGGCAATTCTTACCTGCAACTGGAAAAGAATGGGGCCTCAAATCAAACTGGTGGTACGACGGGAAAAAGGACGTTCTAGCTTCTACAGAAGCTGCTTTGCAATTCCTTAGTTATCTAAATAAAAGGTTTGATGGGGATTGGCTACTGGCAATGGCTGCCTACAATGCAGGTCCAACAAGAGTTAGTAGAGCGATCAGAAAGAATAAGAAAAAAGGTGAAGGCTTAAGATTTTGGGATCTTGATTTACCGAAAGAAACAACTGCTTACATACCAAAACTTCTCGTTCTTTGTGAATTAATAAAAAATCCAGACTCTTTTGGTGTTCATTTACCGTCCATAGCTAACAGACCTTATTTTGAAAAGGTAAAAATTCCAGGTCAACTTGATCTCATGCAGGCTGCTGATCTTGCAGGCTTAAAACCCGAAACTGTCTACGAATTAAATCCTGGATTCAATCAGTGGGCAACTGATCCCGGTGGACCTCATTACCTCCTTTTGCCAATAGGAGTTGCCGATAGGTTTATTACCCAGCTTGACTCTTTGGATCCGGATGAATTGGTTAGATGGGATAGGTATAAAATTAGAAAAGGTGATAGTCTAATAAGAATTTCAAAACGCTTCAAAATTGAAGTCTCAGTGTTAAAGGAAATTAACGGTATGAGCAATGATCTCATAATTGCTGGCCGAGAAATAATGGTGCCAAGAGGTTCTGCCTGGTTAAATCAAGACATGCCTAGAGAAACAACTTATTCTGTTTCTCAAGGCGACTCTCTTTGGAATATAGCTAAGAAATTTAAAATATCCATCGAAGACATAGCATCTTGGAACAATCTAAACATCCAAAAGCCCCTACAGATTAACCAAACTATAAAAATTTTTTCTAGATTTGAAAGAATAAGAGAGGATATTCCGTCAAGAAAACTTAATACCATGCTTTATCCTATTAAGTCTGGTGACACAATTAGCAAGATAGCTTCAAAATTTTCCATAAAGTCATCAAAGATCCAAGAATGGAATGACATAAAAGACGCTTCAAAAATTTTTCCGGGTCAAGTATTGAAGCTTTACCTTTAAATAATAGAAACTAAGATTCAGAACGAGGATCCAAAGCATCTCTAAGACCGTCTCCAATAAAATTAAGGGAGAAGAGTGTCATTGAAAAGACTACGGATGGAAAAACCAGTAACCACCAATACTCTTCCATAGAAACTGCGCCATCTCTTATCAATATACCCCATGAACTTAACGGAGCCTGAACGCCAAGGCCTAGAAAGCTTAAAAACGCTTCCAATAACATTATCTGTGGAACGGTGAGCGTTGCATAAACTATTACAGGTCCTATGGCATTAGGTATTAGATGGCGAAAGACAATGCTTATGCGGCTAACGCCTAAAGCTTCTGCAGCCAAAATAAATTCTTGTTTGCTCAAGCTCATTACTTGGCTTCTTACTATTCTAGCCATAGTGAGCCATTCAACGGCACCGATAGCCATAAACAAGAGTATTAAATTTCTACCAAATATGACCATCAATAAGATAATTAAGATAATAAAAGGTATTCCGTACAACACATCTACTATCCTCATCATTGCAGAATCTATCTTTCCGCCAGAGAATCCTGCTACAGCACCCCATGTCACACCGATAACCAACGCTACAGAAGTAGCCAAAAAACCAACCATTAATGAAATTCTGCTGCCGTACATCATTCTTGTTAACAGATCCCTTCCCAGAGTATCAGTACCTAGTAAGTGCTCTAGAGAAGGTCCTGCAGGACCAAGATCTAAGTCTTGATAAGCATAGTCATAAGGAGCTAAAAAAGGGGTCAGCAAAGCAACGGCTATAAGGCTTAAAATAAATATAGAGCTGTAGAAAGAAAGACGATTAGAAGCAAGCCTTTCAAAGGCCTGTCTAAATGGACTTTTATTATTAACTTCCATGATTATCTGAGCTTTGGATTAATAATGGCTGCAATAAGATCAGACAACAAATTAAAAAATATAATCAAGCAAGAAAAGAATATCGACGATCCAAGAATCATCGTGTAGTCTCTGTTGAAAGCAGCTTCAACATAAAACCTTCCCAAGCCTGGTATACCAAATATTGTTTCAACAACAAAGGATCCAGCAAGCAGTCCTGCCATGGCAGGTCCTAAAAAGGCTATAACAGGCGTTAAACCACCTTTAAGAGCATGAAAGATCACTACCCTTGTTTCCGAAAGGCCTTTGGCTCTTGCCGTTCTTATAAAGTCTTGATTTAAAACTTCTAGCATCCCTCCTCTTGTTAATCTAGCACAATAGGCTGCGTAGGCTGTGCCAAGAGTTATGGTAGGAAGTATCTTATCCCCCGAATAATCACCCCATCCCGATACAGGCAGCACTTCCAACCAAATTCCAAATATCAGAATTAGAGAAGGGCCAAGAATTATTGAAGGTACACATATTCCGAGCATTGCAACCGTCATGGGAGCGTAATCATATATTGTATTTTTCTTTAAAGAACTGACAACTCCGATAGAGACGCCTAAGAGTACTGCGAATAGAATTGAATAAAGAGCCAATTCAAAAGTTATTGGCAGACCTGTAAAAATTAATTCTGTTACCGACCTGCCAGGATATCTAAAAGAAGGACCAAAATCTCCCTGCACAACACCATAAAGATAATCAAAATATTGTTTATACAAAGGGGCATCAAGGTTATATTTTTCGTTAAGCTTAATTAAAACTTCTGGATCAACTGCTTTTTCTGCATCGAATGGGCCGCCCGGAGCAGAATGGACCATAAAAAATGTAAGAGTTACCACAGCCAAAAGGACAGGGATAGCCGTTAAGAGTCTTTTTGAGATCAATTCCAGCATTGTTTTTTACTTCACGCTTTGTCTAATAGAAAGAAATTGATATGGGTGGTTGTCTAATAAATTTGAATCCCAGCCCTCTACATCTGAATGCAGCATATAGATTCTGGTGTAAGTATAGATAGGAAGGATTGGCAATTCATCCATTAAGATATGTTCTGCTTCATCAAAAAAAGAAAACCGTTCATCTTGAGAAGGAGAGTTTGCTCCTTTTAACAACAAGGAATCATATTTAATATTAGACCAACCGGTTTGATTATTTCCCCTGCCGGTAACCATCATGTCTAAAAAAGATTTAGGGTCGACGTAATCGCCTATCCATCCTGCTCTTGCAACAGAAAAATCACCTATGCCCATTTTTGATAAATAAACCTTCCAGTCAGTATTAGTAAGTGTCACATCTATGTTAAGATTTTTTTTCCACATTTGTTGAATGGCTTGAGCAAGCTTTTGGTGGCCTTCGCTGGTGTTATAAAGTAATTCAAAGGGAGGGAGTGTTCCTTCTGGATAACCCGCTTGTATTAATAATTCTTTTGCACGCTCAGGATCGTATTCCAATTTTGTAGATGGATAAAAGGCATTTCTATTAGGTGGCGTAAATGAAAAGGCAACTGCCTGCCCGCCTTTTTGCACTTTTTGTACAATTTTTTCTCTATCGATCGATAAGGACAAAGCCTGCCTAACGAGCTTATTATTGAATGGTTCTTTTTTTGTATTAAAACGGTAATAGTAAGTACCGTAGTATGGATCTATCTTTAGATTCTCAGGATATTTTCCTTTATAAACTTCAATTTTTTCTTGGGGAACCGTTGAAGTGACGTGTAACTTTCCTGACCTAAACATCAGATCTTCCCGTGTTGCATTGTCCACAGGAAAGAAATGTATTTCATTGAGTGTAACGTTTGCAGCATCCCAATATGTTGGGCTTTTCTTTACGACCAATAATTTATTAAGTTCCCAAGAACTTAATTCAAAAGGACCATTTCCTATAAAGTTACCAGGTCTGGTCCATTGAGAACCGAGGGAATCAATTTCACCAAACTTCTCAATTGTAGGCCTGTGAATGGGTCTTGTAGTGTAATGACACAACAGTTCTAAGAAATACGGCGCAGGATTGCGTAATGAGACTTGAAGAGTTCTTTCATCAACAGCTCTTACTCCTACTTTAGAAAAATCCTTCAATAAACCTTTATTAAAATCTTCAGCTCCAATTACATCGTACAACATATCCGGATACTTAGAGCCCAGAGATGGAGTTAACATTCGTCTCCAGGAGTAGACGAAATCATTTGCCGTTACCTGATCACCATTTGACCAAATTGCATTATCTCTTAGAAAAAAAGTATATGTTTTTCCATCCTCACTTATGTTCCAACGTTGGGCAATTCCAGGCAAAGGGCTCAATCCGCTGGGGTGTCTTATTACCAGACCTTCCAATAGCGCCATGAGTATCTTAGATTCAGGAACTCCAGTAACAACATGAGGGTCTAAGTCTTGAGGTTCTGTACCATTTCCTAAATAAAGTATTTGTGATTCGTAAGATAAATCTACAGGTCGAATATTATCTCCGCAAGCGTTTAAAAGCAGCACCAAAACAACAAGTGCAAAATGTTTGTATTTCATGTTTAGTTTAGATGTTTTTTAAAAAACTTAATTAATTCTAAATTACTTTCATACCTTACTTGTTCATTCGAGTATCCATGACCCTCTTTTGCAATAAACAAAGTTTTGTGTTCAAAGCCTAACTTGTTTAACTTTTTAGAAAATTTAACTGCGTGCTTATATGGTGCCCTAACATCCTGCTTTCCATGAATAATATAAAAAGGCACTTTTAGTTTTTCAGCATTGTAATGGGGTGACATTCTTTTTTGGTTCTCTACGTCTTTTCCTAAGCGAATAGCAAGCTGAGGTTTGCCACCTCTTGAACCTTGAATATCTCCATCTACGAATAAACCAGGTAGGTCATAAACTCCTACATCACTTACAGAGCATTTAAATAGATCTGGGCGCATTATTGCAGCCTGAGTTGCCGCATAACCTCCATAACTTCCTCCATAAATGCATGAGTTAAATTTGTTAATCTCACCTTTTTTATGAAGAAATTCCATCCCATCAAACAAGTCATTTAAAACACCATCCCAATTAGCTCTTATATACCTTTCATGTTTCAAACCGTACCCACCTGATCCTCTGAAGTTAATTTGCAAGACATTGAAACCCTCTGAAGCCAACATTTGACTTCTATGATCAAAGCCCCAGAAATCTCTAATTCCTTCAGGGCCGCCATGCGGATGGACAATAGTAGGTGAATCTGACGATTTTCCTATTTTACTTTTTGTAATATAACCATGGATAATAGCTCCGTCTTTTGTCTTAAAAGAAAATGGATCCATGGTGGCTAGATTTGAATAATCAATATCGTTCCACAGTTTAGCTAACGGGGTCAATTGTCCTGTTTCAGTATCATGGAAATAAAAGATTCCAGGATTTGTATCTGAAGAAACAACAAAAGTTGCTCTAGTTTTATCATCACTAATATCACCTAGAGAAATTAAACTGCCTGGAAATAAATTTTTTAAGTATTTCAATGTTTCTTTTTCTTCACTTTCACCTTTGAAATAAACAAGAGAGGGAAAACCATCCATAAATGATGCTGCGTATACTTCACCATCTTCAGTTGTTAGAACAGATCCAACCTCTACATTTTCATGTCTATAAATTAATTTTATAGAACCTGTATTTAAGTTTGTTCTGTAAATTCCAGATAAGTCATTATCTTGATTTTCTATTGTAATAAGACTTTTTGAGTCTTTGTCATATGAAATAAGCCTAAGTCTTTCATCCCAAGGGCCCGTTTTCCAAAATGTCCAATCAGGATTTGAAGAAGATGTACCCTTTTTCTTTGCCGTAGCCTCTACACAATCGATAGATCTATTTGAACAAGACGATCCAACAAGGTAGTCAACTGGCAAGTTTTTATTATAAATATAAATATCAACGTTAAAAGTCTTAGGGTCTATTCCTCGCACTGCAATTAAATTTCCAGTTGAATCGAAAACATACATAGGCTGTTTTACCGGAGGAGTTGCATACCTTTCCATCTTTCCATTAGAGGTATCTATCTTATAAAGCCTATTAAATTGATCAGAAGAAAAAAATTGAACCAATATTTTATTGGGCTCATCTTTAAGCAAGTCTACAAGGGTAGCCCGTTGCTTTGGGTCGTCTTTATTAGTATTACTGGATCTTTTTGCACCCCTCCCTGTAAGGATAACTTCTTTCTTACCGTCAATGTTTACAGCATAAAGCTCTCCCGTAGGGTACTTACTATTTCTAGTAGCAAATTTGGTTACTTTTGACATTAAAAGTCTTTCGTTACTCAGCCATGAAAATCCGCCTATTTCTCCTTTTTTTACGTAACTGTGATTGAAGATCAACTCTTTCGTATCTATATTTATTATAGACAACATTCTTTCGCTATTAATTTCTCTTAGTACGCCAATCATCTCTCCATTGGGGGAAATTTTAATACTGAAAGTATCGGGCAATTGAGAAAATTTTCTAATGTTCTCACTTGAATAAGTATTACCAACTAGACCGAATAATAGTAAAGCTAAAATTATTATTTTTGTTTTTATCTTAATAAACATATTTATTTTGTTCTCCTAACACTAATTTTTATCTTTTTATCTTTGACTCTTAAATCATAACCGCTAAAAAAACCTTCTCGGATTTCAACACCCTGTCCGTCTCTTAAAAGAGTATCTCGATATTTCTCTACCGATTGCCAGTGCTGTCCATTCTCAAGAATAATGAGCAACTGGTAATTAAGTCTTTGCGAGACGGATTCAATTATTGAATTGATAACTATTTTTTTCTTATCGTCCTTTTCTCTTAATCTTTTAGGTAAACCAAACAGTTTTTCCTTCTCAGGTTGGTTCTCTATTTCTGGCTGCAGTTCAATTACTTCTCTCACCGCTAACGTGTCTGAAATAGGTTTTATTTTATTATTTTTTTCTACTTCGGTCAGATTTTTTTTTAACTCAAAATAACTGTCAAAACAGGCAAGTCTACTTTGATCATTTTTGATGCTTATGCAATCTTCAGCATCAGCAAGCAATTGATTAGTTAATAAAGTTAATGATATGTATAAAAAATATTTCATGGCTTATTCTTATAATAAAAAAGGGCTGCCTAAGCAACCCTTTTTTATTAAACGGTACAGTCTACAGACTAAGTTTAAATCCTAGAGTGTAGTACCTGCCTATTATGTCGTACGTATTTTGCGGAGTATTAATCTGAGGATCAACAAATCCGAAAAGTTGTTTGAAATAAGGAGGTTGCTTATCAAACAAGTTGCTTATAGCAAGCGACAATCTGATGCTGTCCGTTGCAGAATAACCAATGTTTAAATAAGAAATACTGTAATCATCTATGGAATAAATATCCCTAATCATTCCTTCTGCACTAGCAGGAAGTTCTCCGTAAGGTTCATCACTCCAATAGTCTATAACATCATCACTAAGTGGTATTCCACTTAAGAATCTTGTTGTAAAGGTTGCTGACCAAACTTCGTTGTACCATTTGAAGGTTAAGTTTGTTTTATCTCTGTTGAAACAATTATCACCAAAGTTATAACATTTACCTACACGGTCATCGCTTATACCTGTTGCGTCTACTGATACATATTGATCAAAATGTGTACCCGCTATATCAACTTCTAAGCTACCACCAATTCTTGGTAAATCATCAAATGTCATGTTAACTGAGTAATCCATTCCTTCATACACATCCATGGCAGATCCATTAACATAAGAAGTGTTAACAGATAAAACGTCTCCACCAAATGCTCTTGATAAAAGAGCACAGAACTTTTCTTCACCTGCTATGTAGCATTGGTTAAGAGTATTCTGAGAGCCTGTAGAAACAACAGCATCTGCTATTTCCATTTTAAATTTGTCTACCGCAATTTTAAAATCAATCGCTTCTAAGAAGTCTATTTCAGTAGGTTCCCAAACAAAACCGTAAGTCTTGTTAGATCCACTTTCTGGAATCAAAGTTGGGTTACCTTGTGCCAAAGATAAGATTTGATTATTTTCTGTTGAGAATGTCGCTGCATCTATACCATCCTTAGCACATTGAGCTAAAGCAATAGTTTTTTGAGCATCAGAATAAGTTGAGTACTGATTAAACTCACATGGATCAGTGTATGTAGGGAAGCCACCGCCTCCACCAAAGTACAGATCAGAAATTGTAGGAGCCTTGTAGGATGTTGAATCCGTAGCTCTAATCGTTAAATTACTGATTGGTTTCCATTTTATAGCCGTTCTTTCAACACTTGAACTATCAAATTGGCTGTAAGAAGTATTTCTATAAGCGTAGTCAAGATTTAATTCTTGGAATCCAGTTACGTCAGCCAGGAGAGGTATTGAAATCTCACCATATATATCCCTACTGTCATAACCACCTGAAGTTGATTTGCTTGGGTTACCTGAAGATCCACCAGCTTCGGTCAAAGAATCTGTAAATTCAAAACCTGATAGATCGATCAATTCCATACCACCGGCCATCAACACTTCACCTGCGGGCAATTCCATTACAACAATGTTTGCTACGTTAAAAGCGTATCCTTGATAAGTGGTTCCATATGTTCTTTTTTCGTTCTGCCTGATGTAATCAGCAGCTTCTGCTGTGATACTGTTGGCGCCGAACATGTTTAGTGGAGTACAACCTAATTGACGTGCAATAGCATCTTTACATCTGTATTGAGTACCATTCACATTAAGTCCTGGTCCAACTTCAATATCAAAAGCATTTTGAACAGAAAGCATATTGATGTAATTCTCAGTCTGTTGTCCTTGGCTAAAGTCTTGGAAAGTGTAATACGCTTCCCAATTTGCTCCAATCCTATCGAACATTCCTTTTGCACCAAACTCTACCCTATAGTTAGTAGACTTTTGACTAAACATTCTAGGACCAACATCTAACATTCTTTTTCTGTATTGAAGATCTTCTCCAAAAGGATTAAAAGGGTTATCGGATGGGATGGTCAATCCGTATGTAAAGTTAGCTCCCGCTCCCATTGGAACTGGGGCCATCATTAAAGATGAATCTCTTTGTGATACAGCAATTTGAAAATCAAGAACAGTGCCGCTGTCTAATTCATAGTTTCCAGCTGACCATGCTTGTCTATTTTCTCTATCGCCCAATAATTGCATCCATTGGTTGTAGTTGTACATACCTTGGTTGTTTTCAGGATCTCCCGCTCTGTTACCAGAATAAGTAGCGAAAGAAAAAGGTGAAGAAGGTCCATTAGGTCCAACTTCGCCATAAAATGTTTTTGAACCAGTGGAAGTAAAGAATCTTCCAGTAGGAATAAATGTTGAGGCACCACAAGATGCTTGGTTTCCTAGTTTTTCACCAAGCTCACCGTGACCTGCTACTCCAACAGCTTGGAAGTAAACCATATAATCAGGCTCTAATCTTGGGCAGAAAGAAAAATCTCTGTCCCACATATCTAAACTGTCTTGTTTTGATTGGGATATGGTAGCTACCATACTTGAACGCTCTCCAGCTGTTCCAAAAGCTAATGAGATCATGTTTTGTGCAGCATCACCCTTGTCAGATGAGCCTTCCATAATGCTTGCTTCAAATCCTTCAAAAGATCTAAGTTTGATGTTTAGTACACCAGACACGGCATCAGAACCGTATACGGCAGACGCTCCATCTTTTAAAACTTCAACTGAATCAATTAGTGCAAGAGGAAAAATTTGTAAGTCAACAGCACTTCCTGTTCCTGTACCAGCTGGGGCAACTCTTCTTCCGTTAATCAAAGTTAACAGTCTTTCTGAACCCGCACCACGTAAACTGAACTCAGTAGTACCGGTGTTACCGTTATTTACCGAACGTTGGTTGGTAGCATTACTACTTAAGTTAGCAGAAGGCAGTTCGATCAAGAAATCTCCAATATTGGTTTTACCAGCATCAATAACATCCTGAGCAGTGAAGACATCTATAGGACCAGTAGAATCGTAGTTTGAAGCTCTAGATATCCTAGAACCGGTTACGACGATTTCTTCAACAGAATCAGTAGATTCATCTTCATCTTCTTCGTCTGCAGAGAACACACTAGAACCAAAAGATAACAGTGCTATTACAGCAAAGGCAGTTGTAGATTTAAACAAATTTTTCATATATTTTTCCCCAAAATAAGATTAATAAGTCCTATACAGGACAATTCGTGAATGTAGATTAGTCAATAGTTAAGGGTTTTGCAACTTTTTACTAGTATAAAAGTAAAGTGCATATTCTTATTTAATTTTTAGTTTCTATCCAAAAGGCTTAGAATACTTACATGAAAATTCTTGATAACAAAAAAGTATTGATAGTAGGGGTGGCCAATAAGCATTCTATAGCAGCCGGCATTGCTCAGTCCATGTATGAAAACGGAGCAGAAATAGCCCTTACTTATCAAAACGAAAGACTTAAACGTAACGTTGAAAAGCTTGGCTCACAGTGGGGAGTGGAATCCTATATTCCTTGTGATGTTGCAAGTGATGATGAAATAAAAGACACCTTTGATTTACTAGGAAATAAATGGGACGGATTAGATTGCGTAGTTCACGCTGTTGGCTTTGCTCCGAGAGAAGAACTGGACGGAGACTTTTTAGATGTGACCAGTCGAGAAGGTTTTAAAATAGCCCATGATATAAGCAGTTACAGCTTTATAGCATTAGCGAAAGCAGCAAAAAAAATGATGTCTGGAAGGCAAGGATCTTTATTAACCCTCTCTTATTTAGGTTCTCAAATGACATTGCCTAATTACAATGTAATGGGGCTGGCCAAAGCAAGTCTGGAGGCGAGCGTTAGATACATGGCAGTTTCAGCTGGCAAGGAAGGACATCGTGTAAATGCAATTTCTGCTGGTCCAATTAAGACATTAGCAGCTTCAGGAGTTAAAAATTTTAGAAAGATGCTAACTTATAATGAAGGAAGAGCTCCATTGCAAAGAAACGTAACCACTCAAGAGGTAGGCAATGCTGCTACTTTTCTCAGCTCAGACATGGCGAGTGGTGTTACCGGAGAAATACTTTACGTTGATGCAGGATTTAATATAACTGCAATGGGTTCTATTGAGGAGTCTGAATAGATTTCCTTACTACATTAGCTGATTTATATGCCGCATTTTGCAGGTCGCCTAATTCAGCAATACTCCTTTCAGATAACATATAAGCTTTAAAGCCTTCCATCTCTTCTTGGCTTACTTCAGAAGATTTCTCATTTACAGCATCCAGTCTATAAACAATAGAGTCTCCATTTTCAAAATTAGCTACATCTGTACCTGTTTTAACTGCAGATCTTGGCATATTAAAGATTTGAGCTATGACAGTATTTGGCAACAAAGAGGAATTACGCGCGAGCGACTTGTAAGAAGTTAGATTTATATCATTGGTCTCAGCAATTGATTCTAAGTTCATTCCATCTGTTGTTTTTAGCAAAACTTCTTGGACGGTTGATTGAAGTTGAGAGCTTGCCATCGAAGATTTTAAAGCTTCATCAACTTTTATTTTAACTTCAGAAAAAGACTTAGTAGTTGAGGGTTTAAAGTCTGATACTTGAATAATAAAAGCCAAATTATCAGAAACTTCTATTACCTCACTCAAAGCACCTTCTTGTATTTCTTTATTATCAAAAACTAGGTTTTTAATAGCTTCATAGCTCAAGGGACTAGAAATTAAACTTCTTGAAAAGTTAGGTGTTTCTTCTTGAACTAGATTTAATTCTTCTGCAATACTTTCTAAATCATTAAAAGTAAAAGTTAGATCCATAGCTTGATCAATTAAATTTTCATATTCTGCAAAGGCGGAGTCTTCCAATAAATCTTCTTCTATGCTTAAACTTTTCTCTTCAAATGTCTCTGGTGTTGGTTTTTGTACTTGGGTGAGTTTTAATAGATGAATACTCTCTTCAAGTTGAACGGGCTCACTTACTTGGCCTTTTTTTAAAGTTAATAACATTTCTTCAAATTCGCTAGGGAAAACTGAGCCATCACTAACGCCAAGGTCTCCACCGGAAGACAGAGTACCTGCGTCATCAGAAAATTCAGCAACCAAATCTTTAAAATTCTCTCCTTGATTAATTCTCTGTTTGATATTTAAAGCCAATACACCCGCTTCTTCAAAATTTCTTGATTCGTCTACATTAATCATGATGTGAGAAACTGAGCGTTTAGTAGAATTATCAAAATTTTCTAAATATAAATCGTATTCATTCTGAATTGTTTTTTGATCAACGCTTAACCCTTTCTTTAAACCATCGGTAGACAAAGATATAAAACTTAGCTGTGCGAGCTCCTCTGTTTGATATTGATCTTCGTTGGCATCATAAAAACTTACCAACTCTTCATCAGAAGGAGATGAGTTCTTTATAAATTCTGAGATATTAAATCTTATGTAACTTATGTCCCTGCTTTGCTCAGCAAGATTGAGGTTAGTCTGCATGGATTTATCAGTCACAAAAGAAGTATCAGATACACCCGATCTCCAAAAGTTTAAGGCTATATCTTGCTTAATTCTTCTTAGGTAAACGCTCGGTATAAAACCCTGACTCCTGGAAATAGATTCAAATCTTTCAATACTAAATTTTCCGTTGTCTTGATAATTTTCATCAGTAGCGAGTTGTTTGTATGCAATTCTATCCGTGATGACAGAACCACTATTTTCAATAAAGCTTAAAATAGAAGCTTTTCTAAGAAGAGACTCTAAAGATAATTCAGCCAAGATATTATCTTCTATCTCAAAGTCTTGATCGGAGAATCTTTGCTTTAAATAATAATTTTGAGTTTGCATTTCGAAAGTCAGGTCATTGACTTGCAAGTCAAAATCATCAACTGAGGCAATCACGTTCGCATCGCTCGAAGAAAAAAATACCGACCACCCTATACTTCCTACAAAAGCAATAATGATAAAAGCTACGATAAATTTTACGACATACCCGTCTAGTCCGTTTCTAATGCTTTGTATACCAGCCATATTATTTATTAATTTAGTTAATAATCAAAAAAAGCGCGCCTATTGGCGCGCTTTCATTAAACAGTTTTATTCTTAAAGACTTTCTTTAAGAGCTTTTCCCGCTTTAAATCCTACTGATTTAGAAGCTTTAATTTGGATTGCAGCGCCTGTTTGAGGGTTGCGTCCCATTCTTGCGGCTCTGTTACGAACATTGAAAGTTCCGAAACCTACTAGAGACACGCTGTCATCCCCAGCTAGACTTCCAGCTATTGCTGATAGTGTTGCTTCGACTGCTCTTCCGGCTTCTGCTTTTGATACATCAGTTGCTGCTGCAACTGCATCTGTTAATTGGGCTTTATTCACGTTTATCTCCTAAGATTCTTGTTAAGCTTTGTTTGTATTATTACAAACCGTTAAGATGATTTAACCCCTATAAATAAGGCTTGTCAAGGATCATTTAAGATTAAATTAGTGTGTTTCTAATGGCTTTTTCTGACTTCTATTTTTTTTGTTTGAAATCTTACTTGACTCATCTTCTTCTTTTTCCCAAGGAATGGGCTGTCTGGTTAATACTAAATCCAGAACTTCATCAATCCATTTAACTGGTTTAATGTCTAAATCCTCTTTAACATTATCAGGGATCTCTTTTAAATCTCTGACATTGCCTTCCGGTATAAGCACCATCTTTACACCGCCTCTTCTGGCAGCCAAGAGTTTTTCTTTTAAACCACCTATCTTAAGAATTTCTCCTCTTAGGGTTATCTCACCGGTCATAGCAACATCTGCCCTTACAGGTATCTTAGCCAGGACTGAAGTTACTGCGGTACACATGGCAGCACCAGCTGAAGGGCCATCTTTAGGTGTGGCACCTTCCGGCACGTGTATATGAATATCCTGATTTTCATAAAACTTAGGGTCTATTCCTAATGCCTCCGATCTTGACCTAACTACCGATAATGCAGCTTGAATTGATTCTTGCATTACATCACCAAGCGAGCCTGTCTTAATTGTCTTTCCTTTGCCTTCAAAACTGGCTGCTTCTATTGTCAATAACTCTCCACCTACTTGAGTCCAAGCCAACCCTGTTACTTGGCCTATCCTGTCTTTCTCATCAGCTTCACCGAAATCAAATTTTCTAACGCCGCAGTAATCTTCTAATAAGTCCGGTTTAAGATTCAGTTTTTTTATGGTTTTCTTTTCAGAATTATTCTTAACTACTTTTCTACAAATTTTTGCAATTTCTCTTTCTAGCGATCTGACTCCTGCTTCCCTTGTAAAATATCTAATTAAGTCTTGAATGCTTTTCTTGGCAATAGAAAGCTCACCCTCCTTCAAGCCATTGTTCTTCATCTGCTTTGAAACTAAATAATTATCAGCAATGCTAACTTTTTCATCTTCCGTATATCCTGGAAGGCGAATAATCTCCATTCTGTCTAGAAGAGCTGAAGGTATGTTCAAGCTGTTTGCAGTACAAACAAACATAATGTCAGAAAGGTCATAATCAACTTCTAAATAATGATCATTGAAAGTGTGGTTTTGTTCTGGATCTAGCACTTCAAGTAAAGCTGAAGAAGGATCTCCGCGAGAATCCATTCCCATTTTATCTATCTCATCGAGTAGAAAAAGAGGATTTTTAACACCTGACTTAGAAAG
>Ga0209816_1000818_pt1 | contig 23787 bp, 27 predicted proteins | sample CoawatmetaG01DNA_FD_187509 | JGI IMG/M metagenome (GOLD analysis project Ga0209816, IMG submission 187509) | Marine microbial communities from the West Antarctic Peninsula - Coastal water metaG017-DNA (SPAdes) (version 2) | ecosystem: Environmental > Aquatic > Marine > Coastal ...
TATCTGCATCTCTAACTCGTTCAAGCGTATCCAATCTATTTTGGTATGTTCTTGTTGATATTATGTCTCCGTAGAACTCCGGCGATGTATCTAGGTTATGATTATAATAATCTAATCCAGCATCCTTTAATTGCTCTGCCTGTCCATCCTTAAGCATTCCTAGTGTTGCACAAGTCTCAAGACCTAATTCTTTTACACTTGATATCATTTCTTTAACAGAGTCTAAATCTCTTTCTTTAGGACCTCTCCATGCAGCTCCCATACAGAACCTACTGGCTCCTGCTTCTTTTGCTAATTTAGCTGCTTTTAATACTTCCTTGATTTCCATCAAAGGTTCATTTTCAACTTCTGTATTAAATCTAGCTGATTGAGGGCAATATCCGCAATCTTCTGAGCAACCTCCAGTTTTAATTGATAATAGTGTACTTAATTGAACAGCATTAGAATCAAAATGTATTCTATGGACGTTATGGGACTGATATACTAAATCATTAAATGGTAAATCAAATAGAGACTTGATTTCTTGTTTTGACCACTTCTCTAAGTTTTCATTATATTTTTTTTTTGGCTTTTTAAAGTGAAGGGTTTTATGATTTTCTAAAAAATTTTGAGAATCCATATATATCCTAAGTAATTGATTTTAAATAATTATTTTGTAAAATATCTATTAATTCAACTAATTTTACACTATTTTAATAACAACTGTATAAATTTTAATCATATGTTTAATATTGTTTTGTTTGAGCCAGAAATACCTCCAAATACTGGTAATATTATTAGGCTATGTGTAAATACCAACTCAAATTTACACCTAATCAAGCCCCTTGGTTTTGATTTAAGCGAAAAAAAAGTTAGAAGAGCTGGTTTGGATTATCATGACATGGCAAAAGTATTTTTATACGATAATTTTAATGAATGTTTTACGTCTCTAAAAAATAATAGATTTTTTGCTGTATCTACAAAATCAAAAAATTGTTATAGTGAATTTGATTATACGGAAGGAGATGTATTTGTATTTGGTCCTGAAACAAGGGGTTTGCCAGATTACCTTCTTAACTCACCTGACTTTGAAAACAAAATTAAAATTCCAATGTATAAAAATAATCGAAGTTTAAATTTATCAAATAGTGTTGCTGTTGTTTTGTATGAAGCTTGGCGTCAAACTGACTTTAAACTTGGAAACTAAAATTCATTTTTTATAGCTCTTTCCAGTAAATTAACAACCGCTTCTTTAGGGGATTTTCCATACTGAATAACATTATTAACTTCCTCGGTAATCGGCATATCAATCCCTAATATCTTACTTCGATTAACCACCTCTTTCGCTGTAAAGACTCCCTCAGCAACATGACCCAAACCCTTTAGAATGTCATTCAAAGATTCCCCTTTTGCTAACCTTGAGCCAACTTCTCTGTTCCTAGAAAAATCGCCGGTACAAGTAAGTACAAGATCACCTGCACCAGATAAACCGCTAAATGTATCAATCTTGGCTCCAACTTTAAGGCCAAACCTTGAAATCTCGGCTAACCCTCTAGTGATAAGAGCTGCTCTTGCATTGTTACCAAAACCCATGCCATCAGATATGCCGGATGCTATTGCTATTACATTCTTTAGAGCTCCAGCAACAGAAACCCCAACAACATCAGTGCTTGTATAAATTCTCAAATTACTCTGGTGGAATATTGGGGCTAGGTTTTTTGCAAGATCAGGATCATTTGTAGCTAATGTTACAGCTGTAGGAAGACTCCTTACAAGTTCAGCTGCAAAACTTGGTCCAGATAAAACCCCCCAACCCCGAGACCCATTGAGCTCTTCGTTAGCAATTTCATGGGCAAGCTTTGCTGAGCTTTGCTCCAATCCCTTATTAGCCCAGATTACTGGAGCATGCCTATTGTATTGATTTATTTTTACGAGGATTTCCCTAAAACCTGAGGTTGGTACAACTGATAGTATGAGATCGCAATCTGATAGGGCTTTAGAGAGGGTACTTTCAACGCTCAAAAGATCTGGAAACATAAAGTCCCCAAGATACATTGGGTTCGATCGTGCTTTTTTCATTCCTGAAATATGACCTGAATCTCTACCCCAAATAACCGTCTGAGTTTTTTTTGCAATGTGCATTGCTAGAGCAGTGCCCCATGCGCCAGCCCCAAGAACACAAACCTTCAAGTTATAGCCCCCAGACCTTGTCAAACCTTACAAAACCAGATAATCCCTCTAGCTGAGATTGGACATTAACCCAGCCATCTGTCACCAATGTTGAATTTAAATTTAAAATAACAAATTTACTAATCTGACCTAACTTAGAACTTTGAAGGCTAGCTTTATGATAGAGATTTACATTGCTCTTAATCGTCATAACAGTTCTATTTTTATCTGCAAAATTCGACTGAATCCAACTAATATTACCCGTGTGGTCTTTAACTTTTTTCCAATCCTTTAAGTTAACCATAATCTGAAGTGGATACCCTTCGGTAACAATATATAGTTTTTTTGTTGACGCTGATGGGCCTTCATACAGTAACGCTTTTTTTGTTTTAACAGAAATAAAGTCAGCAAAGACTGACCCACTGAAAAACATTAAAATTAAAAAAACAGAAGTTAATTTAAAAAAAATTTTAATTAGCATTTTTAGCGGCACCAGGCTGCTGTTGCTCTTTTTGTTGCATGTATAAAGTTTCAAAATTTATAGGATTTAAAAGTACGGGTGAAAACCCTGCTTTAGTAACAAGGTCTGATATCGCTTCCCTTGCATAAGGAAATAAGATATTTGGGCATGTGATTGCAAGGACCATTTCCATCCCTTCTTCAGGTACATTTAAAATTTTAAAAATACCAGCTTGAGTTACTTCAATTAAGAAAGAAGTATCATCGCCCTGCTTTGAGGTTACAGTTATCTGCAGAGCAACTTCATAGTAGCCATCTGAGAGAGGCTTAGCTGAATTATTTAATTCTAGCGAAATTTGTGGAGCTTCTCTATTAGTAAATATCTCTGGAGCATTTGGTATTTCAACTGAAACATCTTTAAGGAAAAGTTTTTCAATTCCAAAACCAGGTCCTTGATTTTGTGATTCAGCTTGATTAATCTTTGCTGTAGAATTTTTTTTTGCTTTTGTAGTTGTAGGTTTTTTAGTTTTTTTATCGTCTGCCATTTTTTTTCCAGTTCGTTTAGTTTATTAAATTAAGTAAAATTGATTAAGTATGTCGATATTCTATCTTTTAATCAAAAAAGAATGAAATATTTATGTAAAATTTAATCCAATAACAATCTATCAAGCTCGCCGGATTGATCGCATTTTCTTAAATCCTCAAAACCTCCAACGTAATGATTTCCTATAAATATTTGTGGAACTGTTCTTTTTCCAGTTTTTTGTATCATTTCTTCTAAAGTATTTCGATCTTCGTCAACTTTTATCTTGTTAATATTATCAACACCTTTTTCTGACAATAGTTTTTCCGCGTTAGTGCAGTATGGGCAAAAATTACTGGTATACATTAATATTTTTTTCATATTTTATTTTTTTATAAAAATTTAATTAAAAATTAATTAACTAATAGCTAAATTGCAAAGAGGCATTATAATTGAACTTAAATAAATAAAATAATTTATTCGATAATAAAATGCAAAAAAACCCTATATTACTTTTAATTCTAGATGGATTTGGTCATAGTGATGAGTCACAAGATAATGCAATATCAATGGCAAATACGCCTAATTGGGACATGTTGCTAAAAAAGCACCCTCATACCCTAATAAATGCATCTGAATCACATGTAGGGCTACCAAAAGGACAAATGGGTAATTCTGAGGTAGGTCATTTAAATATTGGTGCTGGAAGAGTTATTAGTCAGGATATTGAAAGAATAAATACAAGTATTAAAAATGGTAATTTTTACAATAACTTGACGCTTAAAGAAAATTTTACGCAACTGGCATCAAATAACCAAGCCCTTCACCTTTTTGGTTTATTGTCAGATGGAGGTGTTCATAGTCATATTGAGCACTTTAAAGCAATGATTGAATTTGCTAAAAAACAAAAGGTTATAAAAGTTTACATCCATGCTTTTTTAGATGGAAGAGATACCCCTCCTAAAAGTGCGGAAAAATTTATTCAATCTACAGAAAAATTTTGTAAAGAAATAGGGGTTGGTGAATTAGCCACTCTTTCTGGTCGGTTTTATTCGATGGATCGAGATAATCGTTGGGATAGAATAGAATCAACATTTAATTTAGTTGTTCATGGTAAGGCTAAGTTTTCAGCCACCTCTGCACTTGATGCTTTAAAAGATGGGTACTTAAGAGGTGAAACTGATGAGTTTCTATCGCCAACATTAATCAACGCCAGCTCATCGAAAAGTGGAATTAATGATGGTGACTCGGTTATATTTATGAATTTTAGATCTGATAGAGCTAGGCAGTTAACTGATGCGATTCTTAATAAAGAATTTGAGCATTTTGACAGAGGTTCGTTACCCAAAAAATTTCATTACTTTACTCTCACCAACTACGATCAAAACCAAAAAAAAGCAAAAACTATCTTTGAGCCCATTGAAGTTCAAGACACCTTAGGACAGTTCATTTCAGAATCAGGTAAAACACAATTAAGGATTGCTGAAACAGAAAAGTATCCACATGTAACGTTTTTCTTTAACGGCGGAGAGGAAGAAAAGTATTTAGGTGAAGATCGAATTATGGTGCCCTCACCAAAAGTTGAGACATATGATCTAATGCCAGAGATGAGTGCGTATGAGGTTACAGAAAAACTAGATACCGCAATTGCGTCATTGAATTATGATGTGATAATTTGTAACTATGCGAATAGTGACATGGTGGGACATACAGGAAATTTAAAAGCAGCAATAAAGGCAATAGAGGTTTTAGATGAATGTATTGGAATAATATACCAATCGATACTAAAGGTTGCCGGACATATGATAATAACTGCTGACCACGGCAATGCAGAACAAATGGTTGATAATATTAATAGTCAAAAACACACACAGCACACAACAAACCTTGTTCCTTTTGTTTACATAGGTAAAAAAGCAAAAATCAAAGACAAGGGCAAGCTATCTGATATAGCTCCAACTATAATTGGGCTGATGAATCAAGAGCCACCCTCTTTGATGACAGGCCAAAACCTTATAGAATTTGATGATTAAAAATTTAACAATCAATATACTTTTAATTACTTTTACAGTACTTATATTTAGTAGCTTAAGTTTAGCTGGAACTCAAAATCAAACAACAGAAAAAAAAGTCAATCTTGGTCAAATACAAAAAAAAATAAATGATATTGATAAAAAAATAGAAAAAAATAAAGAAACAAAAGAAGGCCTAAAAAAAGCTTTAAAAAAACAAGAAAAAAAAATTATAAAGACTAAAAAAGAACTTAAAAAAATAAATAATAAAGAAAGAATAAATAAAAAAAAACTATCAAAACTTAATGGAGAAATAAAAAAACTAAAAAAGGAGTTAGCCCTAGGGAAAAAAAGACAATCAGTAATACTCTATCAATCATATATAAAACCAAAACCCGGCTATTTACAAATGTTCTTAGAGGGTGTTAATCCAAACAAAATAACCAGAGAAATAAATTACCTGGGCTACCTATCAAGATCGTATAACGAAAATATCACTCAGATCAAAAATACATATAATAAGATTAATGAAAAGAAAGAAACAACAAACAAAACAATAAAAAAAATATCCTCATTAAAGCAAAAGAAGCTTGTAAATAATAAAAAACTTTTAAAGCAAAAAAAAGCAAAAAAAAATGTTATTAATAAAATATCAAAAAAGATTGAATCTCAAAAAAAATTAAAGAAAAAGTTAATAGCGGACGAAAAAAAATTAACTTCTATTATTCAAAAATTACTTGAAAAATCAAAAAAAGAGTCTGCAAAGAAGTCTAAAAAGAAGAAATCAATAAAAGATAATAAAAATATTCCAAATAATAAATTTGATGGAATAAACTTTGCTAAGCTAAAAAAGAAATTAAGGTTGCCCGTAAAAGGCAGGGTCACTAATAAATTCGGCTCTAAGCGAAAGGATACTGGCGTTACCTACAAAGGTATTTTTATTAAAGCGCCTGAAGGAAGAAAGGTTTATGCCATTGCAAAAGGAAAGGTAGTTTTTGCAAGAGTGCTAAAGGGCTACGGTAACATTATTATTCTTGATCATGGCAATCAATATATGAGCCTTTATGGAAACAATAAATCCCTGAATAAGAAAGAAAATGACATTGTAAAGGGGGGAGATACCATTGCGCTTGTTGGTAATAGTGGCGGAAATATTACTAACGGCTTATATTATGAATTACGTAGAAAAAGTAAACCATTTGACCCACTTAAATGGACTAATAATAAATAAATTATTCACCTATTATATGTAAGTTAACAGTTCTTATAAATTCATCATATCGATGTTCGAAGATAAATATACCCTGCCATCTTCCTAACGAGATTTCTTTATTTTCAACTGAAAAAGATAAGTTAGTTTGTGTTAAAGCCGTCCTAATATGAGCAGGCATATCATCGGAGCCCTCGGCCACATGGGTAAAAATCTTATCCCCATCCCTTACTAGTCTTGAGAAAAAATTTTCTAGATCGATTAACACATCCGAATCATAATTTTCATTTACTAATAAGCTACTTGAAGTATGAAGAATATTTAACGTTAGCAACCCAGATTCTATTTGTTGAGTTTTAACCCAATTAAGAACATTCTCAGTAATATCATATAACTTTCTTCCTTTTGTAACTTTAGTGATTTTTCCAAAAGCTTGCTTCACTATAAATACCAGTCAGTCATTTTTTTATTGAATCATAAATTAGTAACATTGCGCCAACAGAAATAGAGGCGTCAGCTACGTTAAATGCTGGCCAATAGTATTGTTCTACGTGAAATAGTATGAAATCAACTACGTACCCCAAAAAAAATCGATCATAAAGATTTCCTATTGCTCCGGCTAAAATTAACACTAGCCCAGCGACAACAATTCTCTCATTTCTGTATTTTTTAATTAAAATAGGGATTGTAGTTACAGCAATAGCGCCAACAAAAAGTAAAAAATATCTTTGCCATCCACCTGCGTTACTAAGAAAACCAAAAGCCGCGCCATCATTACGAAAATATACAATTTTTAAAATTGAATTAATTTCGATAATCTCTTGAAATTGAAGCCTTGTAATTATTAAAAATTTTAGGACCTGGTCTAACGCAACAATAGAGCTAGTTATGAATAATAACTTAAGCATGAATTCTTTTTTCGCCAGGTCCAGAAAGGTTACTTATGCATCTTTCACATATATCAGAGTAGGATTCATTAGAGCCAATATCTTTTTTATAATGCCAGCATCTTTCACATTTCTTGTGTGCGCTTTTATTAACCATTATCTCCAATGAGCCTGAAGACTTTTTAACACTAACTTTTGATGCAATAAAAATAAATTTAAGATCATCTTCGAAAGACATTAGTATTTTATAGCTTTCATCTGGAGCCTTAATCTCCAACTCAGCTTGCAAGGATGAGCCAACCTCTCCCTTCTCCCTAAGTTCTTCAATTTTTTTATTCGCATTACTACGAACTTTAACGATATGGCTCCAGTCACTTAATTGTTTTTCAGTTAACCCGTGATCTGGATAGATGTACCAGGCGTCTGAAAAAACACTATCTTTATCTTCTTTCTCCATAATCTCCCAGACCTCATGAGCAGTAAAGCTAAGCACGGGTGCCATAATACGCATTAATGAATTAGTTATATGAAACAATGCTGTCTGTGCAGATCGTCTTGCGTGAGAATTAATCTTTGTGGTGTACAAACGGTCTTTTAAGATATCTAAATAAAACCCACCTAAATCTTCAGAGCAAAACGAAACAAATTTTTGCATGCCCAAGTAAAATTCAAACGAATCATAGTTTTTTAAAATACCATCTTGTAAATTACTAGCAAGATATAAACCATATCTATCAATTGACAGCATATCTTTAGGACTAACAATCATAGTTTCACTATCAAAATCTTCTAAATTGGATAATAAAAACCTTAATGTATTTCTTATTCTTCTGTAGCTATCCGCAACTCTTTTAATTATTTCATCAGAAATGTTCAGCTCACCTGAATAATCAGTTGAAGCGACCCATAGACGAAGTATATCTGCTCCATATTGATCAATAATTTTCTGAGGAGCAATAACGTTGCCCTTAGATTTGCTCATTTTATGTCCCTTGCCATCTACTACAAACCCATGAGTTAGTAATGACTTGTATGGTGCAATTCCATTAATTGCGCAAGATGTTAGTAAGCTTGATTGAAACCAACCTCTATGTTGATCAGAGCCCTCTAAATAAAGATCAGCTGGGGCACTTAATTCTTCCCTTTTATTTAAAACAGATTGATGGGTAGTACCAGAATCAAACCACACATCCAACGTATCATTGGTTCTCACATAATCCCCTGCATCCTCTTTCAGCAAGATTGAATCATCAAGTAAAAACCATGCATCAATACCTTTTTCTTCAATCTCATTTGCTACAATATCCAAAAACTCTAGTGTCTTTGGGTGTGGTACATTTGTTTCGTTGTGAACATAAATGGGTATTGGAACACCCCAGTTTCTTTGCCTAGAGACACACCAATCAGGTCTATTCTTCATCATGGCTTCTAGACGACTTTTCCCCCACTCAGGATAAAATTTTATACCTGAAGCAGACTTATTTGCTAAATCTCTTAAGGACATATTATTTTTATTTTTACTATCCATTCCAATAAACCATTGCTGTGTTGCTCTAAATATAATTGGCGCCTTGTGCCTCCAGCAATGAGGGTAACTATGCTTGTATTTTTCCTGGTACATTAGTGAATTATTTTTTTGCAAGACTTCTATTATATTTTTAGCAGCATCCCAGACAGTGAGTCCGGCAAATAGCGGGGTGCCTTCCTTAAATACACCTGATTCGTCAACTGGGTTTTCTACTGGAAGCTTATACTTCAAACCAACAATGTAATCATCAAGACCGTGTGCAGGCGCTGTATGAACTAGGCCGGTACCTGCTTCTATAGAAACATGACTACCGCAAATAATAGGAACCTTATTTCCTTTAAACGGATGTTTAAATAGAATACCTTCAAGCTGAGAGCCCTTACAAAAAGATATTTTTTTTGCATCGATTAAATATTTTTCGAAGCTTTTATCAGCTAACTCAGCTGAAAGAATAAAAAATTTATCCTTTGATTCATATAAACCATACTCAAGTTTTGGGTTAACACAAATTGCCTCATTAGCAGGAATTGTCCATGGTGTAGTAGTCCAAATAACAGCTAAGAGATCTTTATTTATTTTTGTTGCAAAAATATTTTCAGCGGCACTTACATCATCGCAAGAAAATGAAACATCGATTGCCAATGAAACTTTATCCTCGTAATCTACTTCGGCTTCAGCAAGTGCTGAGCCACATTCCGTACACCAGTGCACAGGCTTACTTCCTTGTTGCAGAAACCCATTTTTATAAACTTCAGCTAACGACCTTACTATATCTGCCTCTACCTGGTAATCAAGGGTTAGGTAGGGTTTATCCCAATCCCCTAAAACACCTAACCTTTGAAAGTCTTTTTTTTGATTTTCAACTTGGATTTTTGCATACTCTCTGCACAGTCCCCTAAACTTTTTTGGGTCAATATTTTTACCATACTTCTTTTCAATTACCAGTTCAATTGGTAGGCCATGACAATCCCATCCCGGAACATAAGGAGCATCATATCCAGATAATGTTTTCGATTTAACAATAAAATCTTTGAGAATTTTATTTACGGCATGACCTATGTGTATATCGCCATTAGCATATGGAGGTCCGTCATGGAGTATGTACTTCCTCTTACCCTTCCTTAGCTTTCTAATATTATCGTAAACATTAGAATCTTGCCAAGACTTAAGCCAGTCAGGCTCTCTTTTTGCAAGGTTTCCTCTCATTGGGAAATCTGTTTCAGGTAAATTTAATTTATAGTTATTTTTTTCGCTCATAATTTACTTATAAAATCTTTAGTCGCTAGAATATCTAGCTTTATTTGTGATTTAAGTGCTTCAATAGTATTAAAGTGAAACTCATCTCTAATTTTTTTTAGAAAATTTACGCGAACATGTTTTCCATATAAATTATCAGAGAAATTTAGTACGTGTACCTCAAAATATATTTTTTTTTCGCCTGAAAAAGTTGGCCTAGTTCCTAAATTTGCCACACCAAACATATTGTCTAATTTTACAGCAAAGACTCCACTTAATGGAGGTTGTTTATGATGCATATGTATATTTGCTGTCGGAAATCCTAGTTGACGACCTATTTTTTTTCCGTGAACAACTTTTCCAGAAATACAGTAATTTCTTCCTAATAGTTCTTTAGTAAAATTAAAGTCGCTATCAGTAAGAGCGTTTCTAACAATTGTACTAGAGACTCTTTGGTTTAAGTATTTAACCTCATCAAGTGCAATAACTTTAATTCCACTTTTTTTGATTTCCTCAACCCCAGAATCTCTATTTTTTCCGTATCTAAAATCTTTACCTACTAAAATAGTTTTTGCATTAATTTGATTCTGTAATTTATTAATAAAAGCTTGGCCATTCAATAAAGAAAAGTCTTTATTGAATTTTATTACATAAACACGCTTTATTTTTTTGTTATCAAAAAACTCGAGTTTTTCACGAAGGCTCATAATTCTTTGGGGCGCATCTTTCAAAGAAAAAAATTCTCTTGGGTGCGGCTCAAAAGTCATAACAGCTGACTCTAAATTTAGATTCTTTGACATCATTATTAGTTTATTAATTAAAGCCTGATGACCTAAATGTATTCCATCGTAATTACCTATAGTTAAGATACAGGGAGGATGATTTTCAGGGAAATGCCTATAAATTTTCATTACTAATTATGATTTTTCTTTAATAAATTTAGTTATCTTAATGCCGCAGCATTTCAAGCTTATAAAATATATAACAATACCAATAAAAATTAAAAATAATAAATTACCAACTCTTGATGCTGCAGAATAGTTTAACCAGTCTTCAGTTGACCCTTTAAAGTAAAACAAAACTGCAGACATAATGCTCGCAGAAACCAATACCTTTATTATAAATTTAAATATGTTGGGATCTAATTTAAACAATGTACTTTTTTGAAGGAAGAAAAAAAGTAACCCAGCATTTATACATGCGCCTATCCCTATTGCAAGTGCTAATCCTGCATGTTGGAATATACCAATAAAAATTAAATTCATAAATTGTGTACAAAAAAGCGTAAAAATAGCAATCTTAACTGGCGTTTTAACATTTTGCTGAGCATAAAAAGCTGGTGCTATAACTTTAATTTGAATTAACCCAATTAAACCAATACTATAAGCTATCAATGCGTTATGAGTCATTAAAACATCAGTCTCCTGAAAGGCGCCATAAAAAAATAATGTACTAATTAAGGGTATTGATAAAATCACTAGTGCAGCTGATGCTGGAGCAGCCGTAAGTATTCCTAATTTTATACCCCAATTAATCAAGCTAGAATATTCAGATTTTTTATTATTTGCTAAACTCCTTGAAAGACTAGGTAGAAGAACAGTGCTTAACGCAACACCAAGCACCCCTGCCGGAAATTCAATAAGTCTATCTGCATAGTAAAGCCAAGAGACACTTCCGACCGCCAAGAAAGATGCGAATACTGTGTTAATCAGTAATGAAATTTGAGCCACTGATACACCAAGTATTGATGGGCCCATTAACCTTAAAACTCGCCAGACTCCAGGGTCATTAAAATTGAAGTCTAAGCTTGGTAAACAACCAATTTTTTTTAAGAAAGGTATCTGAAAAATAAGTTGCAATATACCGCCAAAAAAAACTGCCCATGCAAGAACAAAAATGGGCTGACTAAAGTAGTTAGCAAAGAATAAAGACGCCACAATAAATGAAATATTTAACCAAACGGGAGTAAAGGCAGGGACAGAAAACTTACCAAATGTATTTAAGACACCACCAGCCATTGAGACTAGAGAAATAAAAAATATGTATGGAAATATTATTCTTAAAAGGTCTACGGTCAGTTCAAACTTTTGTGGACTAGAAACAAAACCTGGTGCACTAATATATATTAGCCAAGGCGCGCCGAAAATACCAAGAAGAGTAATGATAACTAAAAATATTCCTAATAAAGTGGCGACTCTATTGATAAATAAATTCAATTCAAATTTTTTATTTTTTTCTTTGTATTCAGATAAAATTGGTATGAAGGATTGAGTAAACGCTCCCTCAGCTGATATTCTTCTCAATAAATTTGGTATTTTGAATGCTACAAAAAAAGCGTCTGTCGCAAAACCAACACCGAAAACTCTAGCGATAATAGTATCTCTTATAAACCCTAATACCCTTGATAGAGTTGTCATCCCCCCAACGTTAGTAAGTATTTTAAATAAATTCATAATGGAACTATAAAGTATTGAACGTATTTGATTTTATCATGGTAGCCCTATTAAATTCTAAGATAGGATAAGTTTAATAGTAAATTTTAGTAATGGCTTGTATCTAATTAAGAAAATAGATAGAATACGTATTCTTTAAATTGCGACACAAGGATAGTTAAATGGCCAACACGGCTCAAACAAAAAAACGTGCTAGACAAAATGATTCACGGAGAGCTCACAATGCTAGTCTTCGATCAAGCCTGAGAACAGCAATAAAAAAAATTATCAGTGCTATTCAAGGTGGAGATAAGAAAAAAGCAAAACAAGCTTATGATGAAAGCGCCCCTGTAATTGACAAAATAGCTGATAAAAATATTATTCATAAAAATAAAGCTGCTAGACATAAATCCAGATTAAATTCGGCTATAAAATCTATGTAATGCATTATTAAAGCTTCTATAAAAATTAGAAGCTTTTAGTTTTTTAATAAAATTTTTCTTACTTCTTCGACTCTTTGTAAAACTTCCTCACTAGTTTGACCTGTTAACCCTAGTATTGTTATGTGTCCCATTTTCCTTCCTTTACGAGGCAGATCTTTCCCATACAAGTGAATTTTAACTCCAGGTCCCTCAATCATTTCAAATTTTGGTTCTGTTAGTAGTTCTCCTCTAAACCATAAATCTCCTAAAATATTTAGCATTGCCGATTTAGGAAACTGTATTACTTCGTTTCTTGGATTCCTTCCCGTTAGGGTTAATACTTGTTGATCGAATTGATTGTAATCACAAGCATCAATAGAAAAATGTCCAGAGTTATGAGGTCTTGGTGCAATTTCATTAACAAGGAGATTGCCTTGGCTCATAAAAAATTCTACAGCCATAACACCAATATAACTTAATTCATTAGCAACTTTCTTAGCCAATGATATACAAGCATGTTCATCTCTTTCGGAATCAATTCCTGAGACGAAGGATACATCTAAGATACCTTCTTCATGGTGGTTTCGAATCACTGGATATACTACAAACTGACCATCAACAGACCTAGCCAAAACTACAGAGAACTCACAATCTAAATCTAGTTTTAGCTCCAAAGTACATGGCACACTATTAAAAGCTATAAACCCCGCCTCTAGTTCAGCCTTATTATTAACATGCATTTGACCTTTGCCATCATAACCAAATTCAGCTCGTTTAAGGATTCCTGGAAACATTAGGGCTTTATTAGAATCTAATTTGCTTATAGACTCAATGGTATCAATAACAAAGTAGGTCCCAACCGGTATTCCGCACCTTTTAAGAAAATCTTTTTCTTTAATGCGGTTTTGAGCAATAGATATTGCTTTAGAACTAGGACGAACAACAATGTCTTTTTCAAGGTAGCGGAGTGTTTCAGCGGGAATATTTTCGAATTCAGTTGTAACTAAACTGCAGGTATTTTTTAATTGATCAAGTGCCTCTAAATCATCATATGGCTTACATATATGCATATTAGCAATTTTACCTGCTGGACTTTTATCGTCAGGATCAAATACAACAACTGCATAACCCATTTTTTGTGCTGCAATAGTAAAAAAGCGACCTAATTGACCGCCCCCCAAAATCCCTAGAAATTCGATCGGTGTAGCCGTCTTATCCAAACTACTTTGCATCCAGCTTCATATTTAGCACTTTTGTTACTTGGTTTTCTCTAAATTCGATTAACTTTTTACGAACTTCTTTATCATTTACAGCAATTAATGATGCGGCAAATAATCCAGCGTTATATGAGCCAGGTTCTCCAATAGCAAATGTTGCAACAGGAACGCCTTTGGGCATCTGAACAATCGATAATAATGAGTCATGCCCCTCTAGATGCTTAGATGGAACCGGAACCCCTAGAACTGGTAGCGTAGTCTTTGAAGCAACCATTCCTGGAAGATGTGCAGCACCTCCTGCCCCCGCAATAATCACTTGAAAACCTTTTTTTTCTGCGTCTTCTGAAAATTTGAACATTAAGTCTGGCGTTCTATGCGCTGAAACCACTTGAGCCTCATAGCCTATATCAAAGTCATCTAGTATTTCTGCTGCATACTTCATGATTGGCCAATCACTGTCCGACCCCATAATAATTGCAACCACTATTCTTTTTTTACTCATTTTTTTTCCTGTTACCCAAAGTAATAACCAAATTATTCCTATGAATTAAATTTGACTCGTTGATATAACCAAGTATGGATTCAATTTTATCACTTGATAGCCCCATTGTTTTTTTTGCTTCTACTGAATTATAATTTACAAGCCCACGGGCAATTTTTTTTCCTGCCTCATCAAAGCAATCAACAACTTCACCTCGATCAAACTTTCCTTCAATGCTTAATACCCCTACAGATAAGAGGCTCTTTCCCTCTTTCACAAGCGCTTCAGCAGCCCCTTTATCAATGTAAACCTTGCCGTGTGATTTTAAATTATTTGCAAGCCATTTCTTTCGTGCAGCCAACTTAAGCTCCCTGCTTTGGAGAAATGTACCTAAATCATTTTTAATATAAAGAGATTTAAGAATATTTTTAGACTTTCCGGAAGCAATTATTGTATGCGTTCCACTTAAAGCAGCTCTTCGTGCTGCTTCTATTTTAGTAGTCATACCGCCAGTCCCAATATCAGAAAAAGTACCACTCGCAATTTTATCTAATTGCTTGTCATCGACAAATGCATTCGAAATTAGCTTGGCTTTATTATTTTTTTTAGGGTCTTCAGTAAATAAACCTTTTTCGTCAGTCAAAAGGAGGAGGCAGTCCGCCTCTACAAGATTTGAAACCATAGCAGCTAAATTATCATTATCCCCAAACCTTATCTCCTCAGTTGCCACGGTATCATTCTCATTGATTACTGGAATAACTTTATCGGAAATAAGCCTGCAAATTGTAGACCTTGCATTTAAATATCTTTTTCTATCGCTAAGATCATCGTGCGTTAATAAAATTTGTGCGGCAATAAGGTGATTTTGAAAAAATATTTTTTGGTAAATTTGAGCTAAGTCCATTTGACCAACAGCTGCAGCAGCTTGAAGTTGGCTTAACTCCTTAGGTCTTTTTTTTATTTCTAATCTTTTAATTCCAGCCGCAACTGCTCCACTTGTTACAACCAAAACTTCTACTCCCTGAGAGACAATAAAAGCAATTTGTTGAATTAAGTCAGATAGGAAGCTTTCATTCAAACCGGTCTCATTAGTCACCACACTAGACCCAAGTTTAATTACAACTCTTTTAGCTTCTGAAAATTTGTATTTTTCCATATTATTTTATTTTACTTACATGTTCCATAATTTTGTAACTTAATTCCTTGCAGCCTTCTCCATTGATAGCAGATATGCAATATATTTCTTTATCCCAATTTAACTCTTTTGCAATACGTTCTTTTATTTTGCTAAAATCTTCCAATAAATCAATCTTATTTAGAACTAACCATCTGGGCTTATTAAACAATTCAGTATTATATTTTTTTAACTCATTCAAGATACTTTTAGCCTGTAACGCCGGGTCAATTGAATCATCATAAGGTGCAATATCTATAATATGCAACAAAAGCTTTGTTCTTGATAGGTGTCTTAAGAATTGATGCCCCAAGCCATGACCTTCAGCAGCTCCTTCAATTAAACCTGGTATATCAGCAACGACATAACTTCGATTTAAATCTACTTTCACAACACCTAAATTTGGTTGCAGAGTAGTAAAAGGATAATCAGCAACCTTTGGTTTTGCTGAAGAAACTGTTCTAATAAACGAAGACTTACCTGCATTGGGCATACCCAGTAGACCAACATCAGCAAGTACTTTTAGCTCTAAATATAATTCAAACTCTTCTCCTGGCTCTCCCTCTGTGCGCTGCCTAGGAGCTCTATTGGTACTAGATTTAAAATGAACGTTCCCAAGCCCTCCTTTACCACCTTTCGCGATTACAAGGCTGTCTCCATGCATCTTAAAGTCAGCCAGTATTTGTCCAGTAAGTCTCTCCTGTATAACAGTTCCGACCGGCACCTTTAGTAAAAGATCATCACCTTTTGCTCCATAGCATTCAGAGCTTCTTCCATTCTCCCCTCTTTTAGCTCGATAGTTTTTAACAAACCTGTAATCAATCAGAGTGTTAATATTTTCATCAGATTGAAAATGTATACTTCCCCCTCTGCCACCATCACCACCATTGGGGCCACCCATCGGCTCATACTTCTCCCTCCGAAAGGTTGCTACACCATTTCCCCCATCACCTGCATACACTTTAATTACTGCTTCATCAATAAATTTCATTTACTCTTTCCACCAAATAAAAAAGCCCTATCAACTAACAGGGCTTTTTGTAAAATTTTAAATAAATTAAACAGGAAGAATGTTTACCAATTTCCTTTTTAATGAGCCTTTAGTTGTAAAATTTACTTTCCCATCCGCTTTGGCGAATAAAGTATGGTCTTTGCCCATACCAACATTTTCACCCGGGTGCATTCTTGTGCCCCTTTGCCTTACAATTATGCTTCCAGCTTTTACTAATTGATCACCAAATGCTTTCAAACCAAGTCTTTTAGACTGTGAATCTCTTCCGTTTCTGGAACTACCACCTGCTTTTTTATGTGCCATCTATAAAATCCTTAATTATAATATTATTTAACAGCTATTTTATTAATCTTAATTTCAGTGAAGCTTTGTCTGTGGCCTTGCGTTTTTCTGTAACCTTTTCTTCTATTCATTTTAAAAATTATAACTTTGTCGCCTCTTCCGTGAGAAATAATTGTTGCATCAACATTAGCACCTTTGACTTCAGGTGTTCCGATTGTGACCTTATCGCCATCAACAATGGTTAGTACTGAGCTAATATTATAAATTTTACCCACTTCAGCAGATAGTTTCTCTACTTTCAAGGTTTCCCCCTCAACTACTTTAAATTGTTTTCCACCTGTTTTTATAACCGCGTACATTGAACTTACCTTTTAATTTATATTCATTTTGAACAGGCGATTATACTGAAAAAATAAGAATTTATCAATGTATTAAGGCTCCTCTAAAATTATATTTAAATATGCAATTTGGAAAGCTATTAAAATAACAATGCCAGAATATGATAAAATTTTTAATTTAACACTTACAAAAGTATATCCTCTTTGTCTTTCGAAAATATTATTCTACCAATTAGAGATCACCTTAATTCCGTAAATAGCGTTATTACACAATCTCTTAAATCTGAAATCCCAATAATTAATCAAATTTCCAGTCATATAATTAATGGCAAAGGGAAAAAAATGAGGCCAGTTCTTCATTTATTACTTTCTGGATTGAAAGGTAATATCTCAAAAAAACACTATGATGCTGCATCGATAATTGAACTTATTCATACTGCAACACTTCTTCATGATGACGTAGTGGACCAATCAATGACAAGAAGAAATTCAAAAACAGCTAATGCTATTTTTGGCAATGCAGCAAGCGTTTTAGTGGGCGACTTTATATACTCGAGATCATTTCAAATGATGGTAGATATAAATGACATGCAAATCATGAAGGTTCTTGCGGATGCAACAAATAAAATTTCAGAGGGGGAAGTGTTGCAGCTTCTTAACAGTCATAACCCAGATCTTTCAGAAAAGCATTACTTCAAGGTTATAGAGTATAAAACTGCACAATTATTCAAAGCATGTGGAAGTATTGCGGGTTTAATAAATAATACAGATAAAAAAACAATCCAAGCATATGCAAAAATTGGCCATCATTTTGGCTTAATATTCCAAATAGCTGATGATATCCTTGATTATTCTGGAAAACCCAATGAAATTGGAAAGAATATAGGAGATGATTTAAGTGAAGGAAAAGTAACGTTACCTTTAATTTACACTATCCAAAAATCAAATGAAAACCAAAAAGAGATGATAAAAAACTCAATAAAAACTGGAGACATCAGTAAGTTACCAGACATAATTCAAATTATGGAAGACAAAAATATTGTAAAAGAAGTAAAAATAAGTGCAGAAAAACACATAATAGAAATTAAAAGGATATTAGAAGAACTCGGGCCACATGAAAATAATGATGTCATTGTTAACTTAGCCGAACATTCGATAAATAGAAGCTATTAAGAAAATTTAATGCAGTAAAATCTTCTCGCCATCATCAGCACGATAGTAGCTTAATTTCGCACCAGGAGCTCTCTTCTCGATTAAATCTCCAACAAACACAGATTCACCATTGATATCCACTATTGCGTAACCACTATTATATACAGTCACCTCAGCATCATCATTTTCTTGTTTAAGAAAAAAGCTTACTGAGTTCTCATCCTCTAATTCAGACCATATTTCCCAGCCTTTCCATCCGGAGAGGTCTTCAAGCCAACTTGTAAGGTCGACTTCAACCTTGCATATTACGGCATCTCTGAGAAATAACATATCTGCTGGGAGGTAAAGATTATTGTTTTTTGTATCTTTCATATTTAAGTTATAAGTTATCATATAATTTATATTAAATATATGATGAGTTAAATTAATATCAGGATAAAATTATGTTTCTTGTTGGGCTAACTGGTGGAATCGGATCTGGTAAGAGCGAAGCATCAAATATTTTTAAAAAAATTCCAAATGTTTATCTAATTGACCTTGATGAAATCTCGAAAAAAATCACACAGAAAAATAAATCAGGATTTATAAAAATAATTGAGAAATATGGGAATTATTATTTAAATTCAGCTAAAAATATTGATAGAAAAAAATTGCAAGAAGATATGTTTAACTCAAAAAAAATAAAAAAAAATATAGAATCTATTCTTCATCCAATTATATATAAAAGCTGTCTTAATGAAATTCAAATTACAGCTGATCAAAGAAAATTTTATTATGTGGTCATTGTTGTTCCTTTAATGTTCGAATCAGAGACTTATCAAAATTTAGTTTCAGAAACCCTACTCATTGACTGCGATGAAAAAACTCAAGTTTCACGAGTTCAATCAAGAGATAATATTTCAATTCAATTAATAAATAAAATAATATCATGCCAGACAAGTAGGAAGGAAAAACAAAGAAAAGCTGATAAAATAATAGATAATAATCCACATAACGTCGCAAATCTTAGAAAAAATATAATGAATTATCATGAAAATTTAATGCATAAACATAACAGATTGGTAAATATAAAATGATTACATATGAATTAGCTTTGAACGAAAGAACAAGAAGATTTCTAAGGGTGCAGGAAGTTTTCCAAAAATTTGATACTCAAATAAATAATATGAGCAAGTTTTCGGAGCATGCTTGTTTCACTACACTTTTCGATGTTATGTCGTGCGCATCAAGGTCAGATCTAAAAATTGAAATAATTCAGGAACTTGATAAGCAAATTCTTAATGTCAATAAAAAAAATAAAACGTCAGCAAATATGAAAAAATCTTTAGAAATTAAGAGAGTAAAAAAATATTTAGAGAAAAGTAATATTCCTACAGGGCATCATTTTGGGAATGATAAATTTCTACAAGAACTTAAAGCTGCGTCAGATAGCCCGTTTGGTATAGTGAGTAGTGATATTACACAATTTCAATCTTGGATTAAACAACTTGAAATTAAAGAAAAAAAAGAATATTTTAGAGGTAAGTTTAAAGTCTATGCTCCAATTTATAGCGGCCTTAATATAATAATAAACATACTAAAATTAAGTGCAAAAAGTGTGACTCACGTCACAAAATCAGGAGTTTTACAGCATGCGTTGGATCCTAAATTAAAAAATGATTTAGTGTTGTTAACACTCCCTATAAAAGGAAGACTTTGTCCGCAAATAACATCAAATAAATATACGTTAAATATTCACTTTACACAAAATAATCAGACTATTATGATAGCTAAACCTATTAAATTTAAATTATCTGTTTGTTCTTTCTGATGAGAATTAAGTGCCCAGCCTGCTCAAAAATGACTTCAAGCGACCCGAGAACGCTATTTATGCCTTTTTGTTCAGAAAAATGTAAATTAATTGATCTTGGTGACTGGGCTAATGAAAAATACTCAATAACTGGAGACCAAAATAATGAAAATATTAATGATGAAATATAATTACTTTTTTATCCTTCTAATATCTTTTTTAATTGCTGTTTCAGCGAATGCTGCTGAAGTAAAAATTGATTCAGCTATTATTAAATTACCTAGAGCGGGTCAAAACGTAACGGCAGGCTTTATGCAAATTAAATCATCAGAAAAGTTATTAATAAAAAAAATATCTAGCGAGTATATTGATAACATTGAAATACATTCTATGAAAACGCAGTATGGCGTAATGAAAATGCGAAAAATGCTTAGACCTATGGTCTCCCCAAAAAACCCTCTTATTTTAAAGCATGGAGGAGATCATTTGATGCTTTTTGGTATAAATAAGGACTTCAAAATAGGAGATGAAATTTCACTAACTTTTGAGTTTGAGAACAGTAATAATGAGATTCTTTCAAAGAACTTTACTTTTATTACCAACTAGTTCTTCCATATATGCCTTTGACTAGCCACCCCAATTGCGCCACTACTTTGCGCTCGCTCAACATCCCCCAACGTCATACCTCCAAGGGCGTATATTGGCATAGTGTACTTTATTGCTAATTTTGAAAGCTCATCCCACCCAATTAGTCTAGCCTTAGTGTGAGAAAGTGTTTTATTGATTGGTGATAAAACAGCAAAATTAGCTCCCTTCATTTCAGCAATATCTAAATCTTTTGTGTTGTGACAAGACGCCCCAACCATAAGCTCTTTCGGAAATTCATGAATTGTATGGATTTGACCTGAATTGAGATGAACGCCATCAGCAGATAGTTCATAAGCTAGATTTATATTACTATTGATTATTACTTTTACACCCCTTCCATTGGAAACTTCTAGAACTCGCTCAGCAAATTTTTTAAACTCTTCCTTACTTAGGTGTTTCTCTCTTACCTGAATCAATTTTGTCCCATTTTTTATTCTATTTTCAAGTTGCTTGATGAATAAGGGTAAAGGTGTTTCAGATAAATTAGTGATTGCATAATGGTCGGGTAAATTTATTGCGCCAGGTACAAACTTATTAGGCGGTAAAACCTTTGATAAATCTATTTTTTCAAAATACTCCCAGGATAATAATTGCCCCTCTTTTGAACTAGCATCGCCCTTCCATTTAAGTATTTTAAAAAAATAAAGAATTACATCTGTATCTTCGAATTCAAATCTTCTAGTGACCCATCTCTCTGCCTCTAATACCTCCACCCCCAACTCTTCATAAATCTCTCTATCTAATGCCTGTCTTGGCGTCTCTTTTTTTTCAAGTTTTCCTCCGGGAAACTCCCACCATCCAGCCCAGGATTGTAAAGCAGTTCTTTGGTTCATGAGAACATGATTCGATGTGTTTACTAATATACCAACAGACACTTCAATCGGCATTATTATGTTCTATATTCTGAGTTAATTCTTACGTATTCATGAGAAAGATCTGATGTCCATACAACTGCCTTTTCACTGCCTCTTTTAAGTGAAATAGTAAGCAATATTTCAGATTTTTTCATTTCAGTCTGAATTTTGTCTTCATTATAGTCTTGAGCCTTACTTCCACCTTCAGCAAATAAAATACCATTTAAGGAAATATCAATATTTTTTATGTCGATATTATTGACCTTGCAGCTCCCAATTGCTGACAAGACTCTTCCTAAGTTAGCATCTGATGCAAAGAATGCGGTCTTTACAAGTGAGGAGCATGCCACAGACATTGCAATTTCTTTTGCCTCCTCATAAGTCAATGCGCCAAAAACTTTAATAGTAATAAATTTTGAAGCACCTTCGCCATCTTTAATAATCGCCTGAGCTAACTCTTTTGCTACCTCCAAAACTCCAGCCTTTAAAACCTTATAGTCATCAGAGTCTTCTGTAATTAATTTATTTTTGGCTTTATTTGTGCTTATAAGAATAAACGAATCGTTTGTAGATGTATCTCCATCGACCGAAATACAATTAAAGCTTTCTTGAGTCGCTTCTTCAATTAATTTATCTTGCATACTCGGTGTAATATTTATATCCATGCCTATAAATGCAAGCATAGTAGCCATATTTGGATGAATCATTCCTGACCCCTTACTGATTCCTGTTATAGTAATAACTTGGCCTTGAATTTTAATTTTACGAGAAGCGGCCTTGGGAATTGTATCTGTTGTCATTATTGATTCAGCTGATAACAACCAATTATCTTCTTGAAAATCTTTTATCGCTGAAGGGATAGCTTTCTTTATTTTCTCAACCGGTAAAGGCTTCATTATTTCCCCAGTAGAAAAAGGTAATACCTCGTCTTTTTTTATATTGAGTTTTGACGCTAAAAATTCACAAATGGCTAGAGAGTCATTTAGTCCAACATCGCCCATTCCGGCATTGGCAGATCCTGTATTTATAATTAACGCCCTAATTTTATTCGATAACTTTAAGTTCTTTCGTGCAACTATTACAGGTGCAGCACAAAATTGATTGGTGGTGAAAACTCCAGCAACAGTTGCTCCCTCGGGTAAGGAAATAATTAGTAAGTCTCTAGTATCCTCATTTTTTAAATTCGCTACAGAGGTGCCTAGAATTATTCCTGCAATTGGGAGTAAATCTTTATTGTCTGGTTTTTTTAAATTTACTGCCATAAACTATTTTTTTCTCCAAGTTGTTCCTTCTGGAGTATCCTCTATAATAATATCATTTTCTAAAAGTAAAGCTCTTATATTATCAGCAGCCTCAAAATTTTTACCGTCCTTCGCCATATTTCTTTCTTTAATTAACCCATCTATATCAAGAGATAAATTTCTTTCTCCTTGAAGGAACTCTTCTGGGTCCATAGTCAAAAGACCTAATGTATTAGCTAAACTAATTAGTAAGTTTTGACTGTTTAAATAATCCACTTTAGTTTTATTTATCTCATTAACTAAATTAAAAATAACTGATAGCGCTTCAGGCGTATTAAAGTCGTCATCTAAACCCATTTTAAACCTTTTGGCATACGGGTTTGACCAATCTATTTTATAACTGGAACTCCTCTCAACACTTCTAATTGATAGATACAGGGTAGTTAAAGATTTCTGTGCTTCACTTAATTGCTCAAAGGAATAATTAAGAGGACTTCTATAATGAGCTCTTAGCATAAAAAACCTAACGACTTCAGGCTTAACTTTGTCAGTTATGGAGCGTATGGTAGAAAAGTTACCTAATGATTTAGACATTTTTTCGTCATCTATTTTTACAAAACCATTATGTACCCAGTAATTTGCCATTTTACAACTATGAGTTGCCTCAGACTGAGCTATTTCATTTTCATGATGAGGAAACTGTAGGTCCTGACCGCCACCATGTATATCAAAATTATTTCCA
>Ga0209816_1000819_pt1 | contig 23774 bp, 27 predicted proteins | sample CoawatmetaG01DNA_FD_187509 | JGI IMG/M metagenome (GOLD analysis project Ga0209816, IMG submission 187509) | Marine microbial communities from the West Antarctic Peninsula - Coastal water metaG017-DNA (SPAdes) (version 2) | ecosystem: Environmental > Aquatic > Marine > Coastal ...
CTGCACACAGAGCATTGATACTAAGACGGTCAATGCCAGAGCTTAGAGAGCTAATAGATAAAAGTAGAGAATTATACCCTAGAGCCTTTCCGGGCTGTAAGTATAAAGAAGTTGAAAAACTTTGGAGCTTCCCTAGTGGAGCCAAAGTAGAGTTCGGCTTCTTAGAGCGGGATGCCGATGTGTACAGGTATCAAGGCCAAGCCTATTCTTGGATTGGTTTTGACGAGATAACTCATTTACCTACTGAGTTTGGATGGAACTATCTCGCTTCCCGCCTAAGAACGACCGATCCTGAAATTGAAACCTATATGCGCTGCACAGCCAACCCCGGTGGTGTAGGTGCAACTTGGGTAAAGAAAAGATATATTGATCCTCACCCGCCCAATGAAACCTTCACAGGAACAGACAGACTATCCAGAAAGTTTATTCCTGCTAGGCTAGAAGACAATCCTTACTTAGCTTACGATGGTCGCTATGAAGAAATGCTCAAGGCATTACCGCCTACTCAACGTAAACAACTACTTGAGGGTAACTGGGATGTCAACGAAGGAGCAGCATTTACTGAGTTTGATCTAGATGTTCATGTCATTACCCCCTTTGCCATACCTATTTCTTGGGATCGGGTAAAAGGTATTGACTATGGCTATGCCTCTGAAAGCGCCTGTATATGGGCTACTGTTGATCCGACAGACGGGACTCTAATTGTTTATAGAGAATTATACCGAAAAGGCTTGACAGGCGTGGATTTAGGCGCTATAATAACACAGATGGAACTAGAAGACCCTTATTCTGTTCAAGGAGTACTAGACACAGCAGCATGGGCTAAGACAGGTACAACAGGCCCAACTGTCGGAGAGTCTTTAGTACGAGCAGGACACAAGCTGCGACCAGCAGATAAGAATAGAATACAGGGCAAAATACAAATCCACGAATATTTGAAAGTTCAGCAAAGCGGTAGGCCACGATTACAAATCCTAAATACATGCCCTAACCTGATACGCGAACTACAAAGTATTCCTCTGGATAAAATAAATCCAGAAGATGTAAATACACATGCGCCAGACCACGCTTATGATGCTCTGCGCTACTTAATAATGTCTAGGCCACGAATGCAAGATGCCTTTAGTAGAATAAGGAATCTCCATATGGAACAGGCTTACACTCCCGCTGATAGCGACTTTGGCTATTAGTAAAAAGGAAAAATTATGGCCTTCTCTCAAATTGCTAGAAAAGTTATTAGAGTAACACCTGTTCTCACAACTGCTCAATATGCAGATAATGATATATTATTTGGCACAACAGAAATACCTTTAGCAGTTAGTGGAACTGGAGAATGTTCTAAGCTAGTATCTGCTATGATTGTATCTAAAGATAGTGAAGTGTTTGATGGAGAGTTGTTTTTTGCTCAAACAAATCAAGCTGTAGGTTCTGCAAACGCTGCAAGAAATGTATCTGATGCTGATTTTGCAGCTTGTAAAGTAACTGGTACTTTAACACTTGATGGCTCTGCTGATGACTATGTTTATGGTGGCGGCAGAATTTCTAGGTTTGATGTAAATCTAGAAGGAGCTGGTGCAACTGACGGCGACCTTATAGCTAAATCAAGATTCCCTATTTTGTTGCAAGCAGAACCTGATAGTAGAAGTGTTTTTTGTTTTATGTTTCTTTCAGGAACAGATGTAACGCCTACTTTAGCAGTAGGTGATATAGAGCTAATTCTCGGCATAGAGTATTAGTAGTACCCGCAGCACCCCGGCTAATAGCAATTTTGCCTATTAGTAAAATAATTTTATAATTTAAACGAGGAAACACCCATGACAGCAGTAAATATTAGAGATACAGGTCGTAACTCAGCTAAGACAGTTGATGTTCGTGATCTTGCAGATAGGATGGAAACCACCAATCCTGATCAAGAAGTAACAACTACTAATGAAGTATCAGTAACAACAGGAACTATTGCTGTTACAGATGATACCAATACCATCGTAACAATAGCCCAGCCTGCTGGAACTGTTCTTATGAATCTAATTGCATATGCCGCTGGTAATATTGTAACGGCTGGATCAAGCGGTAACGATCTAGACATCTCTATTGGAACAGCTTCGGCAGGCGCACAACTTCTTGCAGCTACAGCACTTCTAGATGACGGTGGCGCTGCTGTAACTTGGACAGCTAATGTTCCTCTTTATATTATTGAGAACGCACACGGTAAAGCAGCTAATCAATTTGCTACTACAGGAGTTGGCCCTAAAGGTGGCCCAGCTACTACAGAGGCAGTTGTGATTGCAGGAGCTTTGTATAGTGCAGCCGCTAGAAATATCTTCGTTACTCTGCGACCAATTGGAGCCGACCTAGCAACTGCTGCTACAACGGTTACTTATATTGCACAGTTCCAAGAACTTTAATTTAGTCTAAGTATTAATTATGGACGCTGCCGTGTGGTGGCGTTTATGATTTTTAAGGTTTAAATATGGCAGAAAAAGAAAACAGTTTAATACAGAACGCTGATGGTCTTTATTTTCAATCAGAAGAAAATGAAGAAGGTATGTCTTTAAATCTTGAAGATGACCTAAACAATAAACTAGCGGGTCTTATAGAAGACAGATTTTCAACTGCCGAAAGAGCAAGAGATGCAGATGAAGAAAGGTGGATGACTGCCTATCACAACTATCGTGGTCTATACGCTAAGAATGTTAAATTTAGAGAATCTGAAAAATCTAGAGTCTTTGTAAAAGTAACTAAAACAAAAGTTTTAGCAGCCTTTGGTCAGTTAGTAGATGTTATATTTGGAGGCAATAAATTTCCTATTGGTGTATCTGAAACTAGAGTACCAGAAGGCTCACCAGAAATTGCTCACTTAGATATAAATAATCCTGTACCCGGAATTGAAACCAGCCAAGAAGCGGCTGTAGAAAAAGAAATTGAAAGTCCATTTGATGTAGGGTTTGATGGTGATGGAAGAGTATTAAAAGCTGGAGCTACTTACAGCTCTAGTAAATTTGAAGGCCCACTAGATGTACAAGCAGCAGACTCCTTAATAGAAGGCCCGTCAGCTAATCCTCAAGCTCCTGAAATGAAACCTGCTCAAAAAGCAGCAAGGAGAATGGAAAAACTTATACATGATCAAATAGAAGAATCTAATGGTGCTAGTGAAATAAGAAATTCTTTATTTGAAGCAGCTCTCTTTGGAACAGGTATTGTAAAAGGCCCATTTAATTTTAATAAAACTTTAAATAGATGGACTGAAGAAGATGGAGAACGTGTATACAATCCAATAGAGGTGCGTGTACCGCGTATTGAATTTGTAAGCATTTGGGATTTCTTTCCAGACCCTAACGCTACAAATATAAATGAATGTGAATTTGTTATACATAGACATAAATTAAATCGTTCACAATTTAGAAGCCTATCAAAGCTGCCTTATTTTAAAAAAGATCAAATACGACAGTGTTTGGAAATGGGGCCAAACTATGTAGAGAAAGATTATGAAGCTGAATTAAAAGATGATGACAGTGCATATGAAAATAGTTCAGGTAAATATGAAGTACTAGAATATTGGGGCATCATGGATGCTGAGTATGCTAGAGAAGTAGGTATGGAAATAGATGATAGTGTAGATGATTTGGACGAACTACAAATCAACGCTTGGATTTCAAATGGTAAAGTACTAAGAGCTGTAGTTAATCCTTTTGCTCCGCATAGAATCCCTTATCATGCTTTCTCTTATGAAAAAAATCCTTACAGTTTTTTTGGTATTGGTGTTGCTGAGAACATGGATGACTCTCAGAAGATTATGAACGGTCACGCTAGAATGGCTATAGACAACTTAGCTCTATCGGGTTCACTAGTCTTTGACGTAGACGAGACTGCCCTTGTTGGTGGTCAAACAATGGAAATATTTCCGGGTAAAGTATTCCGAAGACAAGCAGGAATGCCGGGAACAGCCATCAATGGCTTAAAGTTTCCTAATACATCTACAGAAAACATGATGATGTTTGATAAGTTCAGGCAGCTTGCAGACGAACAAACAGGCATACCAAGCTACTCACACGGACAAACTGGCGTTCAAAGCATGACAAGAACAGCTTCAGGTATGTCTATGTTACTGGGAGCAGCATCATTGAATGTAAAGACAGTCATTAAAAATCTTGATGACTTTCTTTTAAAACCTCTAGGTGAAGCATACTTCCAATGGAACATGCAATTCTTAGAAAGCAAGTTAGGAGTAGAAGGCGATTTAGAAGTTAAGGCTACTGGCACAGCAAGCCTGATGCAAAAAGAAGTAAGAAGCCAACGGCTAACTACTTTCCTTCAGAGCATTCAGAATCCCGCTATTGCTCCCTTTGTTAAAATCAACAAACTTATTGGGGAGCTTGCGTACTCGCTTGATCTTGATCCTGATGAGATACTTAACGATCCAGAAGAAGCCGCTATTATGGCTCAAATTATAGGAATGCAAAATAATGCTGGACAAACAAATGGCGAAGCGTCTATCAATCCTAACCAGCAACAAGGAAGTATGGGAGGCATTCAAGGAACACCTCAACAGCCTCCGAACCTTGGAGTTACGGGTACTGGTGACGGCAACATCGGAACCGGAGCTGTACCGCAGTCAGGGGAAGATCAATTCTCTGGAACGCCTAGAGGGGCTGAAGGATGAAGTTGAAGAAGCTAAAGGAAGAAGTACCTAAGTATGAAGGTAAGTTCTGGTCTTACCCCCGAAGAAAATTTGTGGGTTATGAACAGTGGATAAAGGAGGCAGATGATAGTGGCTACAAAGAAAAAATCCAAAGTAAATGAGGCAGGTAACTATACTCAGCCTACTATGCGTAAAAGACTTTTTAATAAAATAAAATCAGGTAGTTCAGGAGGAGACGCTGGGCAATGGTCTGCTCGTAAAGCACAGATGTTAGCTAAACAATATAAAGCCGCAGGTGGTGGCTACAAATAAAGAGGAATTAATTATGCCAATGGGAAAAGGAACATACGGATCAAAAGTTGGAAGACCAGCAGAAAAGAAGAAAAAAATGATGGGTGGTAAAATGCCTAAGAAAAAAATGATGGACGGCGGTAAAATGGGTATGAAGTATTCAATGGGTGGTACAGTTACTAAACCTAATTAATCATGGCTTTAAAAAAATCACAGAAAAGTTTAAAGGCTTGGACAAAGCAAAAGTGGACAACCAAGTCTGGTAAGCCTAGTGCTAAAACAGGCGAAAGGTATTTGCCAGAAAAAGCAATAGCTTCTCTATCTAATAGTGAGTATGCAGCCACAACTAAAAAGAAAAGAGAAGATACTAAAAAAGGTAAGCAACATTCTAAGCAACCTAAAAAAGTAGCTAAGAAAACTAAACCTTACAGGAATGCATAATATGAAAGGCGTTAAACATTACAAAAGAAATGGAACTTTGTTTACAGGTAATTCACACAAGATGGCTGACGGTACTTTGCACACTGGAAAAAGTCATACTAAAACTAGTGTAAAGTTATTTCATTTAAAAGACTTGTCTGCTACGGCAAAAAAGAAAGCTAAATAAAAGGTAGTAAATAATGGATAAACCAAATCGCGAAGAAAAAATGATGGGTGGTTCTATGCTATCTACTCCTGAAAGAGAAATGTATGGAAAAGGATCGTTAGTAAAAAAACTTATAGCAATTCTTAAACCACTTAAAGCAGGCCAAAAACAAAGTCAAGCTGGTACTAGAGGGCAAGCAGTCCATAATAAAGATGTAGCAACAGGAATTGTTGTTGCTGGGGGTTTAGGTTATCTTGCTAATTCAGATGAGGGTATGGCACTTTTAGAAGCTGCTGATGCTGGCGAAATAGATGCTGAAATAAAAGAACCGGATGAAAGAATTAACCCTAACGATTTTCCTACTTATCAAAAAAATACTGATTCTGCTTCTGCTTTTCAAAATGCTTTTGGAGAAGCTAGAGAAGCAAGAGCAGATACTTTTGAATTTGAAGGTAGAACATATTTAGCAGATTTACCTGTTACTAAAAAAGCTGAAGGTGGCTCTATGAAAAGAGATGCTTATCAAGAAGGTGGCTCTATGTTAGTACCTCCTGAAATGACAGATATGCCAGTAGATACATACCCAAATATACCGCCAGAAGAAATGGCAGCAGTAGAAGCTTCACAACTTCCAGATGCAGAAGTGGAAGATAATTATATAGATTTTGTAATGACTGAAGCTTTAGAACAAGAAGAGCAATCTTATTTAATGAATGCTTTAGAGTCTGATCCACAACTTAGTATGATATTTGATAAGGTTGTTGATACAGCAGCAGAATTTTCGGGAGACGGGCCAGTTGACGGCCCCGGAGATGGTACTTCAGATTCAATACCTGCTAGATTATCTGCAGGTGAATTTGTAGTCACTAAAAAAGCCACTGATCAAATAGGTGCGGGGTCGCTTCAAAGTATGATGGACGAAGCTGAACGTGCCTATGATGGTGGTTTAATGAAGAAAAACAAAGCAGATGAAGAAGATAATATAAAAGAATCAATGTTATCTTCTAATCAAATGCCGAGTTTAAATATAAGTAAACGATAACGGCGACCTTGACGTAAAAGCCCCGTACTGAATTATTTGCAAGTAATTTATTGTTATGGCTACCTTTTAAACAACAAGCCCCGTGGAGAAAAGTATGGCTGATCAACAAATGGAAGAACAAGTACCTAACCTTTATAACGCAAAGAAAAGTTGGCACACACCAGATAAACCATCAAAAGGTGACGCAGATGGTTTGTTTTATGAAACCCAACAATCAGTGCAGGCCACTTCTACTGATGAAGAATCAGATGGAACCCCTGACACTAAGCCTAAAGGTGCAAATTATAAAAAAAGATATGACGATTTAAAAAAGCATTATGACCAAAGAGTTTCTCAATTCAAACAAAAGGAACAAGAACTTTTAGCAGACGCAGCCTCTAAAGCTCCTGCATATAAAGCTCCAAAGTCTTTAGAAGAATTAGAGAAGTTCAAGGCATCAAATCCAGATTTGTATGAAACTGTAGAATCTGTCGCTCATATGCAAAGTGAAAGTCAAACTCAAGAGTTACGCGAACAACTATCGGTTATCCAACAGCGTGAAACTGATCTCTTAAAACGAGAAGCGGAGTCCGAACTCAAGAGAAAGCATCCTGATTTTGAAGATATAAGGGGTGATGATGATTTTCACAACTGGGCGAAAGAACAACCAGAAGCAATACAACAGTGGGTTTATGCTAATAATAATGATGCTAGTTTAGCTAGTCGTGCTATTGATCTTTATAAAATGGAAAAGGGTGCTAATCAGCCGAAACAACAAAAGTCTAGACAGAAAGAAGCTGGCAACGCCGCTGATATGGTGTCAACCAAAACAACGGCTGTAGATGCTAAAGCTCCTAAAATCTGGACACAACGGGAAATCCAGAGGATGTCTCTCAATGATTTTGATAAATACTCAGACGAGATTAATCAAGCATTAGAAGAGGGCAGAATCCGGTAAAATTGTTTTTTATTTGGAGATATAATCATGGCTTATAATGCATCAGACCAGTTTTTTGAACAGAGTACTGACACCAATGGTAACTTTGGTAACTCAGTAGCTGGACAAACTAACTCATACTTTTTACCAGCAGTCTATTCTAAACAAGTTCTAAACTTTTTTAGGAAGTCTTCAGTTGCGGAAGCAATTACGAATACTGACTATGCTGGTGAAATTGCAGCATACGGTGATTCTGTAAGGATCATCAAAGAACCAGAAATTACTGTCTACACTTACGAAAGGGGTGCAGACATTACGCAAACTAAGTTGACTGACCAAGAAGTAAATCTTGTCGTTGACACAGCTAATGCTTTCAAATTCATTGTAGACGATATTGAATCTAACATGTCTCATGTTAATTTCAGAGAAGCTGCAACATCTGCCGCTGCTTATGCACTGAAAGATGCTTTTGATGAAGGTGTTATTGCGACTATGCTTGCGGGTGTATCAGCATCTAGCCCCAATCATATTCTTGGTTCTGATAGTGCAACTGACCTTGCAGCAGGAACTTTTGACGGTACAGGTAATTTGGATATTGGCTTTGGCAGCTCAGAGCATGATCCTATTGATGTACTATCCCATATGTCTCGCCTACTGGATGAATCTAATGTTCCAGAAGAGGGCCGTTGGTTCCTAGCTAATCCTGAATTTTATGAGATACTTGTTCAAAGTTCTTCTAAACTTCTTTCAGTGGATTACAATGCAGGTCAAGGGTCAATTCGTAACGGACTAGTTTCATCTGGTAAGTTGCGTGGCTTTGACATGTATAAGACTAACAACATTGCTGCAGCATCAAACGCTGCTGGTCGTGTTCTTGCTGGTCACATGTCTGCTACAGCGACAGCTCAGACTATTACTAGTACTGAAGTGTTGCGTGATCCTGATAGCTTCGGTGACATTGTACGAGGACTCCATGTATATGGTTCCAAAGTACTACGTCCTGATGCGTTAGTTTCTGCCTTCTATGGCGTTGACTAGTTAGTTTAAGTTTGGGGGCTGTAAAAAGCCTCCTTACTTTTTTTGTTTTAAAGGAGCAAAGAATGCCTCAAATCGGAACAGATGCCCAGCCAGTAATGCTTAATAGTAAAAAGAGAGGCAAAACTTTAGGTCTTGCAGGTTCTTTCTTTGAGCGTGAACGAAAGAAAAAGTATGATGAAAACTACGACAGAATTTTTAAAAAGAAAGATAAATAATTATGGCTACTACCTTCTTAGAGTTAACAAATGAACTGTTGCGTGAGCTGAATGAAATTGTTGTTACGGCTTCAAATTTCTCTAGTGCTGTAGGAATACAAGCACACGCTAAAGATTGTATAAATAGAGCATACTTAGATATAGTAAATGAAGAACCAAAATGGCCCTTCTTATCTACAGGAGAAAGTGGGGCTACTGATCCAATGTTTGGAAATGTTGTTGTTCAAACTACAGCAGCAACTAGGTGGTATGAATTAAAAGCAGCAAGTTCCAGTATAGTAAATGATTATGGTGCTATAGATTGGAATAATTTTTATATTACAACTGTAGGTGTTAGTGGCGAAACAGCACCTTATGTGTCTAGAAATTTAAATTTTATAAGCACAGAAAAGTGGAAAGACTTTAGACGTACACAAGAAAATGCTGATGATGCTGATCAAGCAGTAGGTGGGACACCTCAATTTGTTATTAGAAGTCCTGATTCTAGAAAATTTGGATTAAGCCCAATACCAGATAAAGTATATAAAGTTTGGTTCTTTGCTTATGACTTACCTACACAGTTAGATGCTCATGGTGACGCAATTGTTTTTCCTGATGTGTATAAAACTGTTATATTATCTAAGGCTAGATATTACACACATCAATTTAAAGATAATCCTCAAATGGCAGTCTTTGCTTTAGATGATTATAAGAAAGGATTAAAAAGCATGAGAGAAAATCTACTGCACCCAACGCCTACAGTTATGTCTGATGATAGAATTAGGTTTATTTAATTATGCAAGCATTTGGTTTATCTTGTCAAGGCGGTTTAAATACTAATCTAAATCAATTTCAAATGTTAGAACAGCCCGGTTTTGCTACCGAACTAGAAAACTTTGAAGTTGATCCTGATGGTGGGTATAGAAGAATAAATGGCTATACGCAATTTGGTGGTAGTGACGCTGTAAATCCCAATGGCTCTAATGGTATATTAGGGCTTTTTGTGTATGCGGATGGCCTAATTGCTTGTTCAGGAACTAATATTTATTTTAGTTTAGATGGAGAAAGTTGGTTACAAATAAATAAAGCTAGTGTAGCTGGCGGTGGTGACAATTACAGTACATTTAATGGACGTAGTACGGCAGCAAGAACATCCCAAGCCCAAGCTACTTTTGCTGTATTTGAAGGAAACAGTGTATATGGTGAATTAATTATTACTGATAAAGGTTCAGGTGCTAAACCTGCTCTTTTCAAAATGACAGGTACAGGAGCATTAACTAATAGAACTTATTTTTATGAAGAGATTACAGTCTCAGGTACTGTCTTTCCTAAATTCTGTGTTGTGCATGATAAACATTTAGTAGTCGCTGGTGCAGCCACAGCACTTAACACAATATTTTATAGCGGTACAAGTGACATAAATAGTTTTACTAGTAGTGGTTCAGGAAGTATTGCGTTAGATGATCAAGTAGTAGGGATAAAAAGTTTCCGCGCTGATTTAATTATATTTTGTAAAAATAGTATTTATAAGTTATCAAATATAAATGATGCTGATACTATAGCTATTACACCTATAACAAAGAACGTAGGTTGCTTAGACGGACACAGTATCCAAGAGATAGGCGGCGATCTATTATTCTTGAGTCCTGATGGTTTTCGTTTAGTTGCAGGTACAGATAGAATTGGTGACGTAGAGTTAGGCTCTGTGTCACGGCAAATTCAATCTGTAGTATCTACAGTAGCAAAATCTATAGGCTCATTTACTATTAGTAGTGCAGTACTAAGAAGTAAATCACAGTATAGATTTTTTTATAGCGCACCAACAGGAACTACTTCTACATCTAAAGGTATAATTGGAACTATAACTCCTAATGGTTTTGAGTGGTCTGAAACTATAGGTATACAAGCACAAGGTTTTGCATCAGGATTTGATTTTTCAAATATAGAACAAATATATCATGGTGATAGTGCAGGTTATGTTTATAACCATAATAAAGGTAACTCTTTTAATCCCGCAGGTGTGACTACAAATGTAGATGCTAGATATAAAACACCTAATTTAGATTTTGGAGATGCGGGTACACTTAAATCTTTACACTACGCAAAAATATCTTTTACACCTGAAGGGGCAATACAACCTAATTTAAAAGTTTCATATGATTTTGATTCTTTAGATAGGCTACAACCGCCTTTGTATGCCTTAGATGAAATACCAACTCCAGCAGTATTTGGAAGTGTTGCTTCTCTTTTTGGAAGTTCTGTATTTGGTTCATCAGGTGATCCAATGGTTAGAACAGCCGTTCAAGGCAGTGGACATAATATTGCTTTTAAAATATTCAGTCAGGATACTAAAGCACCTTATTCAATAAACGGTTTCTATGTAGATTATAGACCTTCCGGTAGGAGATAACAAAAATGGCTACAAGTTATGTAAGACAAAGCAGTTTCGCAGATGGCGATACAATTACTGCTGCGTTATTTAATGAAGAATTTAACCGTCTCCTAACTGCTTTTTCATATGCGTCTAGTGGAACTACAGGTCATAGGCACGATGGCACATCAGGAGAAGGCGGTAATATTCACACTATAGGTGATCAAGATTTTTTAAATAAAATATTGACCACAGGTAATACTTGGGAGTTCTATGTAGAAGTTTCTAGTGCCGCTGCAAAACAAATGGTCTTGCAAGATGGCGCACTAGTACCTAACGCTGACAGCGATTTAGACTTAGGAACAAGTAGTAAATATTTTAAAAATGCCTTTATAGATAGTATTACAACTACAGGTAATGTTGGGGTAGGTGGAAATCTTACTGTTACAGGAACAACTACTTTCAATGGCGGTACAATTACACTAGGTGATGCCGCTGCTGATAATGTAGTTTTTGGAGCTAATGTTGATTCACATATTATACCTGACGATGACGATACTTTTGACTTAGGTTCTGCAAGCCAACAATGGCGTAATGTATATGTTGACGGTACAGTGTTTGCAGATGTTTTAGATTTAGCAGGTACAGCTATTACTTCTACGGCTGCTGAACTTAACATCCTAGATGGCGTAACAAGCACCGCAGCAGAACTTAATATTCTTGATGGTGTCACAAGTACCGCAGCAGAACTTAATATCTTAGATGGCGTAACAAGCACCGCAGCAGAACTTAATATTCTTGATGGTGTAACTAGTACCGCAGCAGAACTTAATATTTTAGATGGTGTTACAAGCACAGCAGCGGAGCTTAACGCTTTAGATGGTATTACAGCAGTTGTAGGAGAGCTAAACGCTCTTGATATTGGTTCAACAGCAATAGGAACCGCCGTAGCTTCTAAAGCAGTTATCTTAGACGCTAACAAAGATTATACTGGAATAAGAAATCTTACTATAGCAGGCGATCTTACTATTAGTGGTGACGATCTAGTAATGGCAACAAACACAGCAGGCCATATTTTAGTAGCAGATGGCACTAATTTTAATCCTGTTGCTGTAGGAGATTTAACAGAAATTAGTACTGCTGCGGATGATGATGTTTTGTTAGCAGTTGATACATCTGGTGGCGGTCTTAAAAGAGTTACTAGATCAGCTATCATTGCAGGTACTGGTTCAAGTGGAGACTTATCTAATGTAGTAGAAGATACTAGTCCTCAATTGGGCGGTAACTTAGACATGAACGGTGCAGATATTGTTACTACTTCAAATGCAACTCTTGATCTAGCTCCTAATGGAACAGGTACAGTTGTAGTTAGAGGAAATACTAACTCAGGTGCAGTAGTATTTAATTGTGAAAGTAATAGTCATGGTCAAAAAGTATTTGGGCAACCACACTCTGCAAGTGTTACCAACACTTTAATGTTACCCGCAGGTGCTAATTCAACATTACTATCTCGTGTATCTGTAGACACGTTGACAAATAAAACTTTAACATCTCCTAAAATTAATGAAAATGTAGCAGTTACTTCAACAGCTACCGAAATTAATCTTCTTGATGGTGTTACAAGTACTACTGCTGAACTTAACATTCTTGACGGTGTAACAAGTACTGCTGCCGAATTAAATATTCTTGATGGTGTTACAAGCACCGCAGCAGAACTTAATATTCTTGACGGTGTTACAAGTACCGCAGCAGAACTTAATGCTTTAGACGGAATTACAGCAGTTGTAGGAGAACTCAACGCTCTTGATATTGGCTCAACTGCAGTAGGAACGGCAGTAGCTTCTAAAGCAGTTATTTTAGATTCTAATAAAGACTACACAGGTATACGCAACTTTACTATTTCTGGCGAACTAGATGCAGCTACCTTAGACATTAGTGGAGCAATAGACGTTGCAGGTAATTCTGTTTTAGCTTCTGTTGATGTTACAGGTGTAGCTACAGCCGCTACCTTTGAACCAGATGGTGATACTTCTGCAGGTGATAATGCTGCAATAGGTTACGCTGCTGCTGACGGTCTTGTTCTTACAGGGCAGGGTAGTACAGGCGATATAACTATTAGAAACGATGCTGATGCATTAGTTGCTCATGTACCAACAGGTACAAATGGTGTTACTTTTGCAGGTGATGTTATAGTTCCTGATGGTGATTTAATATTGGGTAGCACTGCTGTTACAAGTACGGCTGCTGAGTTAAATATTCTTGATGGTGTCACAGCAACAGCAACAGAGTTAAATTTAATAGATGGTGTTACAAGCACTACAGCAGAGTTAAATATTCTTGATGGTGTTACAAGCACTGCAGCAGAGTTAAATATCCTTGATGGTGTTACAAGCACTGCAACAGAACTTAATCTTCTTGATGGTGTGACAAGCACTACAGCAGAACTTAATATTCTTGATGGAGTTACTAGTACCGCAGCAGAGCTTAATATTCTTGATGGGCTTACTGATGTAGGTTTTAAAAACATACCTCAGAATAGTAAAAGTGCTGCTTATACGTTAGTTCTTGCAGACTCCGGTAAACATATATTTCACCCCGTAGGTGATAATAACGCTAGAACTTTTACTATACCAGCAAACGGTTCAGTTGCTTACCCTGTTGGAACAGCTATTACATTTATTAACATGGCAGTAGCTGATGTGACTATTGCAATTACAAGTGATACAATGTATTTATCTTCTGCTGGAACAACTGGTTCACGTACACTAGCCCAGTTTGGTTCCGCAACAGCAGTAAAAATAATAGCAACTTCATGGTTAATCTCTGGGAGCGGTTTAACATGAGTGGTATTTTACAATCACTTTTTGCAAACATGCGTTCGTTTGGCGCAGCTTCAATTGAGGGCCAATTATGGAGCTGGGGGCCGGGTACTGATGGAAGATCAGGTATTGGGTCTACTGCTAGTAAATCATCTCCAGTACAAGTAGGATCGGATGAAGATTGGCTTGAAGGAGCAGGTGGGGTATATCATGGAATATTTCCAAATAGTCTTGGTAAAATGTATTCTTTTGGTAGAAATGCAAATCGTCAGTTAGGACTAGGGCATAATAATCATAAATCAAACCCAACACAAATAGGATCATTAACTACGTGGTTACAAGTTACAGCGGGTTATTACTTTTCAGCGGCTATTAAAACTGATGGTACGCTCTGGGCATGGGGACAAAACGATAATGGGCAAGTAGGCAATGGTACTACCACTCAGAAATCTGTTCCAGTACAAATAGGTTCAGCAACTAATTGGGCGCAAATGCAAGCAGGTGGATTCCACAATGCTGCTATTAATACTGATGGGCAACTTTACACTTGGGGTGTTGCTGGGGGTCTTGGAAATGGCGATGGCGAAGGCTCAGATAGAACTGCTCCGGCAATAGTAGGAGATTTAACTAATTGGGCGCAAGTATCAGGAGGTGGCGCCAGCACTGATGCTTTTTGTATAGCTGTTAAAACTGATAATACTTTATGGGCATGGGGATTTGGTGCTAATGGAAAATTAGGTACTGGTAATACTACTAATAGGTTTTCTCCAGTACAAGTAGGCTCTCTTACTAATTGGCTTAGAGTATCATCAAGTAACGCACATACGATTGCTCTTAAAACTGATGGTACGCTCTGGGCATGGGGGGCCAACAGTTCCTATCGTTTAGGTGATGGAAGTAATACTAATAGATCATCTCCAGTACAAATAGGTTCAGCAACTACGTGGGAAAAGATAGCAGCATATGCGTTTAATAGTCAAGCTATTGAAAGCGGTAAAATGTATGCGTGGGGATATGGAGGTTTGGGAGGTAATGGACAAGGCAACACTTCAGATCAAAGCGCACCAGTACAAGTAGGCTCACTTACTACTTGGACAGGAATAGTAAACAACAGTTATGGTTACTCATTACATGGGATAAAAAGTAGTTAATATGAATAAACAATTACATTTTTTATCAGGTGTACCACGTTCAGGTTCTACTGTGTTGTCTGCTATTCTTAATCAAAATAAACAAACCCATGTTTCTGCTACATCAGGTTTAATATTTGCATTAAATGGAATGGCTACTACATGGAACACTACAGGTTTGCTTTCGTCAAATGAGAAAAATTATGAATTATTAGTTAAATCTATGACCGCTGTTGTTAATGAGTTTTACGCAGATTATGATCATTCAATTATTATAGATAAAAGTCGTGGTTGGCCTATACCATTAATTATGGAAATTATGGAAAAAGTTTTAGGGAATAAGCCTAAGATTATTGCTACTGTACGCTCAGTACCTGACTGCATGGCTTCTTTTGTAAGAATTGCAAAGCCTGAAAATCTTGATGATTTTATATATTCTGACAGGTTATCAGGTTATTTAAAAAGGTCATATCTTTCTTTACAAGCAGGTTATAATTCTAATCCTGATTGTTTTTGTTTGATTGAGTACGAAGATTTAATTGCTAATCCAAAATTACAGCTTGACCGCATACATGCTTTTCTTGAGTTAGATGATTTTGAATACGACTTGACTAATATTGATGGTACTAGTCTTCAAGAAAATGATAAAGAAGTACATGGTTATGCTGGAATGCATGACATCCAGCCTTTCCTTGCCAAACAACACAACGAAGACCCACGAGACGTATTAAAGCACCACTACAGCATGTTCTGTCAGCCTGAGTTCTGGCTAGACACGCCTCGCACAGTGCCTGAGCTACGCGACCTAGACTTTCAGTTATCCGCGTCTAAGATGGGTAACTTTGCAGAGGGGTGGCGGTTAGCTCAGAAGATTAAAAAAGAAGAACCAAACAATCACCGAGCAGCTTTTAATCGTGGATGGTATGTACTACGTCAAGGAAAGATACAGGAAGGTTATCAGTTAATGGATCGTGGACGTATTGAAGGAATATTTGGAGCGCCACTTCCTAACTCACCTGCACCTCCGTGGGACGGAAAATCTAAAGGCACAGTGCTACTTCATTTAGAAGGCGGTCTTGGCGATCAGATACACCAAGTACGCTATGCCAAACACATTGCTGCTAGAGGCTGTAAGGTTATTGTGTCTTGCTCGGCTCCTTTGACAACACTATTCATAGACGTAGAAGGCGTAAGCGCAGTTGTTCAGGATTTTGCCTGCCACGGCGTTTACCACAATTTCTATGTGCAAGGTATGTCGGTTATTGTGCCACTTGGGTTTGAGTTAGAAGACCTAACAGGCGAAGCCTATATTACTAAGCCTAAAACTATTAAAGGTTTCCGTAAACGCATTGGTCTTAGATGGCTAGGGAGTCTAGAGTTTGAAGATGTACATCACAGAAAGTTTCCGCATGACCTTATGTTTGATGCCCTGAAAGACGTTGATGCGGAGTTTATCTCATTACAGCGCGATGAAGGTGCAGAGGCTTGTCCTAGCTGGGTTAAGCAAGTGCCATTAGATTCTTGGGAAGATACCCGACAGGCTGCGGCCTCGTGTGATTTGGTCATATCCTCCTGCACTTCAGTCAGCCACTTAGCGGCTGCAATGGGCGTTGAGACTTGGACGATTATTCCGATCATGCCTTACTTTTTTTATGCACAGGAGGGCGATACTTGTCCCTACTATGATACAATGAAATTGTTTAGACAGAAAAAGTTTAATAATTGGGAAGAACCTTTTAACACTATTAAAGAGCGTCTACATAAAAAAACAGTATTAAGGAGAGTTGTATGAGTCATTTTGTACGGGTTGTAAATGATGCAGTAACCCAAGTTTGGGACACACAACCCCCTTCTGGAGAAGAAGGCTGGAGAGATGCTGTTGAAGTACATCCTGATATTACAGATAAACGACAGGTATATACAGGGCATACATTTGACCTCACTACTGATCCCGTTCAAATTGTTTATAATATTGAAAACATTTCTGTAGACGATAGAAAAATAGATGCAATTTTAGAAGCTAAAGGAATTTACCAAGAAGTAGTTATAGCACAAACTAAACTTGAATTAAAAGATGGGTCTGGTAATCCATCACTAATTAGCACAGCTAAAGATGTAAAAGATGCAAGTATTACAGCCATAAATAATTGCACTACTCATGATGAACTAGACGATCTTTAGGATGACTATGGATGATAATAATGTAATAACATTGCCGATTAAAAATTCTGATCTTCTATTAGCGAATGCATCAGAAGAACTAAGTGCATGTGTTATAAAATGTTCAGAAGATGGACTACCTCTAGAGTCCCTAATAGGTCTTTTAGACATTTTTAAAACTAGCCTGACTCTTGAATTAATAAACCCAGAAGAGGACTAACATGGCAACTAAAAAGATAGACAAAAAGAAAATGGCTTGTAATAAACCCAAGCGTACACCTAGCCACGCTAAAAAATCCCATGTGGTTAAAGCATGTGCAAACGGTAAACAAAAAGTAATACGTTTTGGAGAGCAAGGAGCAAGCACAGCAGGCAAACCAAAAGCAGGTGAGTCTGCAAAGATGAAAGCAAAGAGAAAGAGTTTTAAAGCTCGGCATGGTAAAAATATTTCTAAGGGTAAGATGAGTGCTGCTTATTGGGCTGATAAGGTTAAATGGTAATTAAAATGACTGAAGCAGAAATAAAATTAGTTATACAGCAGGCCGCTAAAGAAGGTGCAAAACAAGCACTGAAAGAAGTAGGTCTTTCAGATATAGACGCGCCTAACGATGTCAGAGAATTAAGAAGCTTACTAGATACTTGGAGAGCTACTAAACAAACAGTAGGCCATACAATAGCCAGAGCCGTTACAACAGCAATTTTAACTGCACTAGCTATAGGTATTTACATGGGATGGGAAAAATAATGTTAAACTTTTTAGATAAACTAAAAGCACTTGTTATTAAAACTAAAGAAAAACTTAGAGAGCCTGTAACCGCACCAAGGCGTGAACTTATATCTATAGGTATTGGTCTTATAATCTTATTGGCTATAGCTTACATATTATGATGTTAAATTTTATTAATAGTTTAGTAGGGCCAATCTCAACTTTGCTGGATAAAAGCATAGCGGATAAAGACCTGCGTGAAAAGCTTAGTCACGAAATTGCAACTATGGCTGAGAGGCATAGTCAAGAACAGGTCATGGCACAGATTGCAGTCAACCAAGAAGAAGCAAAAAATAATAGTCTTTTTGTATCTGGATGGCGCCCGGCCGTGGGATGGACTTGTTGTCTGGGGCTTGCGGGGAATTTTATTTTAATTCCTATGGGTAATTTTGTAATGACTTTAGCAGGATCAGATGTACTTATACCATTGATTGATGTCTCAACTATGATGCCAGTATTGCTTGGTATGCTCGGCTTAGGTTCCATGAGAACAGTAGAAAAAATCCGTAAAGTAGAAAGGAATAAATAGGAATTATTATGGCTAAGAAAAGAGCAAGGGCGCAAAAGAAAAGAAAAGACTATCGTAAGGGTGGTCGTGTTGGCTATAATGGGGTAGAGGGTATTGGAGGCACAGTAGGAACAATAGAGCCTGATGTGCCACCAGTGACAACTGCTCCACCAGCAACAACTACTCCACCAGCAGCAAACGTCCCAAATCAAGCTTACACTCAATCTGATCTTGATACTGCTGTAGCTGGTCTTAATGCAGGTACTATAAGTGCTGCCGACCTTGCAACTCAATATGGCGTAACTGAAGACTATGTAAATACTAATTTAAAAACAATAAATGCAGACACTAGTGCCTCTATTGCTGCTATACCTGCTGATGGTGACTATAGCGAAGCTGAAACACAACAAGTTCAAGATGCTATTGTTCAGGAGCAGTAACAGCAGATCAAGCAGCCGCACAATTTGGAGTCAGAGCAGACCAAGTAACGCAGGAAATAAGAAGACGAGAAGCGGTACAGACAGGACAACCAATCGGAAGAACTCCTCTTGAACCCGGACAAGTTCAAGATATGCAGTATACATATGCAGATTCATTAGCTCGTGATCCTTATGCTGCCACTACAACTACTGATCCTGTTACTGGAGAAACAACTAAAACTCCTTATGAATTCCGTAACATGGACGCAGAAAAAGCTGCCGCTGAAGCCGCTGCTGCCGAAGCCGCTGCCCGCGCTGCCGCTGCTAAAGCCGCTGCTGATGCTGCTAATACTGCTACTGAAGTTACTTCTGCTGAAAATACAGCTACATTAAATGCTGCTGATGATGTACAACTATCTAACGTAGATGTTGCAACTAAACCTTGGGTAACAGATAACCCCGCTACAACAGTAGATGAATCACAAGCTGCGGGTGCGTTTATTCAAGACTATGATCGCGTAGACCCTGCTTTATTATTTGATGATAGAGCAAGTGTAGATATAGATGATTCAGCTACAGGGACAGTTACGCCAGATAGCGATGTAGAAGTACTAGATGCTTATGTAGATATTACACCTCCTACAGCCGTACCCGCACCTACATTTAGAGCCGCAAAAGCAGCTCTTTCAAAAGCCGCAAAAGCAGGTGTAGTGTCTCCTGCTAATTATAATGCTTTCTTAGCAGATATTCTTAACAGTCCTCAATTTGCTACAGACTTAAATCGTCCACCAGTTACAGTAGACGAAATACGCGCACTAACTGCGAATACAAAAGCCGCACAATTTAGTCTTAACCAAGCTAAAAGCGGTCTTGCTAAAAGAACTACTGATGTAGTTATAAGCGATAGTTCTTTTATAGACAAAGTAAATCTTAGAGAAGATGTTAATTTGTCAGCCACACCAGATGCTGAAAAACAAACTAGATCAGAACTTACAAGCGTTGCTGCAGATAGTGAAGCTGCTAAGATTACAGATACTATAGGCTATGATGCTTATCAACGTAGAGCAATCACAGGTATAACAGCGCAAGATGCTGCAATTAAATTTACGGCTGAAACAGCAGGTATTAATTCTAGCCTTGCTCAATCTATAGTTCAAGACCCTGCAAAAGTTACTGCTCAAATAGACAATGAGCCGCCTGAAGTAATTGCAGCAATAGCCGCGCTTCCTCCAGAGGCTCTAGTATCCTCACAAATGGAAACACTATTAGCGGGGATGGAGTCAGGCACTATACCCACATGGGCTAAACCTGCTGTTGATTCTATTAATCAAAGACTTGCTCAAAGAGGCATGGATGTTTCTACAGTAGGAAGAGATGCGCTTTTTAATGCTGTTATACAAAGTGCTTTACCTATTGCACAAAGCAATGCACAAGCATTACAAGCTAGAGCAGCACAGAACCTATCTAATGAGCAACAAGCTAATCTTCAAAGAGCGCAAACAGAAGCTAATAGAAGGTCAAACAATCTGGCTAACAGGCAAACTGCTGAATCGCAGACTGCTCAGTTCTCGCAGAATTTAAAAGTTCTTCAAAGTCAATTCACACAAGAGAGAGATACTTTATCTTTCCAACAGCAACAAGAACAAAGATTAACTAATTTACAAAACCAACAAAGAACTGCTGAACTTAATGCACAAAATGAAAATGCTTCTGTAGCTCAGAATTTAGGCAATAGACAGCAAATAGAATTAGCTAATTTAGAAATACAGAATCAGTCTGCACAACAAAACATGACGGCTGTAAACCAAGAGCGTCTTGCTGAGATGCAAGTAGCTGCTGATTTTATATCTAAGAATGCTGCTTTTGATCAGCAAATGAAGACAGCTAATCTTAGTAATGAACAGCAAATGAGGTTGGCAAATTTAACTTCGCGGAATCAAGCAGGTTCAGAAAATCTAACTACAGCCCAGCAAACAGAGTTAGCTAACCTGAACGCTAGGATGCAAACAAATTTGACATCTGGTAATATTGCAGCACAACTAGGCACAGCATTATTAAGTGCAGATCAACAAAAGGCCGTAGAGAATGCTGCTATGGTGGCTCGTATAGATTTAAATAAATTTTCTGATGCTCAACAAGTAGAAATAGCAAACAGTAAGTTTATGCAAAGTATTTCATTAGCTGATTTTAATGCTAGACAACAGGGCATAATGCAAGACGCTACTGCACTTGCAGGATTAGATATGGCAGCAGCAGACCAAAGAACTAAGTTAGCTGTTACTCAAGCTCAGAATTTTTTACAAAGAGATATGACTGATTTAAGTAATCAACAACAAGCATTAATACTAGACACACAAGTAGAACAGCAAAGATTATTATCTAATCAAGCGTCTACAAATGTAGCCAGACAATTTAATGCAACATCTGATAACCAAGTAAATCAGTTTAATGAAAGTCTAGCTTCTCAAATTGAACAGTTTAATGCTGCACAAGGTAATGCTATGTCGCAGTTTAATGCCGCTGAAAAAAATAGAGTATCCGCTATAAACGCTGGGAATGCTATAGATGTAAATAAATTTAATAACCAGATAGATGTACAAGTTGATACGTTTAACGAACAACAAGATTTACAAAGAGATCAATGGAATACTGCTAATGCTCAAGCTATAGAACAATCAAATGTACAGTGGCGTAGACAAGCAAATACTATTAATACAGCAGCTCAGAATGCTACTAACCAAGAAAATGCTGCTAAAGCTTTTCAGATTTCAGCAGCCGATCAGAATTTTATGTGGCAAGAATTAAGAGACGAAGCTGCATATTTAAGACAGGCTTATGAAAATGATGAGCAAAGAGCCACTACGTTATATGCTACTGCTATCTCTAATGATGTAGCTGGTACAGGCGCAACAGGTATAAAACCTATAGTTGATATTGTTAAAACTATTATTACATAAGTACACAGGAGAATTAAATGGGCTTTTTTAAAAAAATATTTAGGGGCGTTAAAAAGGTCTTTAAAAAGATTGGCAAGGGCATTAAAAAAGTAGCTATGAAAGTTGGTAAGTTCATGGACAAGATAGGTATTGTCGGTCAGATAGCTCTTATGTTTATACCGCTTGGGCCAATATTGGGTGGCTTATTAAAAGGCGTGGGCGGTATAGCTGCAAGAGCTTTAACAGCTATGGGGCCAATAGGCGCACAAATACTTAAAGGCGCACAGTTTGTAATAGGTAAGGCAGGTAAATTTGTTACTACAGCTAAGAATGCTTTTGGTACTGTGACTGAAGGAGTAAGCAAATTTGTTAGCGAGTTCACTAAAACTGGTTTAAACAAGATAGGCTTTGACGCTACTAAGTTTGGATTTAAAGCAGGTGGCGGTCTTGACACATGGGTTCAGTCTGGTAGTAATTCTTTTGGAGAAGCTTGGGGAAAAGTTACAACAAACATAACTGAGAATGCAGGTAAAATTCTAGACCCCTTTAAGTCTAAAATAACAGCAGGCGCAAACACAACATTAGAAAGTATTTCAGACAGTGCCTTCCATTCTGTAGAAGACATTCAAAGAATGAATCCAACAATAAAAGATTGGGGCAGCATTGATGGGCGAACTATTAATTTAGATATGGATAATATAACGCAATATACAGGTACTGATTTTGTTGGGGATTTAAAAACTAGTGCAGCTATAGATTATGGAATGTTACCTGAGTCGGTCACAGGTAATGTTACTCCAAATAGAGCAGCACAGTTATTAAAAGATAAAGTACCTATACCTACATCTGACAGCTTAATGGGTTTTCAAAATCAATTGCCTGCTGCACAAAAACTTGGTTTAGTTGGCAGTGAGCCTACTCTTCAAGATTACACAAACTACAGTACAGCAACAGCAACAGCAACAAAAGATAGATTAGCTGCTGAACTAGGCGAAGGATTTTTTGATTCAGCAACAGGCTCGGCTGCAAAAGGTGTTGCTACAAGCGTAGGCACAACACTACTTACAGATGCAGCACGAAACGCAATAGCTGGTGATCCTCCTGAAGCTCCTGAATATGGTTATGTTATCAATGCAGGAGATACACTTGTACAGGGCGCAGGCGCAGCAGTAGATTATGGAATAGGCGGGGGCTTTGCTTTACAGTCTTCAAGTCCCGCAACAGGTTTATACGATGGCAGAAATACATATGCTGAATCTTTAAAAGCATATTACAATCTAGCTTAAAGGAGCTTTACGATGGCAATAGAACAAGACACGCCTATAGATTCTAGGATTTCTTTAACTAGATCAATTCCGGGTCAAGGTTTAACAAACGACCCTGATGATCCTTATCCGTGGGAAAAGCCTCCTGAGTTTACAGATTTAAGTGAGGCTGGTGTTTATCTAGTAAATCTTTTAGCAGAGGAAGAAAACTATGGGCCTATAATGGACACGATAGCCGATGGAACTCCTTTAATGGATTTGACACAGGGCATACTATTTAAAGGTTTTACAGAGGGTAAATGGAATCCTGACTTAATGATGATATTGGCAGAGCCTTTATGTTATATATTATTAGCTCTTTGTGAAAGGGCAAATATAGAGCCTATCATTTATAAAGAAGAAGATGATGACGCAGAAGCAGACAACCAATTATTTAATGTTGATGTCAACAGGGATAAAATTAAAAGTCTTTCAAAATCTCCAATACCTTCTGGTGCTTTGCCCGAAGAAGTCATGGCTCAAATTGAAAATGCAGAACTGCCAAGTTTATTAGAACAACCAAAACAAATTGTTGAAGAAGATAATAGTAGCCTACTAGGAAGGAATTAGTCATGAGTAAAGCATCAGAACTAGGTAGCAGCCTATTAGCCTCTAAACAGCGTAGAGATGACAGCTTCCGTAAAGACCGCGAAAA
>Ga0209816_1000821_pt1 | contig 23738 bp, 26 predicted proteins | sample CoawatmetaG01DNA_FD_187509 | JGI IMG/M metagenome (GOLD analysis project Ga0209816, IMG submission 187509) | Marine microbial communities from the West Antarctic Peninsula - Coastal water metaG017-DNA (SPAdes) (version 2) | ecosystem: Environmental > Aquatic > Marine > Coastal ...
TGCTTTTCACGAATGGATGATTAGTAAAGGTTTTACTATAAAAGAAGAAGCGATTTACGACATTTCTAAGACTTTTGGGATTCCAAAAACTTTAGGTAAGAAACTAGTCAAAGAATTCAACGAAAGTGCTTGGATGGGCTTTTTACCTGCTTACAAAGACGCTAGAAGCGGTGTTGCTAAACTAGTTGAACACGGTTGGAAGTTTATTGTGATTACTAGTCTAAGTTTTGATCCTAAAGCACAGATGCTAAGAATTAGCAACTTAAAGAACATATTTGGCAAGAATGTCTTTATTGAAGTTATCTGTTTAGACACAGGAGCCCATAAAGATGAAGCATTAGAGAAATTTAAAGATTCTGGACTTTGGTGGATTGAAGATAAGCCTGAAAATGCAGAATGTGGATTGAAATACGGTTTGAAACCTATTTTGATTGAACACGAGCATAACAAAGAACACGAAGAAGACGGCATTGAGTATGCCTATGACTGGGAAGAGATTTTAACCATAATAGAAGGAGAATAATATGACTGACCACTATTTTGTACAAGTACTTGCTGATAACGGAGAAGTTCTTCGTTGGGAAGCCTTAAGTAAAGTTCAAGCAGACTTTATCTTTGAACAAGAAGTCACAAAAAACGGTGCAGAAAACTGCACAACAGGTAAAACTGCTGGACTTGATAGCAATTGGGTTCATCGCTGGTAAATGTATTTTCTCTTCGTAGTTCAATTGGATAGAACAACGGCCTTCTAAGCCGTAGGTTGCAGGTTCAAATCCTGCCGAGGAGACCATTTAAAAAAGGGAGCGTAATTGCTCCCTTTTTGCTATCTATTCATCTTCTCCGTAGATGTTAAGAATTTCTATTACTGCTGGATGTCGTTCTACATCCTTCATATCAAATTTTGATATCATAATATGTGATAAATTATGTTTATCGTATGCATCAACTAATTCAATGAAGTCAGAAAGTCCGTTTTCTGAAAATCCTCGGTCATGTTGTTTTAAATCTCCCGTGACTACCATTTTTGTGTTGTTGCCTATTCGTGTTAATAGCATTTTCATTTGTGATTTCGTTGCATTCTGCATTTCGTCTGCAATAATCCAAGAATCTTCAAATGTTCTGCCTCTCATGTAGGCTAAAGGTGCTATTTCTATGATATTCTCTAATAACATATTTTCAATCTGTGAAACTGAAAAATGTTTCTCGAATATATCAAATATTGGTCTTGTCCAGGGCGCCATCTTTTCATTCAAGTCGCCTGGTAAGAAACCGTGTTGCTCATCGACCGATACTGCCGGTCTTGTTATTACTATTTTGGAGACCTCCCGTTCCATGTATGATTTTATACCCATTTGTGTACACAACAAGGTTTTTCCTGTACCAGCAGGACCAACAGCAAATACTATGTTTGTACTCGGGTCGGCTAACTGATATAAGTAATCTTCCTGTGCTATGTTTCTGGGTAAGATTGTAGGTGTTTTTTTACGATAAAGGGGAACTATATCATCGCTAGTGGTATGGTTTACTTTATGATTATTACTTTGTCTCTCAACACGTTTTTTTCGTGCCATATTTCTCCTCCTGATGAGGGATTCTCAGAATGTAAGCAAAGTGGCTTACACTATTATTTATCGTAGTAATTTTAATATTGTCTAATACTCGACAAAATCAAAGAATAATTTAAACCGTTCTGAAAATGATAAATACATTTAGATATAGTTGGAGAACTAACAAATATGAGCGAAATAGAACACAGTAGTATTATTGATAACCTAAGAAGCATCGATAGTAACGGAACATTACTTGACATTTTATTAGAATTTGAGCATGTCCTTGAAGAACAGGGTATGTACGCTTATAAAAACTGGAAAATGGGAGAAGTAACACAGGGACCTAAATTAACAAGATATTGGTTAAACGTAACCTTGTTATACCCGCATCTAAAGATGCCAGACCCTAAAGCAGGATTACGACTAACAAATATTGGTTGTGAAGTTAACTTCAAGAAGGCAGTGTTAAAGATTCCAGTAACTCCTAAGTCGCAATTAGATTTAGACAAGAGTAACAAACCAAAAGTGAAATCACATAAAGTGTGGCTAGTCGATGTTTGGATGCCACGTAAATTTGTTGATGAAGCATTACAAAACAAAGTACAAGTCGATGGTGAAATTGATGCTACTGAATTATCAAATGCCTACGAAACAGGCTTAGATGATGAAACAAATATTGGGCAGGATTAATTATGAGATACGAAGAAATTAAAGAAGGTGTTGAATACGGTGACCTTGCAAGTCTCGTAGATTCGAAAGTGTCTATAGCAGAATTCAAACCAAAAACTGGAACAGAAGAAGACGTTATTGTTGTTGGATTTTATGTAAAAGACGAAGAACCTGCTAAAGACTTAGCAAAATTCATCGAAAGAGGTGTTACTCCAATTTTAGACACAGAAGTTTCTCCAAATCCAAATGACGTAGATATGTACCTAGTATTCGTTGAAGTAGAGAATGAAAACTTAATGAGTACTACTATGAGTCTAATTCACGACATTGCTGGATTAGTAAAGAACAAGTCTTGGAATATTCAATTTCATAAACGTCCAGAAATCAAAATAACATCAGAAGAAATTCAAGAATGGCTAAAGAAGAACCGTTAAAGTTCGAAGGTAAAGTAATAATCATTCTACCAGGAGATAAGTTTAAAGTTCAACTCGATGGTGATAGTGGCCACGAGGTATTATGTACTTTATCTGGTAAAATGCGAAAGAACAGCATCAAAGTTATCCTGTGGGATAAAGTCTCAATTGAAATGACTCCCTACGATTTAACGATGGGCAGAATCACTTTCAGACACAAATAAAAAAGAGAATAAAATGTTTTTATTAGGAAAAATTAAAATGCTATTAATTCTTACTGTCGTTATCGGCGCAGTAGGATTTGGTGCATGGAAATACTATCAATACACACAAGAACAGATTAGAATTTACGCAGTCAATGCCGCAACCGCGGAATTAGCACAAGAACAGGCTGAAAACGCCATAGCGGCAATCCAAAAAGATATGGCAGAGGTTCGTGAACAGTTTGCTTCAGTTTCAGCAGATTTTGAAGTTGCTCAATCACGAGTAGAAAATTTAGAAGAAAAACTGAGTGAACACGACCTTGGAGCCCTGGCACAAGCAAAACCAAAATTAATCGAGAAAATAGTTGACAAAGGTACCAAGGATGTGTTAAGATGTTATGAGATACTAACTGGTTCTCCATTAACTGAGGAAGAAATAAATGTTACAAAAAAATCAAAAGCAAATACCACATGTTATGATGTGGCTAACCCTAACTATACCCCACCAACACCATGATTAAAGAAACCTTACTAGCAGGCACATTAGCACTATCACTCGGTGGTTGTTCATCATTCTTGCCAGAAGTAACAAAATACTCTTCTGAGCCAGTAGAACGTCCACTCCTTATATTACCCGAGTCAGAAATCACAGAAATGAGAGATGTTGACTATATCGTAGTCACCGAAGAGAATATAGAGGCTTTATGGCGAGAATTAGAAGCGTCAGGAAAACCTATCGTATTATTCGCTCTCACACACGATGGTTATGAGGCGTTGGCATTGAATAATGCAGATATCATTAGATATCTTTCTGAGCAAAGAGCAGTAGTCATAGCATACAAAGAATACTACGAAAAAGCAGACAAGGCAATTGGCGATGCGAATGATAAGAATGCTACAGAAGAAGATGCAAGTTCAGTATCAGCAATTAAAAAATTCTTAAATACAGACTAAAAAATGATGTCACCGTTCCAGGTACTTGGCATAAACAAATACTCATCAGAAGACGAAATAAGAATCGCATATAAGCGATTATTAAAGAAGCATCACCCAGATACAGGAGATGGTGACAGAACACAACTTGATAATGTTCAAAAAGCGTTTGCAGAATTAAAGAATAAAAACGAAAGTATTATTACTCTTTCGATAAATGTAGATGTGAGCGACAGCGAGTTAGCAGGAATGCTTGGAGAGAAATGTGAATTCAAAGATAACATATCACCAGGCATCATATATAATGTAACAGTGCCATATAGTACTAGAATTGGAGACACAATCTTAGTAAAAAACATCATAAATAACACGAACTTGAAAATAAACTTTAAGGATAACAATGCCAGACGACCAAGGACAAGATAGAATAAGTATTACATTAGAGAGAGCAGTTCAATTTGCAAACTCCTTAACTCACGAATATGTGACGTTAGAGCATTTATTGTATTCTATAATCGAAGAAGAAGATGTCAGTGATTTACTCACCGACATGGAAGTAAATGGTGGCGCTATTGCAAAAGATGTAGAAAACTACTTAAAAACTAGAGAAGACATCACTAATATAGCAAGTGCGACTGTCCGCAGAAGTCCTCGTAAGACCGTGGCATTGAGCAGAGTATTTAATCGTGCTATCACTCAAGTTATCTTTAGTGGAAGAACTAAACTATTTTGTAAAGACGTATTAATTTCACTATTAAGTGAAACTGATTCATTTGCATATTTCTTCCTAGCAAAACATGGCGTAAGCAGAGAAGCCGCAGTACATATTATACAAAAAGAGTTTTATAAAACTTCTCCACAAACACAAGTAGGACCAGATGGTAAACCTGCTGTCAAATTTGAAGACTTTTGTACTAATCTTAATGAAAGTGCTGGTGAAGGACTTATTGACCCAGTCATTGGCAGAGAAGATGAATTAATTGAGATTACCGAAGTTCTTGCAAGACGCAAAAAGAACAATGTGATTATTGTTGGTGAGCCTGGCGTTGGTAAAACAGCAATCGCTGAAGGACTAGCATTAATGATTACAGAAGGTAAAGTTCCTGAGATTCTCGAAAAGAAAACAGTATTTTCACTAGATATTGCTAGTTTAGTTGCTGGTACAAAGTATCGTGGTGAATTTGAAGAACGTGCTAAACTCGTATTCGACCAACTTGCTAAAAAGAAAGATATCATATTATTCATTGATGAAATTCATATGATTATGGGTGCTGGTTCTGCCGGTGGTTCAAATATTGATATCGCAAACTTATTGAAGCCTTTACTCGCAAGTGGCAAACTATTCTGTGTTGGTGCAACGACAAGTGAAGAATACAGAGAAAATTTCGAAAAAGACAGAGCATTACAAAGACGTTTTCAGAAAGTAGTAGTAGACCAACCAAGCAAAGAAACTACAAAATTGATCATCAGAGGATTGAAGCAATATTACGAAGCATTTCACGAGTACACATACACTGAAGATGCACTTGATATGGCTGTTGAATTAGCCGAACGATACATGCATGGCAAATATAATCCAGATAGAGTTATTGATGTTATAGATACTGCAGGTGCAAGAGCAAAACTTCATAAACACAAAGGAAATATTACAGTCAAACAAATTGAAGAAGCAATATCAAAAATAACTCGTATTCCTATGGATATGATTGATGCTAAAGAAAATACTAATTATGTTAATTTAGAAGACAATATTAAAACGAAACTGTTCGGACAAGATGGGGCAGTTAGTTCTTTAGTTGAAAGTATTCTAGTAAGTAAGTCGGGAATGAGAGAACGCAACAAACCTATCGGTTCATTCTTATTCGTTGGACCAACTGGTACTGGTAAAACAGAACTATGTCGCCAACTCGCAGATAACTTATCAGTCAAACTACGCAAGTACGATATGAGTGAATATATGGAACAACATTCTGTATCGAAACTTATCGGTGCTCCTCCAGGTTATGTAGGACACGCAGAAGGTGGCATGGGTTCTGGACAACTTATTAATGATGTCGAAGAAAGTCCTAATTGTATCGTTCTACTTGACGAAGTTGAAAAGGCACATCCAAGTGTTATGAACTTGTTGCTTCAAGTAATGGATGATGGTAAACTAACAGGCTCAACTGGAAAAGAGGCAGATTTTTCTAACGTTATTTTAATTATGACAAGTAACTTGGGTTCTGCTCAAAAGTCACAAAGAGCAATTGGATTTAGCACAGATAACAATGATGCTAGTTACGAAGCAGTTAAGAAATTCTTCTCACCAGAATTTAGAAATAGAATTGATGCAACTATAGAATTTAATAGTCTTAAAAAAGAACACATTGATATGATTGTTGATAAGACAATTAATGAAATCAACGCTATGCTAAAAGAGAAGAATGTAAATATTGTTCTTTCTGATACTGCTAGAATATGGCTACGAGAACGTGGATATGTTCCAGAAATGGGAGCAAGACCGTTACAACGAGTAGTCAATGATAATATTAAGAAACCATTATCAAAAGAAATACTTTTTGGTAAATTAACAGATGGTGGTACAGCAACAGTGGATATCAACGGAAAGGATGAAATCGAATTCGTATACACCTGAAACTACAGTTGTAAATAAGTTATTTTACACAGTATATCCATATAGGATTACATATCCTAGATTGATGAATAATAACTTTTACTGGGACGATAATAAGCCGAGTGAATATGCATTTCAAATGCGCCGTGACTGTCTGCATTATCTAAAAAGTAAATTTAAGACTGAAGAAAGTGACACTCATAATAGAATAAAATTTAATAATGGGTATCACACTCACGTATATTTCTTAAACAAAGAAGATTATTTACTTGCAAAAGAACATAGCAAAGAATTACACATCAAGTATACTATTCCATTGAGAGAAGACCTTAAAGAAATCTTAGATGAGTTCGACCAGAAGGTTGAAATACGACAATCACTTTATCTCAAAGAACACAGATACAAAGCAACACTATCATACAACTATCAGAACTTTCCAAAAGTATGTGATGACATATTCGCAACATTTGGAGATAACGAAAACTACAAAATATCAGGAAATATCAAGTCAGTAACTAATAGATTCGGATACTATGGTTCTTGGGCTACTTACAGTGTATACTGTAGAAGCAAAATAGATGTAGAATACTTCACATTTATGTTTGGCGAAGACATAAAATCAATTTCAAAAATAGTCCTAGTAAGTGAATTAGATAAATAAGATAGAAGGATATCTTTAACTACTAATAAAATTACGAGGGAAGTACCATGGCTCGCAAAACAACTACATTACTGCCATTAACGGGCGCAACTGAACTAGATACTGTCGGTGTTGCTGTACCGGGCGATAGTTACTACGGCTATACAGACGGCATTCACACAGTTGCAGTCTATGGTGATTCATTATCAGGTAGAATTACAATACAAGGAACACTAGCAACTACTCCAACAGAAGATGATTGGTTTGACATTCTTCTTCAAGGATTACCATATAAAGACTACACTGCATTCACTGGCGTTGAAGGGTTTACCTTTGTCGCAAATTTAGTGTATTTGAGAGCAAAATTAAACAGAACAGCACTGGGTATTACAGATTTTGCTACTGCTGGTACAGTAGGAAAGATTTATCTGAATTACTAATAGGAAATACATATGAGTATAAACGCACAACCATTTAATCCAACATTCAAACTTATTGGTAATCTACTAGAGGACCAAGTTTTAACTTACGATAGTAGTGAAAACGCATTTGTTAATACTGCAAATACTGGTGGCGGTGGAGCTTCGGGTTATACAGCAGTAGCAAATCAAGGAACAGGAACTGCAATATATTATGGTGATGCAGGTGCTACACTTCAACTTAAAACATTAATAGGTGGCAGTGACATTACTATCACTGATAACGGCACTGGTGGTGTAATATTAGCATCAACATCAACAGACACAATTCAGACTGCTACAAATTTAGGCACAGGCACAGGATTATTCGATTCTAAAGATGCTACGACACATGCTCTAAAATTTAAGAGTATTATAGCAGGTGCGGGTCTTACACTTACAGACGATGGCGCAGGTACATTAACACTTGTTAATGATGTTGCCTCAGGCACTACAGATGCAGATTTAACATTAAGCAATCTATCAAGTGTCGGAACAGCAAGAACAAATTTAGATGTTCACTCTAAAGCCGAGTCAGATGCTTTATATCATAAACACGATGGACATTTTATTCCAGACGCAACCAACACATATGACATTGGTTCGTCTCTTTCAAAATACAATGACGTATATGCTGAGACATTTCACGGTACGGCAGTATTATCAGACAATCTAACAACTTCAGGCACAACAGGTCAAGTTCTAACTTATAACGGCTCTACATGGGCTGCGGCTGATACAAGTGGTGGCACATTACTAGGATTAGCAGATGTTTCAACAGTTGTACCAGCAGATGGTCAACATTTAGTTTGGAACACAACTACTAGTTTATGGACTCCGTCAGCACCAACAACAGGTGGTGGTGGATATTCTGACACAGATGCAAGAAACTCTATTTCAGTTTCAGGTGATTTAACTTATAATTCAGCAACTGGTGTTATTTCATACACAACACCGACTGACACAGACACAACTTATACAGCAGGCACGGGATTAACATTAACAGGTACAGTATTTTCAAATACATCTCCTGACCAAACCGTAGCATTAACTGGAGCGGGTGCAACAAGCATCACGGGAACATATCCTAATTTTACAATCACTAGTACAGATACAGATACAAATACAACATATACTAATGTATCTGAATTTACAAATGACAGTGGATATCTAACTTCAGTACCAGCACAAGCATGGAGTACAATAACAGGTACACCTACTACAATCGCTGGATATGGAATTACTGACCGATATGCTAACGCTGAGGTTGATGGACATTTAAATACAAGCACTGCAACAGCAAATCAAGTATTAAAATGGACAGGTACTGACTATGCATGGGTTACATCTACTGATAGTGATACAACATACACAGCAGGTTCAGGATTAACATTAACAGGTACAGTATTTTCAATGACAGGTGCCCATTTCGATGGCACATGGGCTTCATTAACTGGTGCACCTACTACAGTTTCATCATTTACGAATGATGCGAATTACTTATCTTCTGTTCCAGCACAAGCATTCAGTTCATTAATAGATGTTCTGCCAGCAGGTGCACCTGAAGACAACATGGTACTATATTATGACCACGCAAACACTTTATTCAAATGGAAAACAGATGCAACTACACCAGCAGGTTACAACAATACAAATTGGGATACAGCATTTGGTTGGGGAGACCACTCAACTGCGGGATATTTAACTTCAACAACTGCTCATTATACTGACAGTGATGTCAACACACATTTAAATACAGGCACTGCGACAGCAAATCAAGCCTTAGTATGGACAGGTACTGATTACGATTGGGTCACATCTACGGACAGTGATACAACATATACTGCTGGTGCAAATTTATCTTTAACTGGTACAGTATTTGCAAATACTTCTCCAGACCAAACAGTAGTATTGACAGGAACAGGTGCAACAAGTATTACGGGAACATATCCTAATTTTACTATTAATAGCACAGATACGAACACAGATACAGATACAACATATACAGCAGGCAGTGGATTAACACTTACTGGAACAGCATTCTCATTATCAGCCGCACACTTTGATGGAGCATATGCTTCACTTACTGGTGCGCCTACGATGTATGCTAATAGTAATGTTGATGGACATTTAAATACAAGCACTGCAACAGCAAATCAAGTTCTAACTTGGACAGGTACTGACTATGATTGGATTTCATCAGGCGCACACTTTGATGGCAATTATTCATCATTAGTTGGAGCACCAACTACAGTTTCATCATTTACAAATGATGCTGGATATTTAACTGCACAAACAGACTCACAGACATTATCACTTTCAGGCACAACATTAGCAATAACAGGCGGAAATAACGTAGACCTTGGCGTATTAACTATTGACGATATGGCAGATGTAAATATTACATCAGTAGCAGATAATCAATTCTTAAAATATGACAATGCAAGTGGTGATTGGCTAAATGAAACAGTAACAATACCTACACTTACAAGTCAGTTAACAAATGATGCAGGTTTCTTAACTTCAGAAACTGCTCACTATGCCGATGCTAATGTTGATACACACTTAAATACAGGTAGTGCAACAAACAATCAAATTCTAAGTTGGACAGGTACTGATTATGATTGGGTTACATCTACTGATAGTGATACAACTTACACAGCAGGAACTGGATTAACATTAGCAGGAACTGTATTCTCAAATACATCTCCTGACCAAACAGTAGCACTAACTGGTACTGGCGCAACAACGGTCACAGGAACATATCCTAACTTTACTATTAATAGTACAGATACAGATACAAACACGATTTATGCTAACAGTGATGTAGATTTACATTTAAATAAAGGTGGCTCTGTAACTAGTGGATATATATTAAGTTGGAATGGAAGTGATTACAATTGGATTGCAAATTCTGGAACTCCAGCATGGTCAGCCATTACGAACAAACCTACAACAATCTCTGGATTTGGAATAACAGATACATTCTTTGATGGAGCATATGCTTCTTTAACGGGTGCACCAACTATACCTTCTGGTACTCAAATTATTGACTGGACATCAGCATCAGCAGGAACTATTCACGCTAGTAATTATACTGATACGAATACAACATACACAGCAGGAAGTGGAATAACACTTTCTGGTGGAGCATTTATTAATGCGTCTCCAGATCAAACAGTAGCATTAACTGGTGCTGGTGCAACAAGTATTACGGGAACATATCCTAATTTTACAATCACTAGTACAGATACGAACACAGATACGAACACAACATATACAGCGGGTTCTGGATTAACACTTACTGGCACAGCATTCTCATTAACTGACGCACATTTCAGTGGCGTATACGCAGACTTAACAAGCAAACCTACTATTCCTTCGGCATTGACGGATTTAAGCATCTCAGATGGTACAAATGGACAAGTATTAACTACGAATGGAGCGGGTGCTTTCACTTTCACAACAGTTTCAGGTGGTGGCGGTGGTGCTACTGATAAGATTGAAGAAGGAAACTCTAGTGTAGAAGTAATAGACGGTGGTGCAAATGGCCACGTTATGTTCAATACTAACGGAACTGACAGATGGCAAGTTACTGCCGGTGGACATATTTTACCAGAAGCAACTGAAACATATGACTTAGGTAGTGCAGATAAAAAAGTAAGACACTTATTCCTAAGCGACAACTCATTATATATTGAAGATAACACAATTAAAACGTCTGGAACTAACTTATTGTTCAACGATGACGATGTAATGGATTACACTAACCTCAAGAACAAACCAGATGCAGTTGCAAGTGGCACAGGTATACAAGTTAACAGCGGTAATGTATCTTTAAATGCTACATTGAGTATGTTAACAGACGTTCACACAGCAACACCTACAGACGGACAAGTTCTTAAATGGGACAATGGCAATAGCAGATGGGCACCAGGAACTGACTTAACATCGGATAGTTCAGCAATGAACGACTTATCAGATGTTGATACATCTGGAATCTCAACAGGACAATATCTAAAATGGGATGGTTCTAATTTTGTTGCATCAACTGTAACTGCTGGAGCATCATCAATAGATGCATTAACAGACGTAGACACAACAACAAGTGCACCTTCAAACGGTGATGTACTTACATGGAATACAACAGACAGTGAATGGGCTCCATCAGCACCAGCCGCTGGCGGTGGCAGTGGTGCTACAATAGAAATGTTTAAACTAAATTACGACTCAGCGGGCAACTTAGACACTATTACAAACACTACATCAGGAGTTAGTGCAACAATTTTATCAACAACTGGCGGTAATACTGTAGTTACATTCACAGGACATAATTATCCACCTTCAAGTATTTTAATTTATGGTTATGTTTGGGGTACAAATGAATATAAAGTTGAACCATTTAGCAAAGATATGACAACTCGCACAGTTTCAGGTGGCGGTTCAGCAGGTAGTCCAACAGCATTCGGTAGTATGTCATCAGTAGACCTAACCTTAAATCTTCATAGGTCTAATACCGGTGCGGCAACAAGTTTTGGCACGGTTACTCATGCTTGGATTATGTTCACAATGGTATAAAGGACTTAAAAGATGGCAATCAATAAAACAAGTGCAATAGATTTAAATGTTCCAGCGAAAGTCCTACCAGTTACGGTAACTGCGTATACTACAGATGCCCAATGGGATTACGATGATGGCTTAGGTGACACATGGTGGTCAGGCGGTTCAAATCCTAAATCATACAGATGGGAAATTACTATGACTGTTACACAAGTCAATCATGGTTCTCACTTAACAAGAACACCTAGAAAATTTGATGGCTTTGATGTCGTAGTTGGCGATTATATTGCGGGTTCGAGTGATGGTCGTGCATTGCAGATTGTTAGTATTTCGGCGAAAACATCATCTCAAGTAGTATGTAAAGTTGAAGATAGATTAAGGTATAACACATTCAGAAGTGCATCGGGTACGGGTATCTTTTCAATTCCAGGAACAGCAGTTGTATTCCAGATTAATGAAAACGGTCATCCAATGATTGACCCATTGCCAGTAGGTATTGTAACAAGTGACTTCTACGCAAACGTATCCTCTCGTTTTCAATACTTAAATCCTCAAATGAACTATATGCTAGAAAAAACTGCACACGGTTTCGAATCAGGTGATGTAGTTGCTATGGATAATACTACTAACGTATTTGAATTAGCAGATGCGGCCAATATAGAAAGATTAGTGGGCACAGTAACACATGCTGGTCCAGGTCCAAACAAATTCTTATTAAGACCAGCAAATGGAATCGTTGATTTCGTTCCTGGCTTACCAGGTCAACCAGGTGATTTCATCTATCCTAAAACAGATAGTTCTGGTGACTTAACTTTAACAAATACTGGCGTTGCTATATTCTTAAAATTAACAAATGCTGTTCCTAGTATTGCATTAGGTAATGTTACTGGTGGTGCCTGTTCAGCGGCAGATAAATTAGAAATTAATGATGTAGATGTGTTATTCACAACAAACTCTGGTGGTGTTGTTTCAATAAACAATGCAGTAACAGATATTAACACATTAACATCTACACATAATATAACAGCATCTTCAACTCCTGCGCCAAATACAATTACAAGTGATGCAGGAACTTACGGTTCTGCTTATGGTCTTGTTGGTGGTTTCGTACCATTTAGTGCAAGTATTAATGGTTCTACAGTAAACTTTTCAACTACAACAGCAGGTCAGGCAGCCTATGGCATGGCTGTTGGAATTGCTGAAGATATGGCTGCCGATATTAATGCGGCAAGTATTTCCAATGTCACAGCAACTTATATAAGTGGTAATCTAGTAATTACACACTCACAAGGTAATGCATTTACTATTGTAAATGGAACATCAGATACTAATGGTAATGACTTTGCCGGTAATAGTTCAATCGCATCATTAGGCACATCATACTCTGCAGCCTCTGGTGCAACTCTTAAACTGACACGTTCTGATGGTGGTGAAATTATTATATACGACAAAGTAGGAACTCCAACATTAGACTTTGGTATCTTGTCGGGTCACTCTGGTTCATATGCTCTTGGTCTAAATGTTGAAAAAGGTATTCGTAGTGGTGGAGGTATTACAGTTGTATCAAATATGACGGCAAGAAATGCAATGTCTCCTCTTACTGGTGACCAAGCACACGTGCTTGATACTGGTGAAGGCGAATGGGCTTTATATCTATATTCAGGTTCTTCTTGGACATTGATTGCTAACGAAGACAGTGCGGCAACAGATGCCAACTCATTATCACACACATTTACTACACCAGTCGGTGGATTTGGTAACACATCAACAATCACACTTGGTAGAGTTAGTAGTAACTCAAGAATATTAAGTGTTCTTGTAGAATGTACAACGGCTTTAACAGGATATACAGGTGGTACACCATCATTAATAGTGGGCGTTCAATCAGATACAGATAGATTCATGGCTGATTACGAAAACGACATTGAAACCACTGGTTCATACATAACAAATCCAGATTATCATTATTCTGGTGCCACTGAACTAGAAGTTAAATGTTCATTAGCACATTATGGTTCTACTGCTGGCGATATCAAAGTAACAGTAACTTACGTTTAACACAAATCCCTAATATCTTTTAATTTTAAGTCGAGGAAACTCGTATATTCGTAATTTCAAATGATAAATACATATAACAAATGATTAACAACAGAGAAAACTATGGCAAATAACAGAGAAACAACAGGTATTAGATTCTGGTTAGATAAAGCACCAGAGTATTTTAGTCGTTGGAGAATATTCCCAAGAGTATTCATTTCGATGTATATCTTTCTATTGTATGATGTAGTACAATGGTTTATGTTATTGCCTGACCCAAATTCACAACAAGCAGGATTAGTATCAGTATTAGTCGGTTCTGGTGCGGCATGGTTCGGTTTATACGTAAACAGTGTTCCATCTTCAGTTAAAATCGACAATAACAATGTTCCTCCTTCACAGAGAAAATAATGAAAAAAAGTAACTTCAAATATCATATTAGACTAAAAATGACTGAAGAGTTGGCCAAGACTGATATTAGTGGTATCATTAATGTTCTCAAAAAGACAATAGCGAACATATTTCAGCCATTAGAAGACGGAACAGCAGTAATATATCATATGGGTGATGAAGCAATGAACCCTCACATATATGATTTTAGATTAAATCGAGGAGTTACTGAAGAAGAAGCAGAAGTGATACTCGGTCTTATTACAGATTGGACAGATGATGACTTTATCATGGAAGTAACAACAAGTAAAGATTATGACATACCTGAGGGTGAAACAGAAGTTAATCTGACTGCTATGAAACATAATAGATGGATATCAAATAAAGTAAGTGAGGGATGGAGATATGGACTTGAATTCAGTAAAGAAAGTAAAACAGACCCAAGATTACGACCGTATCACGAATTGACAGATAAGTTAAAAAATATATGATAAAATGGTTGACTTATTAGTTAAAAAGATGTATCATATAAGAACAAATAGGTAAAAATATGTCAGGAACAAAACGTTTATACAATTTAGATGAAAAGAATTATTTCAAATTCTTTGGTGTCGAAGAAAAGCAGGGTGTTAGCATCCGTAGTCTCTCTACGCACTATAAAAAGATTCTAAATCTATTGAAAGATGATAACTCATTTATAGGCAGAGACCACAAAGAATTTGCCCATAGAGCATTCAACACGTTAGTTGACCCAATATTACGAGCAAGATACATTCTAGAGACTAATGGTCATGAATGGGACTTCCGTGATGGAGCAACAGCAGAAGATTTAAGTTTTACTCACGAATTGAGAGTCCAACTTGGTAGAGCAAATTTGTTCTTCGAACTTGAGAACTTCATTTTTGAACTAAAAGACCATACTCATTTTATTATAGAACAAATAGAAGAAAGTATTGATATTTATGAGAACTATAAATCAGCCAGCGGACTAGTTAACCGATTTTATGAGATATCAGCGATACACGATGATGCAGTAGACAAAAAACATGAAGTTGAAGAGGGAATTCATCACGGAGTGTTTGATCCAAATTAGAGGGGGAATAATATGATTTTTACAGAAAACGCGGCAGAACGTGTAAAAGAAATTATTGTTGAAGATAAAGAGAAAGATGTAAAAGCACTCAGAGTATTCGTTCAAGGTGGCGGATGTCACGGTTTTAGTTATGGATTCGGCTTTGAGAACGATATTGCCGATGATGATACTATTATTGAAACAAATGCAGTCAAATTAGTAGTGGACAGTATGAGTATAATGTATCTCGCAGAAGCAACAATAGATTTCATTAGTAATCTCGAAGGAGAACGTTTTACAATCGATAATCCCGAAACTAGAACTTCATGTGGATGTGGTTCAAGTTTTTCAATGTAGATAGGAAATAATAATGTCAATAGAAACAGATGTATTCGAGATAGTAGCAAGACGGTTAAAATTTGAACTTAGTGATTTATCATTAGAAACTAATTTAAGAAAAGACTTGAATGCTGATAGTATCGATTCAGTTGAGGTAATCTTTGAACTAGAAGATTTATATGAAATCGTAATTGAAGATGAGGTTGCAGAAGATTTACAAACAATCGGTTCTATTATAGATGTCATCGCCGAACGAACGAGCAAATAATTATGTTTTTCGTAAAAAACACAACTTTTTATAAAAATATCACAAAATAATCAAGTAACCACTTGACATTCCCCCAAATACCATGTTATAATTAACTGTTAATTAAGTTATAGTGTACTTTTGTGCATTGTGCTTGGTTAATTATTAAGACTTAATAATTTTTAAACTTTTAAAAGGAGAACTATGAATAAATTATTAAAAACAGCCATCGTGGGCACTGCATTGCTAACAGTCCCATTCATCGCATTCGCGGATGAAACGGCAACAGAAACGTCAAACGTTTCCGTTACTGGTACATATGAAGGTACGGCTTCTGTAGATGCAACTACAAAAGATTTAACGTACACTCAAGGTTTAGACCTTGTTATGGTTGGAACTTCTCCACATGGTAGTGTTACATTGAACATTGATGAAACTGCTACTGTTGGTGATTTATATCTAGATACTAATCTCTTTAATTTTGATGTTCGCCTTGGTAAGGTTGACAGCGTAACAGGAATTAAAGTAAGTACATCTATTGCAGGTTTCACAGTATCAGTGCATAAAGCAACTGGTAGTGGTGGAGCAACTACAGTAGATGCAAGTACAGTATTTGGACCTATCACCATTTCAGGTGAAGATGTGTTTGATGATGACCGACTATTAAGTGCTGGCATGGAAATTGCTGGTATTGATGTAGGTGGTTCATATCAAAACACAACAACTGGAACAAACACTATTGTTGACGCTGGTTTAGGAATACAAGGTATCTCAGTCGATGTTGCACATGCTTCTATCGGTGATGCAAGTGTTACTAAAACTGGTACTAGCAAACATGCATTGTTAGGTACTATGACAACTGCTACAAATGGCACAAGTGTTAAAGGTGTAAAGGCATCATTAGGTGACCTTTCTGCTAAACTTGTAAATTTAAATAGCAATAACACGTATACGTTATCGTTAGAACGTGGTATCATGACTTACTCATATGAGAAAGTTTCTGGTGGCGCATCTACGGTTTCAGCGGGTGTAAAAGTTACGTTCTAAATTGAACCATAACTTCTAAAAAGCCCGTCATTAAGACGGGCTTTTTTATTACTAAAAGAAAGATAAATACTTAGACTAAATCAACAAATTTATAAATTTATAAATGGGAGAGTAAACCATGACAAAAACGTTTTTACACTGGTGGTTGTTTTTTGTATTACAATTAATAATCTTAGGAGCATCATACATATATGAGTTACACTTATATATTCTTAATAATGACCAAACTTATATTTCTTTTATACTGATAAGTATTTGGTTACTTACAAGTATGCGAATCGGGTACAAGTTACTAAAAAATATAAAAACATCTAATGAATCAACTTGGTTCATTGCTGAAACTTGTATGGCAATTGGTATGATGGGAACTGTTCTTGGTTTCATCCTTATGCTTGGAAGCAGTAATTTAGGAAGTATAGACCCATCAGATGTAGAAGGTATGAAAAATGTCATAGGTCATTTGGCTAAAGGAATGTCTACTGCTCTATTAACTACATTGACTGGTCTAATCGTTTCAGTTTCATTACGAACACAACTAATGCTAAGTGAGAATAGATAATGTCTGAACGCTATGGTTCCAACCTATCGTTTAATGATGTATTATTTAATGCATTGTTAGGCTTCGTAGTATTATTCGTTTTAGCATTACTACTAATCAATCCTATTACAAAAAAATCTGATATTCCAGCGAAAGCAGAGATAATGATTATCGTAGAATGGGATGGCGAAGCATCGGACGACATAGATACGTGGGTACAAGGTCCCCTTATGGGCGCACCAATCAGTTTCCAAAATAAACACAGTGGGTCAATGCACTTAGACAGAGATGACCTAGGAAGGTCATCAGACACTATGATTATTGATGGTGAAAAAATAATTATAAAAATAAATCGTGAAGTTGTTACCATGCGTGGTATAGTAAAAGGAGACTATTACATTAATATACATGTATATAATAAGTCAAGAGATTCAGAACCTACTAAATATACTATAACACTGCTAGATGTAAATCCATATAAAGAAGTTTACGTTATACAAGGTGAAGTTACGAGTCGTGGCGATATTGTCAGACTTCCTGGCTTCACATTAAATGAAGAAGGTGAAATAACGGATATATGGACAAGTGATAAAATAATAGTAGGTTCGAGAGACAGAAGTCGTGCTATATCTAACGCTAGTGGTATGCAAGAACATGACGAAGCGGTGCGATATAATGCCGCGGCAGCAATTGCACAAGATGAAAGTATGCACAATGGTAGTGCTGAAGAAGATGCAGACATGGCAGTGCGTTTAGCGACTGGCGATGAAAGTGGCGAGTAAATAAATTAATAATGGAGTAAGTAAATGCTTTGGAATGATATAACAATTGATATGATGATTATAGTCTATATAACAGGCTTATTCACTCTTATTTTAGTTTGCTTGTACGCACTAATTCAAAGTAAAGCAAATAAACTTTATACTTTTACTATAATACCATTAGCATTACTAATAGCAAGTATGACTTGGCAAGGTATCAAATTACTACAAGGTATGCCAGTATATGGATTACCAATGGAAACACAAGTACAAGTAATGTTTGTACATGATAGTAAACCTTGGATATATGTATTATTGAATTCAAAGAATGGTCCAAAATTTTATAAAATAGATTGGAATGAAGAGAATAAAAAGAAAATGAAAGACTTACAGAAGAAAATAGGTTCAAGTGAGGGCGATGGAGAATTTTCAACAGAGGGTAATGCAGGAGAATCAGATTCATTCTTCTTTACTCCAATGATGAATATGTCAGATCCAGAATTTAAAAATCCAGAAGAACCTCGTGAACTTGGTGTAACTTTTTCAACTACAACTGTAACGGGTTCGAGTCCGTCAACAACTTCAGATGAAGCAAATAGACCTAGTTTGGAACACGAACATGAATCTGAAGAAGACGGAATTATAAGAGGCGATAGTATAACTATTCCATGGTCTACTCAAATTTTATTTTCAGAATACAAAGAAACAGAAAAATTTATTGGTCCATTAAACAGGGGAGAAGAATAATGTTACCAGAAAGTGTAGGAGCAGTTATGATGATAGGACATTTTATTGTGTCAATTTTTAATGTACAACTTGGTGCACCAGTTATCTATACGTTGCCATTTGAGACTGTAGATCAATGTGAATTCTATGGCGAACAACTGCCAACAGATGTACAAATAGACCTTGAGTGGAAACACAGTACAAGATTTCAATGTTTTACAATTGCAGAATTTAAAGAAATGCAACGACAACAAGGTCTTGCAACTGACCCAGGTCCACAAAAACCAATTGATGAAGGTGGAGTATAATGAAAACAATATGGAGTTTTATAAAAAATTTGTTACTTATAAGATTATTCATTAAACTTATAACAAAGCCTATATTATTAATAATAATTGTTCTTATAGGTGTTATAAGTTATGACCAAGTAGTTGAATGGTATGATGAATACATGGTACTATACGAAGAAGCAAATAATAAAATTGAAGAAGAAGAAAACACCGGTGGTCTAACTTTTACAAAGATAGATGACAAGTTATATACATTAACGGGCACAGTAAAAGAAGGTGATTGTGAAAAGATTGCACCTCTAATGCCGCCTGCATTTACTGTAATTTTAGAAAGTCCAGGTGGTAACTTAGCAGATGGTTCGTGTCTCGCGGCTCATATAAAACTTCGTAACGTAGTTACAGTAGTTAGAGATGACGTTGTGCTAAACGAATTAGGTGAAACTATCTACACTCCGGGCTCGTACAATGAAGATGAAGAGACTCCTGATTATATGAAAGGCAAATCAATATGTGCGTCAGCATGTGGTCTAATATTCTTAGCAGGTGATAGACGATACTTGATAGGCGAAGTTTACTTCGGTATTCATGGACCCGGTACTCCACCTGGTAGTATGAATGGAGCAAGTCCTAAGGCTATTGAATCTTCTGCATTTCGAAGTGCATCATCATTAATGAAATTACTTAAATCTTTAGGAGTAGCAGACGAAGATTTAAGATTATTATTCATTCAAATTCCAAACGCATCGATGTATTGGCTACATCCTAGAGACTTCAAGGCAAGACCAGCATTAATGACTATTGCAACGAATTATAAAGATTTTTACGGTGTCACAGGCTCTGATTTAGAAGGCGGTCTCCGCTAATTAAACTCTGATTTAACTAAATACAAGTGCGAGGTTAAATTCGTATATAAATTTTATTAATTTAGAGGTGACATATGTTAAAATCATTTTTTCTAAGTAAAGAATACGGAGTATATGCATGGCTAATGCTATCATTTCTCTTAAGCATGATTTGGTACAACGTAGAGATATTAGTATTCTACAATTTCTGGAACAAAGAAATATATGACGTAATTCAATCACTACAAGAAGACAGATTCTGGGAATTATTCCTGGGATGGGATGCTGGTAGATTTTTGAATTTTATGACATTAACCGAGGGGACATCACCCTCATTTGTTGAAATCATAGTCCTATACATTCCAATAGCAGTTTATGCCACTTGGCAAACACAAAGATACTGTTTCAAATGGCGAGAAGCCAATACCAAGCACTATATGAGGCGTTGGGAAGGCTCACCAGCAAAAATTGAAGGTGGCTCACAGCGTATACAAGAAGACTTAATGATATTTGGTAAGACTCTGCAAGGTTTATTTACTGGATTCTTTAGTGCGATACTTATCTTATTTGCGTTTCTTCCTATTCTATGGAATTTATCAGAGAGTTTACCTGTCTGGAATGGTCAAATTATTCCTGGATTCTTAGTATGGGTTGCTTTAACTGTATCAATTGGTGGTACTTTAATATCTCTTTTACTTGGTTGGAAACTACCCGGTCTTGAATATAGAAATCAGGTAGTAGAAGCAAAAATGAGAAGGCAACTAGTTTTCTCTGAAGATGATTTTAAAGAAAGAGCCACTGCTGTTCTATTCCCTATGTTCTATTCAGTTCGTAGAAACTACTATAGACTATTCAACTGGTATATGGGATTTGGTGTATGGCAAACAGCATTCGGATTATGTGTAGGTAACTTAGCACTAGTTGTTCTAGCACCAGCATACTTCGACCAACTCATCACACTTGGAGTATTATTCCAAGTACTTAACGCATTCGGAAGAGTAGAAAGTTCAATGGGCTACTTTATAGACCGTTGGACAACGATTGTTGATTTCTTATCAGTCATTAGACGTTTGAGAGAATTCAACAAAGCACTCGATGACGCCGAAGATGTTACCTTTGATGATGAAGGTAAAAAAGTCTAAAATACATTAAATATACAGTTTTTCTCTGTCATTTTTCTCTTAAATAATAGTAGAGAGAGAGGTTTTAGAGGAGAACTAGTATGAAATTCTTATATGTAGATGTAGAGAATCACAAAGTGGTTGCACTATTTAAAAACAGCAATGAAGAGATAATAAAACTTAATATGAGAGATTTACAGATAATAGAGAGCAAAGAACGATATGTGTTCAATTCTAGTCTATTATCAGAAATACGTGAGGCTCTACACGCTGTAGGCCAGTACAAACAAGCAAAATCATGGTGGAAGTTCTGGTAAAATAATCAATTTATTTTGAAATCCCAGCATTGTCTGGGATTTTTTATGTCCACCATCCTCCACCATCTTCCACCACTTTCCACCATCTATTAAATGATAAATACAATTAAGAATAATTTAAAGAGACATTTAATGAAACTATTAGAACTATTAGAAGAAGATGCGAGAGACTTGGTAATAATATATCCAGGTAGATTTCATCCGTTTCATATTGGTCATGGCAAAGTATACAAATACTTAAAGCAGAAGTATAGTAATGCGAAAGTATTCATTTCTACTTCTGGTAAGACTGATAGTGAGAAGTCTCCTTTTACTTTTGACGAAAAGAAAAAGATGATGATGTTAGCAGGTGTTGATTCAAGTGCTATCGTTCAGAGCAAATCTCCATATCAGTCTATAGAAATCACTGAAATGTTCGATCCAGACAAGACAGTTGTTGTCTTTGCTGTATCTGAAAAAGATATGGAAAATGAACCAAGATTTGATTTTTCTAATGGTGTGAATTTTAAGAAGAATGGTGAACCTGCTCATATGCAAAAGTGGGAAGGAATGGAATCAGCAGACACAGTTCGTAAGCATTCATATATAGCAACAACACCTACTTTTCCTTTCACAATTAGAGGTGCAGAGATAAACAGTGCATCACAAATTCGAAATATGATTTCAAAGAGCGATGACACAGAACTAAGTCAAATTCTGCAAGATTTATATAATGTCGCTGACATACCACAAGATGTAATGGATATATTTAAAAGAAAGATCGGCAATTCTACAATGAACGAAAACTGGAGCGAAGACTTGACTTCTGCGTTCTTAATCGAGGACAATACAATGAGTATAAGCATACTACAAGCACTAACTGAATCAGAATTTTCTGCATTGCAGATTAAAATGGCATTTGGAATTTTAAATGATCCAAGATATAAACAAGGTAATTATTCAGGAGCAGTTTCGGCTATTGAAAAAGTTGCTAAAGGACTATCAAATTATCCAAGTGTAGCAAATGCATTAAAGAGAGCAAACGAAGCCTATAATCCTGAAACAGGATTAGATCCTAACGTAGATACAACAGAGTGGGACGAACTTATTGCAAAGGCAAAGAAAAAGCAAGAGAAAGAATATGCTAATTCTGAAGAAGGTAAAAGAGACCCAGCATATAGGCATTATCATCAATATAAGACTCAAGATGAAGAACCAGGGCAAACTGTTAAAGTTACTAATATACAATGGGATGCAGATGACATGGATGATATCAAACAGGCTTTAAGTTCTGGAGATTTACAAAAAGATATGATTGTTCCAATACCAAGTGACTTAGATGACGAAGAAGTAGACGAATACATAAGTGACTACATTACTGATAAGACTGGTTGGACACATAAAGGTTTTGAAACATCGTTAGACGAATCTTATAGTGATGATTTTGAATATGGTGACGCTTCGAGTGGAGTAGCAGGATTAGAATATGGACAAACTGAAGAAGAAATGGCAAAAGCATTGGGTATGTCACAAGACGATTTCTGGGAATTAGCAGAAAGAGTTGGACAAGACCAATATGGTGGTTTAACTAAAGACAACTACGAAGACGTTATGACCCACATAGTTGATAACGGAGCAAGATATAAGCAAATTGATATTTTTCGTAAAGCAGGTGAATTTGACGAATCAGAATTATTAGATGAATGGGGGTTTTTAGGTCCTATCGTTGGCTTTCTTGGTAGAGCCGCAGTAGGCGCCGCCGGTGGTGTTGCGAAAGCGGCTGGTGGTGCATTAGGTGGTGCCGCTAGAGTTATTCCAAATGTTGGAAGAGTCGGCGCCGGGGCATTAGGAAGTCTTGCTAGAGGTGGTGGCGGTGGTGATGATGAAGATGAAGAACAAGATGTAAGTGGTCTAAACGTTATTCCTAGTTGGCTTAATGCAAGTAAAAAGAACAAAGGTAAAAAAGTTTCAGATGGTAACCAAGTTCTTGAT
>Ga0209816_1000823_pt1 | contig 23728 bp, 13 predicted proteins | sample CoawatmetaG01DNA_FD_187509 | JGI IMG/M metagenome (GOLD analysis project Ga0209816, IMG submission 187509) | Marine microbial communities from the West Antarctic Peninsula - Coastal water metaG017-DNA (SPAdes) (version 2) | ecosystem: Environmental > Aquatic > Marine > Coastal ...
GCTTAGATTTAAAAAAGAAAGATTTGCGGCTATTAGAACTGCAAAATTAAGATTATCAAATCTAAAATTAGAAGAACTTACTCAAATTTTAAGAGGTAAATCGAAACAAATAAAACACTAGTACATGCCAGAAATTAAACATCAGTTTACCGGTGGGAAGATGAATAAGGATCTCGACGAGAGACTTGTCCCTAATGGAGAATACAGAGATGCAATGAACGTGCAGGTAGCAACTTCAGAAGGATCTGCCGTTGGTACTATTCAAAACATATTAGGTAATAAAGAAATGTTACCGTTTGATTTACCAGTTACTGCAGTTGTTATTGGGGCTGTTTCAGATGAAAAAATTGACACCATGTATTATTTGGTTTGGTCACCAGAAGTAGATTATATATTTTCTTGGGATGGAACTGATCACAAGCCTGTTTTTGTTGATAAGATTGCAAGTAACATTTTAAGATTTGACCCAAACAACATTATAACTGGTATAAACATTATAGATGGACTCTTGTTTTGGACAGATAATGTTAATGAACCTAAAAAAATAAATATACAACGTTGCATCGATGGTACTGTAGATATTAATACTCAAACAAAGTTGGTAAATAACTCAATTCCTAGCGGTGGTTTTCCAATAGAAGAAAAACATATAACTGTAATTAAAAAAGCTCCAGTATCTGCGCCTGGAATGATTTTAAAAACAGCTAGAGATCTTGATAAGGTATACACAGCTATTATGAGTGTATCAGCGTTAAATGATAATACTAGTTCTTTTACCGTGCCAAGTGCAGGCAGTACTTTTATACCACCAAGTGGAACACACAACTTTTCTAGTCTTTCAACCGCTGATGGTAGTAACATATTTAGTGTAAAAATTATTGATGGTCTTACCGCGGAAGGAGGAGAGATTGTGCTTGAAAATCCAGGTGGTAATGTCGTTGGTAATGGAACTGCGCGAGGTTTAACTGGCGTGGTAAGACCAGGTTTTGGTACTTCTACCGAGCTTGTCGGTAAAACTGTTGTTCTACAAGCTTATAATGTAGATGAAAATGGTTTACAAACACCACCTGGAATACCTTTAACAGATTTTGTTATAAAAGGAATTATTGTGGAAATACCCAAAACACCTACTGAAGTCCTAACAACCGGCGTCTTCATTGACGTTGCTATTGAAAACATATTAACGATACAAATAACTTCAGTTGATGGATTTGCAGATTCTCCTGACTTTGGTACTTTAAAGTATGTTATAGATTTTTACGAAGAAAAAGACAAGCTGTTTGAGTTTAAGTACCCAAGATTTTCTTATAGATACAAGTTTGAAGACGGAGAGTACTCTCCGTTTGGTCCATTTACACAAGTGGCTTTTTCGCCCGGAGCATTTGATTATCATCCTAGAAAAGGTTATAACATAGGTATGACAAACAGGTTGACAGAAGTAAAACTACTTGATATAGTTTCAGAGAAAACGCCTGTTGATGTTGTTTCGATAGATATTTTGTTTAAGGACGATGCTTCGCCTAGTATTTATGTTGTAGATACAATTAAACCCGACGACTATAGCCTACCAGGCGAGCAAAACACTTGGGATGCGTTGAAAGATTCATCTTCACTAGGAGATGGTTTTTCTATAACAAGAGAGGCTATAAGTAGTATCTTGCCTTCAAATCAATTATTAAGACCCTATGATAATGTCCCAAAGAAAGCCTTAGGACAAGATGTTACTGGCAGTAGAATAGTGTACGGTAATTACACACAAAATTACGATTTAATTGCTGGAAACAATAAAAAATACGTTCCTAATTTTAGTATTTTTAAAAATGAATCATTTTTTGAATTGGACAATCCTTTAGTTCAATCAAACCAAGTCTCAAGCAATGTTTCAAAATCTATAAAATCATTAAGAGAGTATCAATTAGGAGTGGTCTTTATAGATGAATACGGAAGAGAAACTCCAGTTATATCAAACACGTCTGGTACAGTAAAGTATGAAAAAATAGATGCTGTCAAAGCTAATAGAATAGGAGTAAAATTTAACTCTGATGACTACCCTGAATCCTTAGCTCACTTTAAATTTTTTATTAAAGAAACAAGCACTGAGTACTACAACATGGCAATGGATCGCTGGTACAGCGCTGGTGACAATAATATTTGGTTAGCATTTCCATCAAGTGATAGAAATAAAATAGATATTGACACGTTTTTAATTCTTAAAAAAGGTTCTGATAAAGATGATTTAGTTGTTGAAGAAGCTAGGTACAAAGTTTTAGCTATTGAAAACGAGGCACCTGATTTTATAAAAACACAAAGAGCTAAAAAAGTCTCTGTCACACATAGTGCCAGCAGCCCTTCTAGAGATATTTTTGGTAGCTTTGGGGTAGACGCTCCTTTTGAAGGTTTTGATGAATTTAAAATGAATTATAAACCGTTTTCTGGCACATCAGGGAGAAACTTAGCTGAAGATGAAGATGAGCTTTGGATAGAGTTTGGTAAGTTAGGTGACGATCAAATTTCCGATAGATATAAAATTACATCTATTACTAATGATATAGCTAATGATGAGACAAACATTGCAACAAGCAAATACAGTGTAAAACTAGAAAAACGACTGGGCAATGACGTTAATTTTATATCAGATAGTCTAGGAAGTACACAAACTAAAATTGAAACCGGAGCTATAGTTAATGTTTATAGATACAAGGTAGAGAATCTTGATAAGTTTGACGGTAGATTTTTTGTTAAAATTTATTTTGATGAAGTTTTTAGAAAAAACATAGAAAAATCAACCACTGGCGGTGGATCAAGAGTTACAAGTTCAAAGAAAGTGTACTCAATGCGTAGAGATTACGTTGAAAAACATACAAGCGATGTAAATAATTTTTTAATTAGTGGAGTAGATAGTTTAGGCTCAAAATACAATGGTAGCACAGTAAATCCTGGTGGGCCAATACAAGCTGGGGAATGGTTAAACTACAAAAATGAAAATTTGATGCAGTGGCGTTATGGGTATTATTTAATTGATGAATTCACTGCTAATGCTTTGTTTTTTAGAAAATACAGGATTAAGGATTATGCCATTTCAGATAGCGGCGCAACTCAAGTGCAAGGAGATGAATTTGATCAAGTAGCTTATGACGATGATGAAAAAGTTATAGGTAATCAATACCCAACAGAACACCCATCCACTGCTGCAAATAATTACAATACCGCAAATTTTAAAGTTTTAATACACTTACAAAATGATATAAACCCTTTTGACACCAGCAATCCTACAAAAAACAAGGTTGATAATACTTTTCCTATTGAATATCAAGGTAATAAGTATAAAGACGCTAAAGATTGGCATTTGGAATTTGGTTACAAAACAAATACAACTAGCTTTTCAGTCTTAAGTGGTCTTGTTGCTGGTGAAGGGTATTCTTCAACTTTTACTTCTACCATCAGAGGCGGGCTTACAGCGGGTTGGCGGCTTATCAAGGATCCAGATATTACAACAGTTGATGCGGATGGCGATGTTAATGGAATAGGAAACAAACAATGGAATTACAACTCTGGTTTTGTTAGCACAGGAAATCTAATCAATTACAACTCTGGCTTATTTCAGCATATTTCATCTGGCGTCCAAAAAGGATATTACCAATCTGACATTGATCAATGCAGAGATAATGAAGTTTGGTTTATAGACCATGGGAAAATAGATGGTTTCGGCATTTCACCAAATTTAAAATATGACCGTGTTTCACCGGCAGGTTTTACAAGCCTTCCTGTTTATACCAATTCACAAGAGGAGTGGGCGTCAAACAATGTTAGCTCGCAACCCAAAGGATTAAAAACATACAATAACGAATGGAAGATGGATTTAGCTTTTGGAGGTTTAAGGGGTGGATTATACGATGATGGAGGTGGAGTGGCGTCACTAAATCCGGAAAAAGCGGGTTTCTGGGAAATAGGTAATTGGAACAACACGAGTACAACTACTACTAATGACGAATACCAAGACACTCCAACAACAAAATTTGTTTCAAAATTAAATGCCGGGGAAAGGTTTAGATGGAGAGAAGATCCAACAAGACAAATATACACCGTTGGAGATGCGAGTCAAAAGAGTTATTTAAGGCATAGTTGGGGTAATAAAGACAAGCAAAGTCATTACTTACCAGGGATGTCAAGAGACTTATCTGAGTCAAAACTCACTACTTTAGTTAATCCAATTAATAACTCAGCTTGGAGCGAAGATCAAAGAGCTTGGGATTTAAACGCAATGGCAGAAAACATAAGTTTTAATTTTACAAAAAACTGGTTATTAGAAGCTATTGAACCGTCAATAACTTGGAATCCAATGTATGAAGGTGTTATTCCTGGTGGGCTTAGTTTAACTATTGATGCTGTTTCTTCCCCTACAACTGGGGTAGCTGTTAGTGGTAGTTCAACAGATTTAGCTGTTGATTTAAAAATATATGTTAAATCACTTGTTGTAGGCGCTAGCGTTTTACACGTAGGTATGGCTTTGACACATTACGATGTGAACGGAGGTGCAACGATAAGCGTGGCATCAACATTTTTACAAGATGGGTTAGTTATAAGATATATAATACCTGTAGAGGTAGGTGGAGCGATTGATCATTTTGAGTTATATCTTGGTGGTTATAATAAGCCACTTTCAGCTGCTGATCACTTAAAACTTGTAGGAACGTACACTCCGGCAGTAGGCGGAAGCTATGTTTTTCAACAATTAGGTATGAACGGTTATAGTCCAAACTCTGAGTTTAATATAAATACAATCGCCTCAACCGCACAAGCTAATGTTGGTAAAATTGGTGCTATTGGCTATACATTAGAATTTTTAGATGAAATTCAACCAATAGAAATACTATCAGAAAATCCAGCTATTTGGGAAACAGAACCTAAGGAATCAACTGCATTAGAGGTGTACTACGAAGCTTGTGGTTCTATTCCAGCGGTTATTGATGAAAACACAATCCAAGATGCACTTCCTATTGGCACTAAGTTTAGAACCGGCACTCCTGGAAGTGAAACAAATTATTTTGTAACTGGTTACAACGGTGACAAAGTTATTATTGAAGAGATTCAGGAAGGCATAGCACCAATTACTATACCAGTAGTACCACTATCTGGTCTTAATTTTGTAAAATTTTATCGGCCAGATGATTTAATACTAGAAATACAAATTCTTAGTGCTGATGTAAAGTATTCAAGTTCTTACAAGTATGGATTCTTTATTGAAGTTAGTTTTTATAATGAATTATCGCAAAACAAATTTATTTTGCCTTGGCATAATTGTTATTCTTTTAAAAATGGAGTTGAATCTAATAGAATTAGAGATAACTTTAATTTACCATTTATATCAAATGGCGTAAAAGCATCGGCAACTCTAGATCAAGAATACAAAGAAGAACATAGAAAATACGGCTTAATATATTCTGGTATATATAATTCTACATCAGGAATAAATAATTTAAACCAATTTATTGCTGCTGAAAAAATTACTAAAGATGTAAATCCAATATACGGTAGTATTCAAAAGCTATATTCCAGAGACTCTGATTTAGTTGCTTTGTGTGAAGATAAGATTTTAAGAATACAAGCTAATAAAGATGCTTTATTTAATGCAGATGGAAACTCCAATGTTGTAGCGAGTTCAAATGTTTTAGGCCAAACAATACCTTTTAGTGGTGAGTTTGGTATATCTACAAATCCAGAATCATTTGCATCGGAAAGCTATAGAGCTTATTTTACAGATAGAGTAAGAGGAGCTGTTATGAGATTATCTAAAGATGGTATAACGCCTATCTCTGATGCTGGTATGAAAGATTGGTTTAGAGACAACTTAAGAGGCGCTACTAGTTTGATAGGTAGTTATGATGATAGAAATGATGAATACAACTTGCGTATTAGTAACCTTGCACTACCGGTTAACGTAACAGGAAAAGGAAAAACATCACCCCCTCCATCTTACACGCTTGAAGAATATGTTTTAAGTTTTAGTGAAAAAGTTGGAGGTTGGGTTAGTTTTAAATCTTTTACCAATATGCAATATGGTATTAGTTTAGCCAACAACTACTACACTTTTGACAAAGGAAATTTATTTCTACATTATGACGAGCAAGAAGATAGAAACACATTTTACGGTGCATTTTCACCTTCAACGTTTGATGTTATTTTAAACGACGATCCTGGATCGATTAAAGTTTTTAACACTTTAAACTACGAAGGTAGTCAAGCCAAAGTTAATAAATTTAAATCTCAATTACATCCGAATGGCACAACTTATAATGATCAAGAGTATTATAATTTATACGAGAAAGAAGGTTGGAGCGTAGAATCTATTGTAACAAACAAAGAAGAAGGTAAAATAAACGAGTTTCTTGAAAAAGACGGTGAGTGGTTTAATGGCATAAGTAAAGTTATTGATATAGACGCAGTTCAAGACGCTGGCGATTTTACTTTTCAAGGTATTGGTATTGTGGGTAAAACCGACACAATAGGTGTTGCCGTGGTAAAAGGTTGTACCGATCCTTTAGCACTTAACTATAACGCCGCTGCAGTGGTTGATGATGGGACTTGTAATTATCCTGATGCTCCTATAATAATTTCTGGATGTACAGATCCATTAGCAACCAACTTTAATCCAAAAGCAATTGATGATGATGGCTCATGTGTTTACAAAGTAGCCGTTGTGGGATGTATGGATCCAGATGCCCTTAACTACAATCCATTAGCAACACTTGACGATGGATTGTGTAAGTATCCTATCTTGGATGATGACGAAGAAAAAGAAGATGAAAATTATGGATTATAAAAATGAATATAAATGATAACACTAACACTAAACAACATTAGTAATTTAAACGTTTCGCTTCAAGTTGGAGATCTTGTTTATGCAAGAAGTATTGACAAGCAAAATAACGATGTATCTCTAGATGCTCAGCAAGATACTAATGGCGAGTATACGCCTACTAATGGAGTAAACGCGGTTGGTATACTTACACAAACAAATGTGCTAGCAGGTAATAATGTAGAATTATTAATAGATGAAACGGATTTTTCTTCGTCCTATAAACCTGTAGCAGGTGATTTTATTATGTTTTCTAAATATAATCAATTTGTAGGCGATGTGATGGGTTATTACGCTCAAGCAAAATTTACAAATAATTCTAGAGAAAAAGCAGAAATTTTTAGCGTTGGTAGCGAGGTAATAATAAATAGTAAATAATTATGGCAAACGGATATGGAGGTTCTTCAAGCTCATCAAGCTCATCTGGCTCAACAGGCTCATCAGGCTCTTCAGGCTCATACTCTCAAGGACAAGGATTTAGCGGTGGTTTTGTAAAAACCAAAAATGGTGTAGAAGCGCCTTTAGGATTTCATTATATGCCTAATGGTAAACTAATGAATGACGCTGATCATATAGCTAAGTTTGGTTATATTAAAAGAACTATAAGTGGGGTTGATATTGACTACGAAGACATAACGCCAAATGGTGGTTCAAAATTAATAGTTATAAATGGTGACGCAGGTTTTGTTTTTAGTATGGAGATCTACGAAGGAGCTAGAGCTAGCTACTATAACTTTAAAACCAACACTTGGTCTGCAGCTAATTATAAGTTAACAAATGTTCAGGCTAACAGCGGTTCTTATAACCAGCGAGTAAGTTTTCCAGTTGAATCTTCTTTAAAAACTTACACTATAAATGTTTACGCTGAAACTGTAGAAAACATAAAAACATTACACTCCACAGCTTCGGTTGTTAGAAACAAAGATGGAATTGTAAGCCTCAATGAGTCCACTGGTTCGGATTCAAATGTTTTAACAAAAACATTATATCAAGATGTTTTAAAAAACCTATACCTATCAGCTATAGACTTTAGACATGGTGAGTATACTGATACAATTAATGGGGACGTTAGTGGTTCTAATAGAGTTATAATAGATGGAGACGCTACGGATACTAGTCTTATTCGTATTGGCGATAGAATTAGTGGAACTGGTATCGCAGCTTCGGTACACGCGTTAGTCACCAAGATAAATCCAGACGGAGACAATGTACATGAGTTTGAAATTAGTGTAGCGGATAGTATTGGCGATGGTGCTGAAATTACTTTCACATCACCATTTACCGCTATGACACCGCATTACACTGATTCCAACACTGGAAGAGCGGCTTTAGAAGTTCCCAGCACAGGAAGTAAAACTTTAAATTTCTCTATTACTTTAAATGCTTCTGTTGGAGGTAGAGCTTTTAGAGTGAACAGATTACCTACGGCCGAAGATTTGTGTTTTGTAAACACAGTTACTATTGGCTCGGCAGGTTTAGCTATACCAGGAGAAGATGTAAGTGGAAGAGGTATAAGAGGTGTTGAAACAGCGGCTTTTTACAGATGGCCAGTTGATAACGTAGCTGGTTTGTCAAACGGCATGGCGTTGGATCCGGGTAACGTTAGTGGTGGGTTAAACACGTTGCCAGCTAACATCAGCGACTACAAAACTACAACAACGCTACAGAGAATAGAAAAATCAAGGTATAATCAAGAAGCTGTTGATTACACAATTGCAGATGCTTTTGTACCCGGTGTTGACGCCACGGGCACCGTTACCGGTATTGATCGTAATGGAAGAGTAACGGCTCAAGCAGGCAACATAACGTTTGGCATACAGCAGCCCGACGCGCTTAAAGGAGATTCAGCAGTTAGAATTATTGCTCAAGGCGCGCAAGCTATTCAAAGAGCTACTGGTATGAATGTTTTGTTAAGCAACGTTGTAGTAACGCCAACGCAAATTAAAATGGCAACAACAGCTGCGAGTAGCGCTAGTACAACTATCGCTCTTCAGGAGGTTGCTAATGTTGTTGTGGGCGGAGTGATTAGAGGCGTTGGTATATCAGCTGCCTCAGCAAACCCCACGGTGGTTAGTAAATCGGTTAGTACTGGCGGTGGAAATATTGTAGTAAGCTCTGCTCAAACACTAGAAGATGGTACAGCATTATTCATTGACGATATTGCACAAATACTTACTTTAACTGGTACAATCAACGTGAGTAACATGCCAATAAGCGACACAACCTTGTACTTTAGCGTAGAAAGGTTCTTAACGGCACTTTAAGTAAAAAAACAGCATAAACTGTGATTATAAATAACAAATAATAAAATATGGCAATAGGTAGAAAAGTAAGTCCCGCAAGATTTATTGGTGCAATCACTGGAATCGCTGGTGGGGTTGTAAATATGATAGGTGGAGCAAAGGCTGGCAAAGCAGCGAAAAGAGAGCAAAGAAAAGCCAGAGCGGAAATGCGAAAGCAAAAAGCAGCTTACGGGGCTTTAGATACTAGTAATTTATATGCTGGAGCAAAAAACCAATTTGCTGGCATGGAAAACACTATGGAGGATTTAACGGTTAACCAACAACAAGCTCAGTTTGAAGCAGAGCAAGGAGCTCAAAATAGAGCTAATATAATGCAGAACATGCAAGGCGCTGCTGGTGGTTCTGGTATTGCTAGTTTGGCTCAGGCTATGGCTAATCAAGGGCAAAATGCAGCTAGACAAGCATCGGCATCTATTGGACAACAAGAATCTAGAAACCAACAAATGTCAGCGCAAGCAGCAGGGCAAATTCAAATGCAAGAAAGACAAGGCGAGGCTACAGCTGAAGGATTAAGGTTAGGTGGAGCTTCTGATGCTAGAGGTTTGGAGTATCAAAAAACAGAAGGTTTAATGGGGATGGCGGCTGGAGAGTTATCAGCAAGTAATGCGGCTGTTGCAGCAGCTAAAGCTCAAAAAGCAGCTGGCTTAAGCTCGGTAATAGGTGGGGTTGCTTCTGGAATTGGTAGTATTGCTACGGGCGGTATGTCCGATATGATACCCAAAGGATAGGATATGTTAATAAAGAAAAATAATATGGCAAACAAACAAATAGGTGGTTATGGTCTTGGTGCTTCTAATAGAGCGGGTGAAGAAGTAAAAAAGTCACCAATACAAAATGCTCAGGAAAAAACAGATGCTTTAATAAGCGATAATCCAAACGGAACCACAATAAATAAGTTTTCTGAAGGAATAAACGCCCAATTGACTCAATACTTGCCTGAAGTAAAAAATAAAATTGCTGAGTTAGAAAAAATCAAAGCACTAGGTTCTAACGCTGAAGGTTACAACGAGGCTATCGATGGAATAAATAACATTGAAAAAGAATTAGTTCAACTAAATAGCGATTTTGAAGGTGCCGCTGCAAAAAGAAAACAATTATTAGATACAGAAGTTAATGAAACTTATGCTAACTCAAATACAGATGATCAAGCAACTAACTTTCATAACTTTGCTAACGGCACGTTTGGAGAAGAAGCGCAAATAATAGATGGTAGGTTAACGTATGGAGGTGAGGTTTGGGACACTGTAGATACTGGTGGTGAATATAACCCCGAACTAGAGAGTGTTGTAGATGATGCTTTAACTGAAACTCTGGAGCTAGCACATGGAGAAGGAGCTATTAGCATTGACGAGTATAATAAAATCACTAGACCTACGTTAGAGAAAGAACTAAACAAGTTAGTTAAGGGTAAAGATGGTAAAACCGCTGTTAAAGATTACATGTTTCAACATCCCGAATTAATTGACACGTTTATTTCAAATCAAACTGGAATGGAGATCACACCTGAGTTTAAAGAGTCGTCTGAATACAAGGAGCTTTATAATCTAAATAAAACAAATGTCAACTTCAATGAAGGATTTGTTGACACAGTACTAGGAATGCACGATGCAGAATTTGATAAAAGAGAACCCGCGCAACCCGAAAAAACAGTTGAGGATTATTTAAACCAAATATCGTAATATGGCGGACATTAAGACAGTACTTCAAGAAATGATTGACAACGCTATTAATCCATTAAAGATCCAGGATGTAGCTGATAAATATAAACAAGCTAATCCAGGTTGGATGATTACGCCTAGTACGCACGATGACCCAAAGGAAGAAACACCACCAGCGAATGTCCCTGTGGAGGAAGACGTTACGGCATCCAATGGGGAGGAAAGTTCTACGGTTATACCGGTAAATAATGGTGATGGATCGGAGGAAAACCCACTAAAGCACGGGAAAAAACAATATGTCAAGAGAGATAATGGTTGGCACTTTAAACCTGAGTTTATGGGGCAAAGAGAATTTAAGGTAGAGGATGAAAAGCTTTTAAATAAGTTGAACGGAAAGATCAACCCTAGTACTAAACCTGAATTAAATCTAGCTCCAACACTAGGGCCAGCTTCCACTTCAAGTAAAGAGCAGGATACTGATGGTATTTACAATACCAAAAAAGAACTTGAAGTATTAGAGTCGAAAAATGAAATAAAAGCAAGTACCGTTGAGTCGACTACCGGTGGTGGGAAACTTCTTGCCAAACTAAATGAAACCGCTGGTAAAATAGATGCTCCTGAGAACAAGATCAAGCTAAAGGAGGAGAGGAAAGAAGAAGTAAAGAGAGTCTATGGTTATTGGGAGGGTGGTGAGTATATTCCAGGGACATATCAAACGATGTTGGACGCGGTGGATAGTGAGATTGATGGATTTGGAGGGATAGTACAGGCATTAGCGGCTCAAGAGAGTAGGGATCGAGATGAGAGTAGCTCAACAGGAATGCAAGGGGGAATAAAACGCGAGGGAGATACTTTAGATCTTGTTGGTGGAAATAAAACTGATAAAGATCAAATTGGCAATAGGGTGGTGGAAGGCGTTAGGAATGATTTGATTGACAAATCTCTACACCAAACTAGTGTCTTAGATTTTGCTCAACAAAATAAAATAAAACCTGAAGACGTAGATACTCAAAGCAAAGAGTTTAAGGAGTTCGCTTACAAGCTAGAAGATATACAAGCTGACGAAGGCCTGTACAATAGAGTAATTAACGAACAGTACACGCATGAGGCTTCTGAGGTTGATAAGACTGAGGAAAAAACAAAGCAATTTGCAGAAATATTGAATACTAGTTTTGAGAACACTGGATATTTTGAGGGCGGTTATTCTGGTTTGTACTCTACAAAAACCCAAGACGAACTAAATACCTTAGTAAACTCTAAGCTAGAAACCTACGAGCCACTATTAGATGAGGTTACCAAAACCTCCAGCGCTATTGGTGAGAAGATCGAAGCTTTAACCAAGAGTGTTACGAGTGACTTAGTTTGGGTAAATGAGAATGACCCAACCGCAGCTCTAAAGGTTATATCGGAGGGGGTTTATAAAACACAAGAAGAAGCGGATTTAGCAAATGCTAAATATGCATCAATTGTTGATGAGTATAACAGTAGGCTAAGTAGAGTTAACGAGAGTATTAGTACTGTTGAGGCTTATAGAACAACTTTGAACGAGGGCTTAGAAGTAGCGGGTGATATATCAAAGAAAGTGAACAACCTGGGGTTAATGGAGGGATTATCGAGTGATTACTACGGTGAGATGTATAATGTGTCGAGTAGAGCAGTTTCTGCTACAGCAGAGTTTATAATTGGGGTTGATGAATTCACTAAGAGGTTCAACCCTATGTTGTTGATGGACTCAGATGATGTTCCAGCACTATTCAAACCTATAGTTGAGCGCTTGCAAAGCAATTCGCTACTGACTAACGTTTCTAGGGGGCTTGGTTTTGTAGTAGGTGGAGACGACTTACTAAGAGACGGGTTGAATGTTGTTTCAGAATACAGTAGGGGTAGGCAAACGGACTACAGTAATGCTGATTGGGGAACAAAAACCTTCATGGACATGGCTGAGATGACGCCTCAAATATTAATTGGGATGACAGGCGTTGGATCTATTGCTAGTTTGAGTTCAATGGTCGTTAGTTCTACTGGTAATAACTTTTTGAGATTTGAAGACGAAGGTATGTCTGGCTTTGATCTTTACTCGAGAGCATCTTTTCATGGGTTAATGGAAGGTGGTTCCGAATTCATGACAAGTAAGTTTGGAGCTAGAACTTTAAAGGGTTTTATGAGCCCAACCGCATCAGTTGGTTTTACAAAATATTTTAAACAGAGCATTGGGTTAGGTAAAACAGCGGGGCTTGAGGGTGGTATTGAGGGTCTTAGTGAGGGAATAAATACATTCTCCACGAATGCTTATGACAAATATGTTCTTGGGAGAAATATTAGCCTTTGGAGTGGGGTTAGCGAGTCTTTTTACCAAGGAGCAAGTGTTTCCCTAGGTTTCAAAGGACCCGCAATTATGAAGCAGATTTTCACTCCTTTCATAAGTAAGGTAAACGACGTTAAGCTAGGTGGTATGGCTAATAGGTTAAGAGAGATTGACTCTATGTTGCTAAATGCAGACTTAAGTATTGACGCGAAGGAAGCTCTTAAGAATGAAGCCAAGATTGTTGTGGAGAAAAGTGAAGCACTTTACGATGCATCTATAACTAAGACTGCCTCTTTTGAAAAGGCTGACAGACAAGAACTCATAGACATAGAAGTCAACACTCACGATTTAAAGAGAGACCACGCTGCAATACGGAATGATAAATCATTAACCCCAAAGCAAAAAGAGCAATCTTTAAAATCTATTAATGAGAAGTACCACGAACAAACCAAAAGGAAGGCTGATATAATAGAACAGTATGACAAGGTAACACCAATCGAAGCTAAGAAGAAATGGGATAACCAAGTGGCTTATTTAAAGGCTCAATCTAAATTAGCGGAGGAAGCGGGTGGAGTACCTATAAATGTTCAAACGGTTACAACCAAGCAGATGGAGGAGATAATGGTTGATAATGATATGGGTTTGATTAGCGAGGCAGCTACAGAAGTACAGGTGCTTGAGGACATAATGAATGACCCTAAGTCTACTCAGGCTGAAATTACTGATGCTAAAGAGTTACTAGATCCAGCTAACAACAAGGGGCAAGCGATTAAAAACCACATGAACATGTTATCTGGGCAGGCCAGTAATTACGGTGGAATGATGCCTGTGATTGAAGATGGTAAAGTAGTATCTTACGAACTGTACCTAAATGAAGAGACATCGATATCTGATGGATATCTAAATACTGGTGCCCACGAATTCGTACACGCTGCTTTCCACCAGACTTTGCAAAAAGACCCAGGCGCTCAAGAAGTTTTTGGAGCTGCGCTAACCGATGTACTACAGAACGATAAAAACGTTACTTATACCAAAAAAGGTATGGAAACACTTAACCGTAGAAAATCGCAGTACACTAGGGATGAGGGTAGAGGTGAGGAGATAATGGCTATAACATCCGAGCTCATGCAAGACGGAGATGTAACGATGAACGAAAAGGGGTTAGATAAAGTCAAGGGAGTGTTTAGGAGGTTTACGCAAAATAATCTAGGTCAAGAGATAAAGTTTGACACACCTCAAGATGTGAAGAATTTTATGGTAGACTACCACAAGTCGATAGCAAACAACAAGCCTAGCCCAGCAATAGCTAGAATGACAGCTAGTGGAGCTAAAGGTAAATTAGTGGATAAAGCTACGGCTGAGTCTGATGCTGCCGCTAGAGGCGAGGAAATGCAATTCTCTAAATCTGTAAGTTTGAACATGAAGGCAAATCCAGACTTGAGATCTGATATTGATGGGTTTGTAATGAAAGATGATGGTTCGCCAAAACACACAAACAATGCTGACTTTCAGTTATCACCTGACTTTGGAGATGCTTATATGAAAATTGTTGATAGCAAACTTTTAGATGGAATGATACACCAAGGTATGATTGGTAAGGGTTTAGACCCAGGTTCTTTAAAGGAGTTTACTAGAAAAGTAAAAGATAAGGTTGGAGAAAGGTTTATGAAAAACTACGACCTAGATAAAAATGATAGTTTATTTGGTTGGTTAACAGGTGTTTCAGGAGGGGCTGGTAAGTCTATTATATACAGAGCTAAAGGTGATGTAATGGCCGAGTACGTTAAAGAAGGTAAAGCAGAACAAACATCTCTAGACAAGAAGATTGGGGAGGGTGGTACGTTGGCAGATATACTACAAGCTGAGAAATCTACTGAAATGGAGCGTATTGAAAATGAGGATATGAGTATTGGTAGGAAAGACGCTTATGTAAACGGTCCAGTACCTGTTTTAGATCAGTTTGGTTTAACAGATACTAAGAATACTGTAGATAATGCTATTGATAAGATACAGAATAATAAAGAAACTAAAGTTGATCTTGATGGTTTAAAATATAAAGGCGTTAAGGGTTTATTGGTAGATGCTAGCAAGGTGGATAAGAATGGTAAAATAAAAGCCCCAACAAAAGCTACTGATGTTAAACCAACAGGGGTTTTGTATCCTGTATTGAAAGCGGTGGCTGAGATAATTGGTGTTGATCCAAAAAGAATTATTGCAAATCAAGATTTAGATACTAAACAAAGAAGAGCAGCTCAAAGATTTTTCTACAACAAGATAGTTAATGAAGATGGTTCTTTTAACAAGACATTCCTTGAAGAAGTATTACCAGAAGGAGAGACTAGAAGTGGTGAAGCTACCGGTATTGCTAATACAAAATTAGGATTATTATATGACAAAGGTGGTAGAGCTTCGTTTGCAGAAGGAGCTACGGCCGCTGGCAAAGCAACACAAACAAAAAGAACAGACGTTACAATGGAAGAAATACTAGGGGTTTTTGGTATTAATCCAGATGGTACGTTTCAGTCAGGTACTGGTTCTGACGGAGCTTTAAGGCAAGGTATACTTCAAATAGCTCAGCTAGCGGGTAACCAAGCTTTGAGAGAAAATGCTTTAAAGAACGGTACACATTCTGAGGCTGTTGTTGCTATGTTGTCAGATGGTAAAGCAGAGTATGCTTGGAGTAAAGACAATGTTAATCCACAGCCAACAACTCAAGATATAATTGATCAAGGTTGGAATGATTTTACCGACTTAGTAAGCACGGTGTCTCCTTTAAATAAAAGTATAATTAATGATGCGATGAGTGCGACGTGGGGCGCAACTTTAAACGATAATGTTAAGAGTAAGGTTTTAGAAGTAACAAATAAGGCTTTAGATAGATTTACACCGTTAGACCCTGACATTAAAGAGTTAGTTGAAAAAACTCCAATGGAAGTTTCTCCAGCTGATTTAACAGATGTTATGAGGCAGGAATGGGAGTTTGATCAAAGCAACCAATCAATGAAAAATACCTATGGTTTCAGTGGTAGTGTTACAGATGTTTTTAACGATCCATCTGGTATCAGCGGCACAAAACTAAGGTCACATATTACTGATAATGCTAAAAACACATATGATAGCAAAAACCCAATGGCATCAGCAGAATCGTTATTTATGCTTGCACCTGGTTTAGCTGGTAATAGTGCTTATGGAAATGGACAAGTTCTAAAACCAAGCAAAGATGGAGGAGGACTTGTGAAAGGTATCAGTATGAAAATAGCAAATGGAGTTGAAGTTAATAGAAGTAATAGACAAGGTTACCAACCAACAGGTGGTATAACCGATCTTGTTGCATTGTGGAATAATGCCGATGTTCCGAAAGCACCAAATAGAAAGTGGATACAACCAAGTAAAGCCAAAGGGGTTACTTATGAAGTTTGGGATGGAAAAACATGGGTACCTGCAAAAACAAAAATGTTAGCCGAAAATACAGGTGCTTTTTTAAAGGATAAAAACTTTGACGGTAGAGAGAAGCAAAGTCTAGCGGCTAGAGCTGCTTCTAAAAATATTTTAGATGCTGCTTGGAAAAAAGTTAAAAAAGGAGAGTGGTCTATGAAAGAGTTTGCTGCTCTACAAACATCCTTAGGATCTAACATGCAAGCGCCATTAAGAAGATCCGCCGCTGGAAATGGTATACAAACTAACATTACAGATGTTATCACTAGAGGAAAAGCAAAAGGAATAAGTGTTGGTAAGATATCACAGTTTGAGCACAATACTGCATTGCAGAAATTAAACGCTAGAATAGGACAATCTTACATGAACACGGGTAAACTAAATAATGATGTTTGGGATGGTTATCATGTTAACGTTATATCCGCTTCTTTAAACAAAGCTATGGACAAGGCTGGTTTTCAAACGAATGAAGCTGGTATTGTTGGGGATTCAAGGATGTATAATCCACATACGCTTAAATGGTTGATTGCTAATAACGGTAAGGTTGTTGATGGTGTAGAAATCAACTTAGATGATATTGGTACTATAACAGATAAAAACGGAGACATACTAGGTAAAGATTTTGTAAACGCAATTAATTCTTATAAAGAAACAATAAGTTTACAAGGTTTAAATCAAATACAGTTTAGTAAAATTGCAACTAAGGCAAACGCCGCGTCTTACGCTAACAACCCTAGAGGTATATCAGTGTTAGATTTCGATGATACATTGGCAACTAGTAATTCTAAGGTTAAGTCAACATCACCCGATGGCACTATTAGAGAGTTAACCGCAGAGCAATTTGCTAAAGAAGGAGCCGATTTACTTGATCAAGGTTGGACACATGACTTCTCAGAGTTTAACAAAGTTGTAGATGGTAAAGTTGCTTCGTTATTTCAAAAAGCTCTAAAGCTACAGGAGAAGTTTGGTAATGACAATATGTTTATACTGACAGCTAGGCCTCAACAATCTGCTCAATCAATATTTCAGTTCTTAAAAGCTAATGGTTTAAATATACCTTTAAAAAACATAACAGGCTTGGCTAATTCCACAGCTCAAGCAAAAGCTGATTGGATAGCTGGTAAAGTTAGCGAGGGTTATAATGACTTCTATTTTGCTGATGATGCAATGCAAAACGTAGAGGCTGTCAAGAACATGCTAAATCAATTTGATGTAAAGTCTAAGGTTCAACAAGCTAAATTGCAATTTTCAAAGGTGTTAGGCCCAAAAATGAATGATATATTAGAGTCAACAACAGGTGTTAAATCTGAAAAAGTATTCTCTGATGCTCAAGCGAAGATAAGAGGCGCAAAAACAAAATACAAATCTATAATACCAGCTTCGGCTCAAGATTTTAAAGGGTTACTTTATAACTTTATAGGTAAAGGTAAAAAAGGAGAAGCTGATTTAGCTTTCTTCCAAAAAGCTTTGATTGATCCATTTGCTAGAGGTATAAGCCAGTTAAACACATCGAGACAAAATTCAGCTAACGACTACAAGAATTTACAAAAAGCGTTTCCTGAAGTAAAGAAAACAATGACTGATAAAGTTGGTGATACTGAGTTTAATAATGATCAAGCAACTAGAGTTTATCTTTGGAACAAAGCTGGCTTTGAAGTACCTGGTTTATCTAAAAGAGATTTAAAAACTTTAGTAGACCACGTTGAAGCAACGCCAAACTTACAGGCTTTTGCAGAAGGCATTAGTTTAATATCTAAAAAAGAAAACGGTTACTCTAAACCTGGGAACTTCTGGTTGGCAGAAAATATAACTTCTGATCTACTTAGTGATGGATCTATTGGTGATGCTAGAGCTGATGTAATGACTGAGTGGCAGCAAAACGTTGATGTAATGTTTTCTCCAGAAAACTTAAATAAAATAGAGGCTATATATGGTAGTAATTTCAGAGAAGCTTTAGAGGATTCTTTGTATAGAATGAGAACTGGTAAAAATAGACCAGCTGGTGGAGGAAGAATAATGAATACGTATATGAACTGGGTTAACAACTCGGTTGGTGCTATTATGTTCTTTAACATGCGATCTGCAATACTACAAACTATATCAGCTACAAATTACATTAACTGGAGTTTTAATAATCCAGCTAAAGCAGCTGTGGCATTTGCTAATCAACCACAGTATTGGAAAGATTTTTCAATGCTGTTTAACTCTCCATACTTAAAACAAAGAAGATCAGGTAATCAAAGAGGTATTAACGAAGCTGAGCTTTCTGCAGCGGTTGCTGGTGCTGAAAACAAAGCTAAAGCAGCCATAGCTTGGTTGCTTAAAAAAGGATTCTTACCTACACAGTTAGCGGATAGTTTTGCTATTGCTTCTGGTGGCGCAACCTTCTTCAGAAACAAAGTTAAGGCTTTGGTAAAAGAAGGTGTGACTCAAGAGCAAGCTGAAAAACAAGCTTTCTTAGCATTTCAAGAAACAACAGAAGTATCTCAGCAGTCAGCAAGGCCTGATATGATATCTCAACAACAAGCATCTCCGCTTGGTAGATTAATACTATCGTTTCAAAACACTCCAATGCAGTACGCTAGAATAATGAACAAAGCAGCTAGAGATTTGGCTAATGGTAGAGGTGATACTAAAACACATTTATCTAAAATAGCTTATTACGGAGTTGCTCAGAGTATATTGTTTGGCGCTTTGCAATCAGCTTTAATGGCATCTATGGGTGATGACGAAGAAGATGATTTCGATAAAAAGAAAGAAAGAATATTAAATGGAATGATTGACTCTGTTTTATCTGGTATTGGTTACGGTGGTAAAGCTGTTAGTACAGTTAAAAACTCTATAAGAGAATATATTAAGCAAAAAAACAAAGGTTGGAATGCTGATCACACATATACTATATTATCGCTACTTAGTTTTTCGCCACCAATAGGATCTAAGTTACGTAAAATATATGGATCTATACAAACAGAGCAATTTAACAAAGGTGTATTTGAGAGAAGAGGGTTTACGCTAGATAATCCAATTTGGTCTGGCATTGGCAATGTTATTGAGGGAGTAACAAATGTACCTTTAGGTAGAATAGCTCAAAAAATGCTTAACATAGATAACGCTATGGATGATAGTAATTCATTCTTTGAAAGAGCTGCTTTATTGTTAGGTTGGAATACTTGGGATCTTGGTATTAAAGATCCGGATATCCAGGCTGTTAAAACTGAAATAAAAGAAGAAAAAAAAGTAGAATCTAAAATAAAAGCTAAAGTCAAAAAAGAAGAAAAGAAAGTAGAAAAAGCAAAAGAAAACAAAGCTGTAATAAAAGAAAACAAAAAGAAAAGTGAGAAAGATGGTATTTGCTCCGCTATAAGTAAAAGCGGTAAAAGATGTAAAAGTAAAGCTGTGAGCAGTGGAATGTGTACTGTTCACGAGTCTGCTGAGCAAAATAAAACTGGTAAAAAAACTCAGTGTACAAAGATTAAAAAAAGTGGTAAAAGATGTGGTATGAAAACCGCTAGCAAGTCTGGTCTTTGTTACTACCATGATTAGGTAAACAATTCAAAAAATAAGTGATAATATAAAGATGGTGAAAAGATTAATAATATTGCTCTTACTAGTAACAAACATAGTAACGGCTCAAACGTTTGGTAAAGAAGATGTTAAGAAGCTATTTAAGTTCTCTACGTTCTATGCTGCAGTAAACGGTGGTACATCACTTTCTGATGTAGACGTGTTTTCTGTAAACAACGGGTTATCAACACAAACAATTTCAACTCCTTACGATTATAACTTCGCCATAGGTTTACGTAAAATAGCTAGATTTGGCTATGAAAATAAAGCTCAAACATTTTACGATGGAACCGAGGCAAATTACAGCGATGCGGCCGTTGTGGGTAAATCACGAGGAGTTGAATATTTGTTTGAAATAGATTATAAAAGACAAGAAGGCAAAGACTACATGGATCAACATCATTTTATCAGATATAGTTCTGATGATGGTTGTCCAGATGAGTTATGTATAAACTTCTTTGCTTTAAAAGTAGAATACCTAGAAGATGGGTTTGCAGATATAAAATACTTTGAAGCGTCGGAAAGATATAGAGTTAGAAAAAGTAGACACTTATCTTGGAATATAGGAGCAGCACATCGATTAGCTGAGCCATATGGGTATAACCCGTTAGATGAGTGGATCTTAGACAATGGAGATATTCATTATACTTACTTAGCCTTGCAAGAGGGTTATGATGTTAGATATGATGGTCATGGGGGTTTTGAGTATAAAGATCCATCAGGTGAAGTGGTTGCTACTAGCCCAGAGGTTTGGGAGGCAGTGGTTATACCAGAAGTTCTAGCTAATTACACTGAAAAGAAAAGAAACGAATTAAAGAAAACTATAATGCACTCTATGGTTGTAGGATTTGATTATTATAAATATAGTAAATCAACTTGGACGCACGCTTGGGGTAGTGTTATGCCTTATCATTATGATGATGGCAGTGAGTTTTCTTACCACAACTATGTAGATGGACAGTGGGCTGATTATGCTTTTGGTTTTATATATGGAATAAAACACAGTAAGCAATTGGGTTACTTTATAGAAGGAAAATACAACAAGTACTGGAACAGAACTTGGTACGACTTTAAATTAGGTATGAACTACGTTATATTTTAGCATGGCAAAAGAATTAAACGAAGACACAGGTTTTCAAGTAAGTATAAAAACGCTGGTAGGTATTGGAGCCGCAATGGCTACGGTTATTAGCATGTGGTTTATGCTGCAAGCTGATATAGCAGAGGCAAGAACTTTGCCGGAACCACCACCACAAGATGTAAGCCGAATGGAGTTTGACATGAAGGATAAGATGATTAGACAAACTATACTAACAACACAAGAAGATGTAGAGGCTATGAAAAAAACGCTAGAAAGAATAGAGGACAAGCTCTACAACAGGTGATGAGCAAAATAGATATCTCTTGGAAGATCTTTGGCATATACTTATTGGTTTTAATACTAGTATGTGTATGCGGTAAAGCATCAGGTCAAATATCTGTAGCTCAGTTTAACGCTGAATGGAACGGTGCTAACGCAGTTTCTTGGGTAATGGATCTTGATGACTGTCAAACAATATCGTACGTAGATATAGCAGCTAACCCTAAACTACAAGTAAAACATAAAATAGCAGCCATACCAACCATTATAATATTTAAAGATAACGTTGAAGTTGCAAGATTTCAAGCTGATCTTAGTTTTAAAATGATGGCAACAAGAGAAGAAGTACAGGAAGAAATAGATAATATATTAATGAGCGACTTTTAATTATGCCAGGAAGCCCAACACAAAACAAGATGTTTAAAAAAACTAGAGGATACGTTCAAGGAGGTAATCCTTTTCCTGTTACTAGTTGTGGTCGTAGAAGAAATGATGGATCACCATTAAGATGTTACAGTACTCACAAAAGAAAACCAGGCACAGTAGAGTTTTCTAAAGGAAGTTGCATACCAAAATAAAATAACATGGCATACGATAACAGAGGTGTTGCACCACTAAAAATAACAGATGCAAGTTACGAAAAATCAAATCGCAAAATGCGATCTAAGTATAAAAGCGAAACGGGTAAAACTCTAGGTTCTAGGCAAACTAGTGGTACTAATCCTAGAAGAGTAAGCTTTGCTTGTAGATTTGCTGGCATGAAAGGACCAATGAAAGATTCAAAAGGTAGGCCAACTAGAAAAGCAATAGCTTTAAAAAAATGGGGGTTTGGTAGCGTAGGCGCTGCTGCAAAATTTTGTAGAGCAAATAAAAAATCATAATATGAAAGGAGTAAAGCATTACACTAAAAACGGTAAAGAGTGGCAAGGCAAGTCACACAAGATGGATGATGGCTCACTGCACACCGGAACAACTCATACAAAAAGCAGTAAAGAATTAGTGCATAAAAAAGATTTAAACAGCGTGCTTAAAATGAAAACATCTCCAGCATTGCTGAAGTTATCTTCATCTTGTAAAGCTGCTGCTAAAAGAAAATTTAAAGTATATCCTAGTGCTTATGCTAATATGTGGGCTTCAAAAACGCAGAAAAAAGGTAAGTGCTAAATGGCATTTAAAATGACTTCACCATTAGCCAAAAGAACTAAAGCGAAAGGCGGAGGAACTAAAAAAGTATGCTTACCTAAAGCAAAGATAGCTAGCATGAGTAGGGCTGAAAGACAAAAAGTTATTAACGCTAAAAGAGCCGCTGGATCAAAAGGTAAATACAAAAGATCAAGCAAGAGTAATGTTACTGGAACAAGTAGCGGTGGTAGTTTAAGGACATGGGTTAAACAAGACTGGAGACAAGTTGGTAATCCATCTAAAAAATGTGGAGAAAAATAAAATGAAAAAAATACTATTACTATTATTATTACCTATATTATCGTTTAGTCAGAACTGTGTTCCGACAACAATAATTATAAACCTTGATCAATATCAAAGTGAAACGTACTGGGCTGTAACTGATACTAGTGGTGCTTTATTGACTTATGGCCAAAACTATGGATCACAACCCGATTATGGTATTGTGGTAGAGCAAAGATGTTTACCAGTTGGTCCTCTAGTATTTACAATGTATGATAGTTATGGAGATGGTATGAATGGTGCTATGTGGGGTGGTTTAGATGGATCTTACTACGTAGTACAGTGTTATGATACTATAGTTACTGGAACAAACGCTGCGTTTGGCAATGACACAGCTCACGTTATTTTATCCGCTCCTTGTCCACCTGTGTTTGGTTGTATGGATTCTTCTTACGTAGAATTTAACCCTAGGGCCGACACAAGCGATGGCTCGTGTAGTACTTTAATAGTACTTGGTTGTATTGACTCTACAATGTATAACTACGATGTTTTAGCTAATACAATGTCTTTAGTACCAGCATGCGAATATGTATTGACTTTAACAGATTTAATTGGGAACGGTTGGGCATCATCAAACTTAGAGGTAAAACAAGGTGATAGTACTTGGAACTTCACAATGGATACAGCAGCTTACTCACAAGACTATACTATAAGTCTAAAATCACCACAAGAAGTATCGTTTAAATTTTCAATATCATCACAAGCAATGCAGTCAGCTGCTCATTGTGGATTTAAACTAACAAACCCATTAGGTATGACCATGATAGAGGTTGTACCACCTTT
>Ga0209816_1000828_pt1 | contig 23680 bp, 27 predicted proteins | sample CoawatmetaG01DNA_FD_187509 | JGI IMG/M metagenome (GOLD analysis project Ga0209816, IMG submission 187509) | Marine microbial communities from the West Antarctic Peninsula - Coastal water metaG017-DNA (SPAdes) (version 2) | ecosystem: Environmental > Aquatic > Marine > Coastal ...
GCAATTGCTAGCAAATTATAAAGATATTCCTAATAATATTATGCAAGCAATAGTTGACAGCAATGAAACTAGAAAAGAATTTCTTGTGGAAGAGATAATAAATACGAAAGCTAAAGTTGTTGGTATTTATCGTTTAATCATGAAAAGTAATTCTGATAATTATAGAGAATCAGCAATTTTAGGAATTATAGAAAGATTGAAAGAAAAAAATGTAGAAATACTTATTTATGAGCCTCAAATTAATCAGGATAGATTAGAGGGCCTAGTAATTGTTAAAGAATTAAAAGAATTTATGAGTAAGTCTGAAATAATAATTGCCAATCGATATCACCCTGAATTAGAAAAAGTAAAAGACAAAGTTTATTCAAGGGATATTAGTAATAAGGATTAAATTTATGCAAATAAGAGACACTGAAGAAATTTATCAGCAATTAAAAAAAGCAAGAATTAAAATACTAGTGCCTTTAATATTCTTAACGATCACCTCCTATTTTTGCTTTATTTGGGTGATTGCCTTCAACTCAAAGTTTTTTGGTACATTAATATTTGATACAAATATTTCGATTGGTATTTTTTTAGGCTTTCTATTAATCCTCTTAATATTCCTAATAACTTTAATATACGTTTATCTTGCTAACAAAATTCTTGAGCCTTTAATAAACAAGATTCAAAAAAATGGATAAATTAATGCTCTTATTAGGACTTTTATTTTCTAATTTATTATTTGCTAGTACTGCTGATGGAAAACCAAACTACACAGCAATTATTATGTTTGTCTTATTTGTTGGAGTAACGCTGTTTATTACTTATTGGGCATCAAAAAAAACTCACACAGCGAAAAGTTTCTACACGGCAGGTGGAAATATTACAGGACTTCAAAATGGTCTTGCAATATCAGGTGACTTTATGTCAGCAGCATCTTTTCTTGGTATTTCTGGCTTAGTCTATTTGTCAGGATTTGACGGTCTTATTTATTCGATTGGATTTTTAATTGGATGGCCTATCATTTTATTATTAATCGCTGAGCCACTTCGTAACTTAGGTAAATATAGCTTTTCTGACGTTGTTTCTTTTAGGCTCAAACAAAAACCCATCAGAATACTTGCTGCTTGTGGCTCATTGTCTACTGTAATTTTATATTTAATAGCTCAAATGGTCGGCGCTGGAAAGCTTATAGAAATTCTATTTGGCTTGCCTTATTATTCAGCTGTAATGATTGTGGGTGGGCTAATGATTTCATATGTCACTTTTGGTGGAATGCTTGCTACGACCTGGGTCCAAATAATTAAGGCTATTCTTTTGTTATCTGGGGCAACGCTGATGGCATTCCTTGTTCTACATCAATTTGAATTTAATTTTAACCAATTATTTTCTGAAGCCGTTAATATTCATAGCAAAGGTAAAAATATTATGGCTCCTGGGGGATTAATTTCTGACCCAGTTTCAGCTATTTCATTAGGCCTTGCTCTAATGTTTGGTACTGCAGGACTTCCACATATATTGATGCGATTCTTTACTGTTTCAGACGCAGTAGAAGCAAGAAAATCAGTAGTTTATGCAACAGGATTTATTGGTTATTTTTATATATTAACTTTCATTATAGGTTTTGGGGCTATTGTCCTAGTTTCTAATAATCCAGAATATTTAAATGATTCTGGTGCGTTAATTGGAAATAATAATATGGCAGCTATTCATCTTTCACACGCAGTTGGGGGCGATATTTTACTTGGATTTATTTCGGCAGTTGCCTTCGCAACTATTTTAGCAGTTGTTTCTGGGCTAACACTTGCAGGTGCTTCTGCAATATCCCATGATCTTTATGCTAATGCATTCCTAACAGGGAAAAATAACGAAAAAATGGAAATGAAAGTTTCAAAGCTTGCAACAATATTCTTAGGTGTTCTTGCAGTGTTTCTAGGTATTCTTTTTGAGGGGCAAAATGTTGCATTTATGGTTGGCCTAGCATTCGCTATTGCAGCGACTACAAATTTTCCAATATTAATTCTTTCTATCTATTGGAAAAACCTTACTACAAGGGGAGCAGTTATTGGTGGTTCTGCTGGATTATTTATTGCAATACTTTTAGTAATACTGGGACCAGTTGTATGGGTAGATATTTTTGGCAATAATGAAGCAATCTTTCCATACAAGTACCCAGCCTTATTTTCTATGATAGTTACATTTATTGGGATATGGTTCTTTTCAAAAACTGATAAAACAAAAACCTCTATAGTGGAGAAAAAATTATTTGAATCACAATATTTTAGATCACAAACTGGAGTAGGTATTGATAAACCTAATGGTCATTAATTATGACTTTTTATAAATATCATATTTTCTTTTGCTTAAATCAAAGAGAAGATGGGGAACAGTGTTGTATGAACTTTAATGCTGAACCAATGTTTGATTATATGAAAAAGAAGATTAAGTCATTAAATCTTAATGGCCCTACTAAAGTACGTGTAAATCGGGGCGGGTGCTTTGATCGTTGCCATGAAGGACCTTTAATGGTCATTTACCCTGAAGGAGTCTGGTATCGTTATATAGATCAAGAAGACGTCGATGAAATTATAGAAGAACACTTACTTAAAGGAATAATTGTGAGTAGGCTAAGGGTTTAGTTTATTGTTAACATACTTAATAAATTCCAATTCTTGAACCTTAGAAAATTTATTAATAGCATTTCTCTTTTTTTCACTCCAAATACTATCTGGAAAATGATTGTCAGAAAGGTATCTAGGAATAATGTGCCAATGTAAGTGGGGCGTTATATTGCCAAGCGAAGCTAAATTAATTTTGTCAGGCTGTAAATATTCTTTTATAATTTTTTCAGTCTGAAAAATTACTCCCATAAATTCATTACGAGTTTCTTCATCTAAATCTGCCATTTCTTTAACATGATTAATTAAATCAACTCTACAATAGCCTCGATAATTTTGATCATTGATTAATACAATACGAAGTAAATTGTTTGCCCAAATGATAGGGTATTTTTGAGAAGAGCATAGAGCACAATTATCAGAGTTAAGAGATTTCAAGCATTCGATCCAATGCTAGTTTTGCTAATTCTGCTTCTTTTTTTGGAACACTAATAATATTAACTGGGTTATCTTTGATGATATTTTCTAAGGTCCAGGACAGATGTTGGGGATCTATTCTTGCCATAGTTGAGCATTCACAAACTACATGAGACATAAACTGTACCAATTTTCCTTCAGGTTTCATTTCATTGGCCAATCTATTAACAAGATTTAGTTCAGTACCAACTAACCATTTAGTATTTGGTTTAGCTTGAGTAATAGTATTAAGAATAAATTCAGTAGACCCAACATAATCAGAGTTCTGACAGACTTCAAAGGGTGACTCAGGATGTGAGATCACAAAACCTTCAGGGTGAATTTCTCTGAATTTTTCAATATGTTGTAGTCTAAACATTTGATGAACTGCACAGTGCCCTTTCCATAATAAAACTTTTGATTCAAGTATTTGTTTTTCTGTTAACCCACCAAGTGGTAGATCAGGATCCCATACAGGCATATCCTCTATGGCAATACCCATTTTATGTCCTGTCCATCTTCCTAAATTTTGATCTGGAAAGAATAAGACTTTCTCCCTTTTTTTAAAAGCCCAATCAAGAACACTCGGTGCATTTGTTGATGTACATACGATCCCGTTATGTTCACCACAAAAAGCTTTAAGGTCTGCAGCTGAATTAATATAAGTAATTGGTGTAATAGTTTTATCAAAATCTAAAACTTTAGAAAGTTCCCTATAGGTTCTTTCTACCTTTGCTAAATTTGCCATATCAGCCATAGAGCATCCAGCTGAAAGATCTGGTAATACTGTAATCTGTTCTGGTCTTGATAAAATATTAGAAACTTCAGCCATGAAATGAACACCAAGAAAAACAATATATTTTGCATCTAGATTCTGAACGTACTGTGCAAGCTTAAGCGAGTCCCCAGAGTAATCCGCGTGTCTATAAACAGTTTCATTTTGATAGTGATGGCCTAAAATTACAATTTTATCGCCTAAAGATTTTTTGGCTTTGATAATCCTATCTTGGCAATCTTCATTCTTAAGACTTTCAAAGGCATCGAACTTGATGGTGGCTGTATTCATAATATATATTTTAACTTGCTAATAGCTTAATCTCATATAATTTTTCTAGGGCTTTAACGTTGGTCCAGGAAAATACTGTTTTCTTAGCCTCTTCTAACGTGGCCCATTTGAAATCAATATGTTCATTAGGGGAAAGGGTCACAGGCATTTTTGTTGGCAACTCTAAACCAAAAATATGTTCTGTATTATATTCAACACCTGGGGCGTATCGGTGTTGCCAATGAGAAAATATTTTATACTCATGACTTAAATTCCAATCTTGCAAGAGAAAATTCTCACAAATAATTCCAGTTTCTTCTAGAACTTCTCTTTTTGCAGTTTCTAATAGTGATTCATCTTGCTCTAAACTACCTGTGACTGATTGCCAAAAATTACTCTTATCCGCACGACTCAATAATAGTATATCAAGTTCTTTTGTATAAATAACAACTAGGGCCGATATTGGAGTTTTATAATGAGGTAGTTTCAAATTTTGGGAAGCTTGAAAACAGTAGTTTCTTGAATGCCTTTTATCTCTGAGATGGATACTTCCGTAATTTTTTTAATTTCTTGGATGAGCCCTTGAACAAGAATTTCTGGCGCTGAAGCCCCAGCTGTAATACCTATACTTTTTTTATTCTTTATCCATTTAGATTGAAATTGTGCCATATCATCTATAAGGATAGCATCTATATTTTTATCTTTGACCATATCCAAAAGTCTATTTGAATTCGAACTATTTTTTGACCCAACAACAAAAACAAGATCATGTTGGCTAAACATTTGTTTAACAGCTTCTTGTCTATTTTGTGTTGCATAACATATATCGTTGCTTTTTGGCCCAACAATTAATGGGTATTTATTTTTTAATGCATCAATTATTTTCTTAGTATCATCAATAGATAAAGTAGTTTGGCTTACATAGCTAAGTTTATTGGGATTCGAAACTTTTAATTTATTAACATCTTCTATATTTTCAACTAAATGGATTTGATTGGTTAAAGAATTTTTTTCAATTTGCCCCATTGTGCCTTCTACTTCTGGGTGACCTTTATGACCAATCATAATAATTGTATATTCATCATTACTTAATTTATTGACTTCACGATGAACTTTAGTTACTAATGGACAGGTTGCATCTATTGAAATAAGATTAAATTTGTTAGATTCCTTTACTATTGCTTTAGATACACCATGAGCACTAAAGATAACATGACTTGAATTTGGAATTTCTTTTAAGCTTTCAACAAAAATTACACCTTTTTTCTTGAGCTCATTAATTACAAATTTATTGTGAACAACTTCATGGTGAACATATATTGGAGCTCCATACTTTTCTAATGTTTTTTCAACAATTAAGATTGCTCTTTCGACCCCCGCACAAAAGCCTCTGGGATTAGCTAACGATATATTAATCATCTCTTTTGACATAGTTAACTTAGGGTAATAGTTGTTCGCCATTAATTAAATCAGCAAAAGTTTCACGATTTCTTATTAAATATAATTTATCATCATCAACAAGTATCTCTGATGCTTTTGGGCGAGAATTATAGTTTGAGCTCATTGACATTCCATATGCTCCTGCATCTAAAACGGCTAGTATGTTACCTTCTGCTGCTGATAATGAACGGTTCTTACCAAAAAAATCACCTGTTTCACAGACAGGGCCAACAATATCATAGTGTTTTTTCTCAGAGTCAGTTGGAGATAAATTTATAATATCGTGAAAAGCCCCATAGAGTGAAGGTCTCATCAGATCATTCATAGCGGCGTTAATAATTATAAAGTTTTTAGCTGAACTATTTTTTATATATTCCACTTCTGTTAATAAAATACCAGCTTTACCAATTAATGCTCGACCAGGCTCAAAAATAATTTTTAGATCACGGCCTTTAATAGTATTTTTAACAGTGTTAGCGTAATCAGAAAAAGTAGGTGGTACCTCATCAGAGTATTGGATACCAATTCCTCCCCCAATATCAATATGTTCAATTGAAATACCAATCGATTTAAGGTGATCTATCAGTAAAAGTAGTTTTTTGATTGAATCTTCAAAAGGTTGTAATTCTGTTATTTGAGATCCTATATGACAATCAATACCTTTAATCTCAATCGAATCGAGCTCATTGGCAATTTTATACATTGAAATTGCATTTTGCTCATCAACGCCAAATTTATTATCTTTCAGCCCAGTTGAAATATAAGGATGTGTTTTAGGATCAACATCTGGATTTACTCTGATTGATATACTAACCACTTTACTTAACTCTTTTGCAATCTTTTGAATGCGAAAAAGTTCTGCTTCCGATTCAACGTTAAATGTAAGGATGTCGTGCTTAATAGCTAATTCAATGTCTTCTTTAGATTTTCCAACACCAGAAAATACAACTTTTTTCGGGTCACCTTTTGCAGCAATTACTCTTTGAAGCTCGCCACCAGAAACAATATCAAACCCAGCACCATTTTTTGCAAGCAAATTTAATATTGCTATATTTGGGTTAGATTTAACTGCAAAACAAATGAGATGGTTTATATCACTAAATTGATTTTTAAAATCTAAATAATTATCAAGAATAATTTTTTTAGAATAGACGTAGGAAGGGGTGCTAAATTCTTTAACAATATTTTCAACGAAAACATTCTCAATAAAAAATTTTCCTTCTTTTAATTTTAAAATAGATTCAGTCATTTTAGATTTGTGCTAGCTCTGACTTCTGGCCTAGGAAAATATTTTCTTGAATCTCTGCTTGAGGATATTTTTCCTCAGGTATGTAAAGTTGACCCTTTGTGCCACAACTGTTTAATAGTAGTGAGATGGTTAGCAAATAAAAAATATAGTATATCTTCATAGTTAATTCCTTGTTTATTATATTTTATCATTAATAAAAATTATTTTTTTGAGTTTAATTGAAGAAGCTTACTTGTTACCAGAGCATTAACCAAGCCAAAAATGAAGGCTGATACTATAAAAATTGGTAAAAGATAGAAGATTCCATTATGTGGAATTATCCACAGTCTTACAATAATAAATTGACCAGCAATATGTGCTAATGAAGCAATTAAACTTAAACTAATCAAGCTAAAATATTTTGGACTTAAGTTCCTAAAAATTATAATAGAAAGTAGACTAAATAGCGCACCACTTAAACTGAGAAAAAATGTTGGGCTTAAAAATGATCCTAAGAGAATACTCGTTACGAAAACTCTAATAAGAGATACCCATATCCCCATTCTAAGATCAAATTTAAATATGGTATATAAAATTATAATATTTGCTATTCCAGGCTTAACCCCAGGTATAGGGCTAGGAAAAAAGAATTCAACTAATGACAATGCGACAGCTATTGCAGATAACTTTGCAATCTGATGATCTCTATCCGTAATATTAATAGTTGATAGTGTCATATCCCCTCTTAGCGCCCACAATAGAAATAGATATTTGATTTGGAATGCACACAATTGTTTGGTTGGCTTTATTTATCCACCCTTGATGAATGCAGTATTTCTTAGGACAAGGTGATGAGGAAAATCTAACTTTTCCATTATTAATTATTATTTTTGTTTTCCCTTTTGTACCATTTATTTCTTTTGTAATTTCTTGATTAAGACTATAGGTGGCTAATATTTTATTATTTTTATATATCTCCAGGTATTCTCCTTGTGGGAGGCTCCATAGGAATTTTGCACTAATAATAATTAGGGCACAGAATAAAGTAATAACAAACCAATCACCAAATTTAACGCTCTTAGAAGATTGTAATATTTTTTTTATCAATATCATCTTCCCAATTTATTTTTTTATTTAAAGATTCACTTATAAGGATTGAACCATTATCCATAATAATTAAAAACTGTTTAATATTTAGCAAATTAGCCATTTTTATTTTATTTTCCTTACTGGCAATAAAAAGAGGCTTAGAAAAGACATCAGATAGAACACCTGAACCTTTAGAAGGCGGGATTAAAACAGTAGCTGACTGCGTATTATTTGAAGGGTAGCCTGTTTTAGGACTAATTAAATGAGAATACCTTTGATTATTAACTATAATATATCTTTGATAATCACCAGACGTCCCAATAGCCCATCCAGGTTTAAGGGTAATCGTAGCCAATACATTAGGCTTTCTAGGATTTTGGATTCCAACAACCCAATCACGCTCACCATGTTTACCAAAAGCTAAAATGTTGCCCCCAATATTTATTAAAGCATTCTCAATATTATTATTTGCAAGTATTTTTTTTGCTTGATCTAATGCATATCCTTTTGCGTAGCCACCTAAATCTATCTGAACGTCTTTATTATTACTTTTTAAAACCCCCTTCTTAATTTGAATTGACTGCATTGAGGGATTTGATGACACTAATTTTTGAATTACTTTCTGAATTGGAATTGTTTCCTGCTTGTGATCATTTGAGTGAAATCCCCATAGCTTAATGAGCTTGCCTATAGATGGATTAAATAGAGTTTGAGTTTGAGTTTCAAGATATTGTGCATGAATAAGAATAGATATGACCTCATCATTATCAATAGGTATAGATTTATTTTTAGCGATTGCATTATTAATATCTGTAATAAGGCTTTGCTCCCAAGGGTGAAGCAATTTATGTAGGCGATGAAATTCATTAAAAATTTCATTCGATACCTTCTCGGCATGAATCTTAGATTCACCATAAATCTTAATATCAATTAATGTCCCAAAGATAAAATCTTTGTCGTGATGAATCTTATTATCACTGCAGCCAAATAAAAAGCTGATTAAAAAATATATAAGTAGACTATTTAAACGCATTAATAATGTATGCTGCAGCTTTAAAATTTGTTTGATCTTCGATTTCAACAATTCCAGTAGGGCTGGTTATATTAATTTCAGTTAAATAATTACCAATAATATCTAATCCAACAAACCCAAGTTTATTTTTAATTAAGAAGTCTTTAACGCCCGTCACTATTTTCTTATCTCCAGCAGTTAATTTTTGAGCCTTTCCTTTCCCCCCCTTTGCCAGGTTAGCTCTAATCTCTCCTTTAGAAGGTATTCTTGCAAGAGCGAAGGGTATAGCCTCACCTTTAATTACAATAATACGCTTATCCCCTTTTTCAATTTCAGGTAAGTACTTTTGTGCCATGATAGTTTTCGTACCATTATTTGTTGCAGTTTCTAGAATGACATTAATATTTTGATCTTTAGGGGTTACCATAAAGATTCCATTACCAGCCATTCCGTCTAGCGGCTTTATAATCACTTTTTTCTCTTTTTTAATAAAATTAACTATGTCTTCAGCCCTGGATGAAACAATTGTAGATGGAATGAGGTGTTTAAAATTAAGTATTGATAATTTTTCATTTTGATTTCTAATTGAAATAGGGTTGTTGATAACTTCAACATTAAAATTTTTCGCATGTTCAAGTATGAAAGTTAGATTTAAATAGTCGTTATCAAAGGGGGGGTCTTTTCTTATAAAAACTTTTGTAAAATACTGAATTTTATTTTTTATTTTTGGTTTTTTAATGATTAATGAATCAATACTAGAAATATTATGACTATCAACAATTATATTTTGATTTTTATCAATAGATAGCGAATGTATATTTGTATAATGAACCTCTATTTCTTGATTAAGACATTCTTTAATCAAAGCTAAAGTAGTATCTTTATATGAAATTAATGTCTCTGGCTCATCAATTATAAATAAAAATTTTATCATATTTGGTTTTGAAGTTCTTTTGCAGCAGCTAGTAAAGCTAATCTAGCAATGACTCCATATGCATAAAATCGATTGGCCTTATCATCACATGGCCTGCCTTGATCTGGCATAAGGCATGACGTTTCAAAAGCAACTGGAACAAAATGCATACCAGGAGAATTAAGGTTCTCATCTTTCTCTTTATTTGTATGTACTCGATAGAAACCACCGACAACAAAATGATCAATCATGTAAACAACAGGTTCGGCAACTGCATCATTAATGGACTCTTCTGTATGAACCCCTTCTTGAATAATAACTTCTGTAACTTTCAGCCCATCTTTAACAACAGACATCTTTTTCCTCATTTTTCGATTAAGATTTATAACATCTTCACTATTCTTAATTGTCATTATTCCCATTCCATAAGTCCCAGCATCGGCTTTAATTACTACATATGGCTCATGAGTTATATTGTATTGAGAATATTTTTTTTTAATTTTTAATAAAAGTTTATCAATATGCTCAGCTAATTGAATTTCCCCTTGACGCTCAAGAAAATTTAAACCATCTAGTTTTTCAAAATATGGATTTATTAGCCAAGGATCAATCTTTGTAAATTTAGAGAATTCCTCAACTATTTCATTGTAATAATTGAAGTGATTGGATTTTCTTCTAGTTGGCCAGCCTGCTGAAATAGGAGGAATGATGTTCTGATCTAGATCTTGAAGTTTATCGGGAACCCCTCCTGAAAGATCATTATTTAAAATAATAGCGCATGGCCTAAAAGTTGAAGAATCATGATTCTTTAAAAATAAACGATCATTTTCTCTAAAAGTAGGTTCAATTTTTATCGAATGCTTATCATCTATTTTAATTGTCTGAATTTCATTAATATCTTCATTGGCACTCCCAATTCTAACTTCAAGTCCAGAGTTTTTTAAAATCTCTGTTAATTCAAATAAGTTTTTTAAGTAAAATATATTTCGTGTGTGATTCTCAGGAATAATTAGTACTCGCCATGCGTCCGGACAAATTTTTTCTATAGCAACAGAAATGGCCTGAATTGTGAGTGGCGCAAAATCAGGATTTAAGTTGTTGAAGCCACCCGGAAAAAGATTGGTATCTACAGGGGTTAATTTAAATCCAGAATTTCTTAGATCAACCGATGCGTAGAATGGTGCGCTATGATCCAACCATTGCGTTCTAAACCAATGCTCAATATCACAACTGTGATTAATTATATAATTTTCTAAATTGAATAACTCGGAACTCAATTCAGTTTTTAAAATTGGAATCATTTATCCTAAGCTCCTTCAGCTTGTTGGTCAGCATGATAACTACTTCGCACCATTGGGCCGCTTGCAACAGATGTAAACCCCAATTTTTCTGCTTCTTTTTTAAGATTCTCAAAATCAATTAGCGGCACGTACCTTTCAACAGGAAGGTGGTAAGGAGTGGGCTGTAAATATTGACCTAGTGTCAACATATCTACATCATGCTTCCTTAAGTCTCTCATAACTTCTAATATCTCCTCATTTGTTTCTCCTAAGCCAAGCATTAGTCCGGACTTAGTTGGAACTAAAGGCATTTGTTTTTTAAAGTCTTTTAAAAGTGAAAGAGAATGTTCATAACGAGCTCCTGGCCTTGCTCGTTTATATAGCCTGGGAATGGTTTCAAGATTATGATTAAAAATATTAGGCGGTTGTTTAAATAGTATTTCCAATGCTTTTTTTATTTTCCCTTTTCCTCGAAAGTCAGGCACAAGAATCTCAATTTTAATATTTTTATTATTTTTACGAATTTCTTTTATACACTCAGAAAAGTGGGTGGCTCCACCGTCTTCCATATCATCTCGATCTACACTTGTTATTACAACATATCTTAGTTTAAGTTTTGCAATTGTAAGGCCTAATTTCACAGGTTCATTTAAATCTGGCTCAAGAGGAGTCCCACTTGCAACATCACAAAAAGGGCAGCGACGAGTACAAATATCTCCTAAAATCATAAAGGTTGCAGTGCCCTGGCTATAGCATTCTCCGATATTAGGGCAGCTTGCTTCTTCACATACTGTGTTAAGTTGGTTTTCTTTAAGAAGTTGATTTACTTCATGAAATTTATCACTATTAGGCAACTTCATTTTTATCCATGAAGGCTTTGGCAGCTTATCTTTTTCAAAAATCTTTATTGGCAATCTTGCAGTTTTTTCTTTACCAACCTCTTTAATTCTTATTATTTTGTTCATAGTGTAGGGTTAATTTTTTATTAATGATTATTGCAATTTCTTTTCCAGATTTTTCTACTGTACTTTTAATATTGAAGTCTGATAATTGTGCCATTTTTAGACCAGTAAAGCCACAAGGATCAATCATTGTAAATGGTTTAGTATCCATATCAACATTAAAACTTAAGCCATGGTAAGCATAATTTTTTTTTATTCTTAAACCAATAGAGCATATTTTTTTCTTATTTATATAAACCCCAGGGGCTTCAATTTTAGAACAGGCATGAATTTTGTTTATTTCCAAAAAATCAATAATAGAATTTTCGAGAAGCGATACTAATTGCCTAATAGTTAAATTATTTTTTTTAATATTAATTAGCGTATAAATTATTAGTTGCCCTGGCCCATGATAGGTAATCTTTCCCCCCCTATCGACAAACAAATGCGGAATATTAGTTTTTGGAATTATAGATTTTTTTTTATTTACTCCCGTGGTGAAAATAGGGGGGTGCTCTGTAATCCATAATTCATCTTTTGTTGACATTTGATCAACAAAATACTTCATATCTTGCAAGGTGTCCTCGTAATTTGTAAGCCCAAGCTGCTTTATAGTTATTGGCATATGTTATAAAACAAAATTAGTCATTGAGCTCTTTGATAGGTCAATATACATTTTATCAAGCTGCTTTTGCGAGGTGACGAAAACATTACAAGTTAAGCTAATATACTTTCCATTGCTACTTCCCTTCATTTCAATTTTTGACGCATTAAAATTTTCATCATGTTTTTTTAATATCTTAATGATAGATTCAGAAAAATTTTCATTTGCCTCTCCCATAACTTTAATATCAAAGTTGCAAGGGAATTCCAATAGTGATTCTTTTTTATTTTGTTCCATTGAGGGTCGTTACTCTGAAATAATAAAGCTATTAAGTTGAATTTTTTTTGTAATATCTTTTAAGGCTTCCTCTGCAATTTTTTTACTAGCGTAGGGGCCAATAGTTACTAAATGAAGAGAATTTTTATTTAATTTTTTTATACTCAACGAGTTTTTAAATTTAATTTTAGACAATCTATTAATTAAGTATGATGCATTATCTTGGTTTGAGAAAGCCCCTGCTTGAATATAAAAAGATTTAATAGAAGGTGAAGAGTTCAGATTAGCTTCTTCTATATTTTTAACTGCTAAAGAGGGGTTTACCATTTCAATTTTTACTAACTCACTACCATTTTGAATAATTTCAAGTCTATGGGCGGCTGCGTATGATAAATCTACAATCCTTTCATCAATAAATGGACCCCGGTCATTAACTCGAATAATGACTGAGCGTTTATTTTTTAAGTTAGTTACTTTTATATAGCAAGGAAGGGGGAGAGTTTTATGTGCACCAGTCATCTGGTACATATCATAGATTTCTCCAATCGATGTCTTCCTACCATGATACCTTTTGCCATACCAAGATGCATAACCTTCTTCTTTAAAAGGGATAATTTTTTGCATAGGCACATATTTTTTTTCAAATGCAACATAAGGGCGATTAGCTCTTTTTGACAGTGCTTCATATTTTGGTTGAGCATCGGGAATTTTATCTAGATTCTGTGGTGGATTTTCATCCGGGCCGTCATCTAGGTAGTAAGCACCTGAATTCTTTACTTTAGGTTTATCCTTATTTGATTCTTCAAATAATGGATCTATTGATTGGCATCCAAAGAGCAAAAAAGCAGTTACAAGTGTGAGAATATTTTTTTTCATTAGTTAGCGATTAAAGATTTGTTAGAATATAGGCTCATAATAATACCAATCATAATTAAAGATACAACCATAGATGTGCCACCATAGCTTATAAATGGTAATGGTGCCCCAACAACTGGTATAACACCACTTACCATCGCAATATTGACAAAGGTAGAGCTAAATAAAGTAAATATTAATGAGGCAGTTATTAATCTGGAAAAACTATTTTTCATTTTTTTAGCCATATCAATACAGCGATATAGTATAAAAAAATAAATAATAAAAATTCCAAAAATTCCAATAAAACCAAATTCTTCCGAGTAAACTGAAAAAATAAAATCAGTTGTTGTTTCAGGTAAGAAATTAAGTTGCGTTTGGGTCCCATAAGTCCAACCTTTGCCAAAAATTCCTCCAGAACCAATTGCAATCATTGATTGAATTCCATGATAACCAGTTCCTAAGGGGTCTCGATCAGAATTAAACAAGCTAAGAATTCTATTTTGTTGGTAAATATGTAATGTTGACCAGACGTATGGGAAGGCAATTAAAAAACCAAAAATACTAATAAAAATAAATTTTAATGGCAGTCCAGCTAGAAAAATAATTATCGCACCAGCCAAGAAGATTAAAATTGTAGTCCCTAGGTCAGGTTGATTAAATATGAGTACACAAGGGGCAGCTAAAATAATAAATGCCATAGCGTGTGTTTTATAGCTTATATTATTTTGGAATCGATGATAGAGCCAAGCAATCGTCATGGGGATAGTAATCTTAATGATTTCAGAAGGCTGTAAATTAAAAAATAAGATATTTATCCAGCGTTTTGCACCATGGCTCTCAAATCCAAAAAAAATAACAGATAACAGTAAGATTAAACTTAATATATAAAGATGGGGAGCATAAAAAAGAAATCGTTTCGGATCTATTTTGCTTAAAAATACCAATAGAATAATTCCGATTGTGATATTTATTACTTGGTTTATTAATAAACTTGTTGCATGTTGAGTGGCACTAGCTAATGTTATTAAGCCAATTGTAATTAGAATCATAATAAGAATCATTAGAATTCGATCAATATTTTCAAATAATTTATACAAGCCTAGGCTACTCATTATTTAACTCCACTTAGGTAAGCATCAAAAACTTTTTTTGCAATTGGCCCAGCTGTAGATCCACCATGACCACCATTTTCGACAACAATTGCTATAACAAGTCTAGGTTCTTCAGTAGGGGCAAAAGCAATAAAAAGAGCATGGTCCTTCAGCTTATCTGGAAGTTTAGATTCATCATAAACCTCATCTTTTTTTAGACCAAATACTTGGGCCGTTCCTGTTTTTGCTGACATATTATAACTAGAGTTTCTGCCAATAAATGCTGCAGTTCCTCCTTCTTTTGTAACTAGAGACATAGCATCTTTAACCAATTCTATATCGGCACTTTGTTTTGAATTTATTGTATAAGGGTTTATATGGCTTGGGATAGTAACTGTTTTTAATAGCTTGGGATGAAGAATATAATCTTGGTTAATTAGTTTTGCAGTAGCTAAAGCTAATTGAATTGGCGTAGCCAGAGTATAGCCTTGGCCGATTGCTGTGATTGCAGTTTCACCTTGATACCATTTCTTCTTATGATTTTTCTTTTTCCATTGAGCTGAAGCAATAAGACCTGACTTTTCGTTAGGCATATCAATATTAGTCTTATCTCCAAAACCAAATCTTTTTAATACAGTATTCAATCTTGGGATTCCTAATTCAATGCCTAGCCCATAAAAAAAAGTGTCACATGAAACTACTATAGCTTTTATAATATCTACTTCTCCATGACCACCCTTTTTCCAATCTGAAAAAGTTTTAGATTGATTAGGCATATTATAAAAACCTTTATCTTTAATTGAGAAAGGGGGTCGTCTTATATTGTGTTCTAATGCTGCTAAAGCAACAAAAGGTTTAAGTGTCGATCCAGGTGGATAAAGGCCTGAGACCCCCCTATTAATTAGAGGTCTGTGAATTGAATCATTGAGCCTTCTCCAATTAACTTCATCAATGCCATTTACAAATAGATTTGGATCAAAAGAAGGCTGACTAATATACGCCAATACCGCACCATTATTTGGATCCATTGCGATCATGGACCCCTTATATTTTCCAAAAGATTTTTCAGCAATTTTTTGTATTTTGTAATCTATATTTAGTACTATATCTTTACCGTGCTGTGGCTCTATAGTTTCAATTGTTCTAATCACGTTATTGTTAGCATCGACTTCTATTGTTTTATAGCCAGGATACCCATGTAATTCATCTTCATAGAACTTTTCAATACCCGTTTTTCCTATGTGGTCTAAACCCAGATAGCTCTCAAATTTACCTATCTTTTTTAAATTTTGGATCTCTATTTTATTGATACGATTTATGTAACCAATAAAATGTGCCCCTGATTTTCCTTTTGGGTAAGTTCTGGCAAATTTTTGCTTTAAGAAAATTTTTGGGAATTTATATTGGTTAGCTATAAAATTTGCCGCTTGAATATTCGTTAGATTTATTTTGATAGGTAGAGTTGAGGAATAATAATTCTCCTTGAGAGTTTTTTTATATTTTTTAATATCATATTTTGTTATTTCAACAACATTACTTAATTGTTCTTTTATTTCTTTTACATCCTCCTTATTTTTTGGATCAACTTCTAAGGTATAAACTAATTTGTTTGCTGCCAGTATTTCACCATTACGATCTAAAATTTGACCTCTAATTGCTGGAATTGCAATCATTTTTATTCTATTATTTTTGGCAAGAGAGGAATAGTTATCAAATTTGATTACTTGTAAATAAAAGAACTTTACTAATAAAATAAAAAAAATAAATATTAATAGACCAAAGATAAAATTTAACCTGTGTTCGAAAGTGTATTTAAATTTATATAGGTCCATAATTACTTTAATTATCTTGCAATAAACTTGTTAATGATTACTTTAAAAAACAAGTATGCGATAAAAGTAAAGATGGATTGCAATAATAATATCTTAGGAGTTATAAAGATATTGTAACTTTGAGATGTTAGCCATAAAATAATAAAGCTAAATAGAATTAAAAATATACTTAAACTTTCAATCTGTTTTTGGTATTTAATAACTAGGATTTTGTTAACGCTAAAATTTAAAATATAAACAATTATAAAAATTAATCCATATTGTCCAATTAGTTGGCCAGTAAAAATATCCACAATTAATCCAATAATGACTAATTTAAATAAATCTAATCGGGCTCTCTTGGCTAAAATAAAAGACACAATAAGTGCTATAAAATAATTGGGCATAATGGATGAATCTTCAATTCCAACTATACCTATATGAGATAAGATCAGCGATATTATAAATAAAATAATAAATAATTTTTGCGCCTGTATTTGTGGAATTTTTGTTGGACTAGTCATTTTTTGTTTCAAGAACAGTTATATAAGAGAAAGTGGTTGGCTGAGAAAAAGGCTTTACTAGTATGTGATTAAATTTTGGAGATTTAGTTGGCATTATTTCAGTGACTTTTCCAATACGTATTCCTTTAGGATATAAGGTATCAACACCAGAGGTAACAAAAATATCATTAATTTTAATTGAGTTGCTTGCGGGGAAGAGTGGAATTACAAGTTCGCCATTTCCATTTCCATAAAGAATAACATTTTGTTTTGCATTATCCATAATTGCTGGAACAGCATAGGATTTTGAAGTGATTGGCCTTATTTCACTGTAGCTATCAGAAGTATTTACTATCTGACCAACCAATCCTTTATTGTTAATGACTGCTGAACCAGCTTGAATATTATTCTTGGATCCTTTATTAATTGTGATTATTGAATGTCCATTTCTAACCTCGGGTAGAATTATTTCAGCAGTGTCGCCGCTAATATTAAAATTTTTCTGGATTTTTAATGTATTTCTTAGGATATTATTTTCTGATTTAAGAAGCTGATTTTCTTGAACTCTAATAGATAAATAGTAGATAGTTTTTTCCATCAAAGTAATTTTCTCTTTGAGTAATTCTTTTGTCACGAATATATCTTTTGATTCACGAAATAAATTTACTGGTAAATTAATTAAATTATTAATTGGCGCAATAATTAATGGTATTTCTAATCTAATTTTTTTTAGAATTTGATATCTAAAGTCAGAACCCATCAGCACTAAGCATATAAAAAATAAAATAAGAAAGGTGGATATAGGAAATGTATCTCGGTTAAAAAGTTTTAAGTCGCCTCTATTTGGTTTTTGCGCCATTTTTATTCATTAGTAAATGCATTTTGAAAGAAATCAAGATTATCCAGAGTCATGCCACACCCACGAACTACACAGGTAAGAGGCTCTTCAGCTATTATTACTGGAACACCTGTTTCTTCCATCAATAATCTATCTAGATTATGTAAAAGAGCCCCCCCACCTGTAAGCACCATTCCATTTTCTGATATATCGGCTGCAAGTTCTGGAGGAGTTTGTTCTAGTGCAGTTTTAACTGCACCAACTATTGCATGTAAAGGATCAGAAAGGGATTCAAGAATTTCGTTACTACTAATAGTTAATTTTCTTGGAAGGCCTTCAGCTAGATTTCTACCAGTTACTTCCATTTCCATAAGATCCGTCATAGGAAAAGCACTGCCGATTTGATTCTTAATTTTTTCAGCAGTTGGTTCCGATATTAATGTCCCATAATTTCTTCTCATATAATCAATTATTGCTTGATCAATTTTATCCCCTCCTACTCTGGCTGAGCTTGCATATACAATACCCCCAAGGGATAAAACACCAACTTCTGTTGTTCCGCCACCAATATCAATAACCATAGAGCCTATAGGTTCGCTAACTGGAAGCCCAGAGCCAATTGCTGCTGCCATAGGCTCTTCGATTAAATAAACTTGTTTTGCACCGGCCCTTTCTGCGGATTCTCGAATAGCTCTTCTTTCTACCTGAGTAGCACCATATGGAACACAGATAACAATTCTTGGATTTGGAGTAAACCAATTCACACGATGGACTTTATTGATAAAAAATTTAATCATTTCTTCTGTAATGTTAAAATCTGCAATTACACCATCTTTCATCGGTCTTATTGCCTGTATATTTTGTGGTGATCGCCCAAGCATTGTTTTAGCTTCTTTACCTACAGCAAGTAAGCTCATTTTTGATTGAGGGCCATTAGGTCCATTTTCCCTTCTCATTGCTACCACTGAGGGCTCATTTAGAACAATACCTTGCCCTTTTAAGTAAATAAGGGTGTTGGCTGTACCTAAATCAATTGCGATATCGTTATCAACAAATTTCTTAAAGAAATCTTTTACCATTTTAATTTATCTCATCATCTATATAAGTAGTTTTTCAAGTTGCCTGTTAAGAGAGGCGCTAAACCCATGTATAATAACTGATTAATTGAAAATAAAGAACTGAATTTATATAAATATGAGTATAAACAAAGAAGAAATCAAGAAAGTTGCACATTTAGCACGTATTAATGTTTCTCAAGCAGAAGTGGATCAAGTTGAAAAAAAACTTGTTGGAATCTTGGCTTTGATTGAAAAAATGCAAGAAGTAAATACAGAATCAATTGAGCCAATGTCTCATGCTCTTGATATTAACCAACCTCTAAGGGCTGATAAAGTGACTGAGAAAGATATTAGAGATAAATCTCTTGCTTTAGCTCCTCATTCAGAACAATCTCTTTTCATCGTTCCTCAAGTCATAGAATAAAAATGCTTAATTTATCTTTAAAAGAACTTTCTCAGGCTTTAGAGAAAAAACAGTTTACTAGCGTTGAATTAACTCAATTCTTCCTTAATCGAGTTAAGAGACTTAACCCGTCACTGAATGCATTTATTACAGTCGATGAAGCCAAGAGTTTAGCAATGGCAGAAAAATCTGATCAACTTATTCAGTCAGGAGAAAAAGCTATTTTAACTGGTATACCAATAGCCCAAAAAGATATTTTCTGTTCAGAGGGGTGGAAAACAACCTGTGGCTCAAAAATGCTAGAAAATTTTATATCTCCATATGATTCAACCGTGATCCATAAATTTAACAATATTGGTGCGGTTAATTTAGGTAAAACAAATATGGATGAATTTGCAATGGGCTCATCTAATGAGACTTCTTATTTCGGGCCTGTTAAAAATCCTTGGAATCTTGATTGTGTTCCTGGCGGAAGTTCGGGAGGGAGTGCGGCAGCAGTTGCCGCTAGATTGGCCCCAGCAGCAACTGGAACTGATACTGGTGGATCAATTAGGCAGCCAGCATCACTTTGTGGTTTTACTGGGCTTAAACCAACTTATGGTCTTGTATCTCGTTATGGGATGATTGCATTTGCATCCAGTCTGGATCAAGCAGGGCCTATGGCAATTAGCGCTGAAGATTGTGCTTTGATGTTAGATGTTATGACGGGCCATGATGAAAAAGATTCTACTAGTCTGAATAGAAAAAAAGAAAATTATTCAAATTTTCTTGATAATAAAATTGATGGCCTCAGAATTGGAATTCCGAAAGAATTTTTTGAGGATGGGTTGAATTCAGATGTTCAGAAAGTAATTGAAGAGGCATTGAAGCAGTATGAAAAGTTAGGAGCAAAAATTGTTGATATATCGCTACCAAATAATCATTTAGCTATTCCTGCTTACTACGTTATTGCGCCAGCAGAAGCCTCAAGTAATTTATCTAGATATGATGGAGTTCGTTATGGCTATAGGACTAAAGAATATGATGATTTAATGGATATGTATTTTAAAACTCGACAGGAAGGCTTTGGGGATGAGGTAAAAAGAAGAATATTAATTGGCACTTATGTTTTAAGTGCTGGTTATTTCGATGCTTATTATCTTAAGGCTCAGAAAATCAGAAGATTAATTTCTAACGATTTTAAAGTTGCCTATGAAAAATGTGACGTTATTATGGGTCCCTCAGCTCCTTCGGTGGCATTTAAATCTGGAGAAAAACAAGAAGACCCGCTTGCAATGTACATGCAGGATATTTTTACAATCTCAACAAATCTTGCTGGATTACCAGCCATGAGTATTCCAGCAGGATTTATTAATGACCTTCCTGTTGGGCTTCAGTTAATAGGAAATCATTTTGAAGAAACTAAGATTCTTAATACAGCTCATATTTATCAAAAGAATACAGATTGGCACTTAAATGCGCCAAAAGGAATAGATTGATGGATTGGGATATTGTAATAGGAATTGAAACACATGTTCAGTTGAAAACAAATACGAAACAGTTTTCAGGTGCCTCTACAAAATATGGAAGCGAACCAAATTCTCAAGCATGTTTGGTAAGTATGGCTTATCCAGGAGTTCTCCCAGTTCTAAATAAAGAATCAGTTAATAGTGCTATTCGTTTTGGTTTAGCAATAGATGCTGAAATTGCTTCAAGGTCAATATTTGCTAGAAAAAATTATTTTTATCCAGATTTGCCTAAAGGTTACCAAATTAGTCAATTTGAATTGCCAATAGTAGGTAGGGGACAATTATCAATTGATATTGGCGATAAGTCGAAAGATGTAAGAATATTGAGAGCGCATTTAGAAGAAGACGCTGGTAAATCTATACATGGAATAATTAATGGAAAGTCAGGTATAGATTTAAATCGAGCAGGGACCCCATTACTTGAAATTGTAACTGAGCCAGATTTGAGTTCGGCTGAAGAGGCAGTTACTTATGCAAAAAAACTTCACAATTTAGTTCAGTGGATAGGTATATGTGATGGCAATATGCAGGATGGAAGTTTTCGTTGTGATGTAAATGTATCAGTTAAGAAGAAGGGTAGCTCAGAACTTGGAACTAGAAGAGAAATTAAAAATTTAAACTCTTTTCGATTTATTAAGCAAGCAGTTGATTATGAGGTAAATTGGCAAATTGAAAGGATTGAAGATGGTGGAAGAATAGAACAGGCAACTATTCTATTTAATCCAGAATCAGGCGAAACAAAATCAATGAGATCAAAGGAAGAGGCCAATGATTACAGATATTTCCCAGACCCAGATTTATTACCTCTAATTATTACTGATAAAGATATTGAAGAAATAAAAAAAACAATGCCAGAATTACCTGAGGCAATGAAAAACCGTTTTGAAAAAGATTTAGGTTTATCGATTTATGATTCTGAAGGGATAACCTCAAATCGTGACGTTACTAAATATTTTCTAGAGCTTGTAGATTTAGGTACAAATGCTAAATTAGCAGCTAATTGGGTTCTTGGAAACTTATTTTCTCAATTAAATGATAAGGATATTGATATTTTAGATAGCCCTATTTCCCCTGCACAATTAAGCACACTTATTAATCGAATTGAAGATGCTACAATTTCAAATAATGCTGCTAAAAAAATATTTGAGATTCTATGGGAAAATACTGGAAAAAAAGTTGATCTAATAATTGATGACCTAGGGCTAAAGCAAATATCAGATAGTAATGAAATTGATAAAATAGTTGATGAAGTTCTAAAAAATCATTCAACCATGGTCGAAGAGTTTAAGTCTGGAAAAGAGAAAGCCTTTAATGCCTTAATTGGGCAAGTCATGAAAGTGTCCAAGGGAAAAGCAAATCCCGCTCAGGTATCATCTATTTTAAAAGAAAAAATTTCTAAATAATTCCGTAAGTATTTCGATACTTTTTAATTAATTTTAATTCATTGGTAAAGCCATTAGCTGTTTCTAGATATTTAACAATATCTTCTAAATTGATAATTGAAATGACAGGTATTGAATATTTATTAGCAATTTCCTGAGTTGCAGATAATGTATTCCCCCCTTTTTCCTGTCGGTCAATTGCAACGATAACCCCTGCAATTTTTGCCCCATTATTATGAATTAGTTTATAAGATTCATTAATTGAGGTACCAGCAGAAATAACATCATCAATAACTAATACCTTACCTTTTATTTCTGAACCAATAATTTTCCCACCTTCGCCATGATCTTTAGTTTCTTTTCTATTGAATGAGTACGGGATATTTTTATTTTTATTTGATAATGCTATGGATGCTGAGCTAACAAGGGGAATTCCCTTATAGGCTGGTCCGAAAATCATGTCAAATTCTATCTTTGTGTCTATAATTTTATTAGCGTAGAATTCACCAAGGCGCTTAAGGCTTTCACCGTCGCTAAATGCACCTAGGTTAAAAAAATATGGACTATTACGCCCTGCTTTGGTTAAAAAATCGCCAAATTGCAATACTTTTTTTTCTAGTGCAAATTCAATAAATAATGAGGTATGTGATGTCATATAAAATAAATATTTTATGAAGATTATAACCCTAAATTTAAATGGAATACGCTCAGCATCAAGAAAAGGTTTTTATGATTGGCTTCCACGTCAAAAAGCAGACATTGTTTGTCTTCAAGAATTAAAGGCTCATGAAGTTAATTTAGACGATCAAATGAAGTCGCCAAAAGGTTACTTTGGTAATTTTAGCTACGCAAATAAAAAAGGCTATAGCGGAGTTGGTATATATTCTAAAGAAAAACCTAATAAAGTTGTTAACAAAATTGGCATTCCAGAGATGGATGATGAAGGCCGCTATATTGAGATTGATTTAGATAAGATTGTTATTATTTCAGTATATTTACCATCTGGTTCTAGTGGCGAAGAGAGGCAATTATTCAAATATAAAGTCTTAGATAAGATGTTAGTGATATTAAAAAAGAAAATAAAATTAGGAAAAAATATTGTTGTCTGTGGAGATTTTAATATTGCCCATCACGAAATAGACTTAAAGAATTTTAAAGGGAATAAAAAAAATTCTGGATTTTTACCGGAAGAAAGAGCTTGGCTTTCCCATTTGTTTTTAAAAGTAGGTTGGGTAGATGTATATCGCAATCTATATCCTGATAAAGGGGAAGAAGGATACACCTGGTGGAGTAATAGGGGTCAGGCTTGGGCGAAGAATGTCGGATGGCGTATTGATTATCAAA